>Ga0114993_10001992_pt1 | contig 23015 bp, 19 predicted proteins | sample ArcticOcean_MG_C_FD_87042 | JGI IMG/M metagenome (GOLD analysis project Ga0114993, IMG submission 87042) | Marine microbial communities from western Arctic Ocean - ArcticOcean_MG_CB2_150 | ecosystem: Environmental > Aquatic > Marine > Oceanic | place: Arctic Ocean: Canada Basin | collected...
CGCGCAGCGATCGCTTGGGCACGGGCTTGAGCGCGGTGGGCTTGGCCCCAATCAAAGAGCGGCAGCGGTAAAGAAATCGAGGGCCCGAGCGACCAATCGCTGTTGCGTTCGGCGGCCAAACCGGCGGCGTTGTTTTCCATCCACGCGAGGCGGGCGAGGGCGGTTTGGTCTTCGAGTGCGGCGAGTTGCCATCGATCGGCCTGAATTTCCGGCCGGACGCGCAGACCGTGTGCGATGGAATCGGGCTCACCGCGCAAGGCGACTTCCGTGTAAAGCGGCGTGGTGAGTTGCCAATCCGTGCGCCCGCGCGGTTGGCCGAGGCGATGGGCGAGGGCGAGGTTGGCTTGGGTTAATTTTAGAGTGCCCTCGCGCAAATCAATCGCGGTTGTGGCTTGCTCGGCTTTGAGCGTGGTGACATCGAGTTGCGTGCCCTCGCCTGCGGCAAGTCGTGCTTCGGCGACTTTGAGTAATCCGCCAATGCGATTTTTTTGCTCGGTGAGAATCGCCGCTTCGCGGCGCATCCCGACCGCATCAAAATACTCGCGCTGCGTCGCGTGCATCACATCCAAAACCTTGGTTACCGCCTTGGCGCTCGCGGCACGCAGATTGGCATCGGACGCGCTGATGCGGCGCGGGCGTTGGAGCAGTTGGGTGAGGTCGGCGGTGAGCCCCGCTTCAATCACAGTGCGTCCGCCGCCTTCGGGAAAACGAAACGCAATGTCGAGAATCGGATTTGGCAGCAAGCGCGATTGATGCGCCACCGCCTGCGCCCCGCGCACTTCGGCCAGAGTAAGCTGCACCTCCGTCGATTGTCGCAACGCGCGCTCCACCGCAGTCGAAAGCCGAAGCGAATCCGCTGCGCCCGCAGCCTCCAGCGGCAATGCCTCGGTGTGAAACACAATGGCGTTTTCCAAACTAGCCGCCGATTGAATCTGCGCCGCCGTGTCGTGTGCGGGCGGCGCAGTGGCACAGCCAACAGCGGCAGTGAGTGTTAAAATTTTTATTGTACGTTTCATATTCAAATAGGGGTTCAAAAAAACAACACGACCGTGGGGTCATGCGGAGGGGGTGGAACCGGAACGGTTCCTTAAAGAATCGCGGGGGCGCGGCCGGGGAGGGCGGCGCGGGTTTGGAAATGCCAGCGGGTGAGGTCCGGCGGGGCGCGGTCGGAATGGAGGCGGGCGAGGTTGACGGCAAATTCAGGTGCGGTGGGCGGTTGGATATCCAAGATCAAGGTGGTGTGAAATGCGAAGTGGAATGAACCCGCATCGGTCAGTTTGAAATCCCCTGATTCTAGGACGCACGCGCCGCAGTCATCGTGACTGTGCGTGGGGGCATCGCCGTGTTGGTGCTCCTGCTCGCAGTCGCCGGGCAACAGATGCGCTCCGGCCAACAGACAATGTGAGGTGGCCGGCAGCCAAGCCGCCAGCACCGTCAACGCCACAATTGTCCAGAGTAGTTTCACTGCTTTTATATTAGCACATTCGGCAGTTGGCCTCAAGGCTTTAGGGAAAATGGTGCTTGGGATCGGGAACGAGGTCGGTGCCGTGGATGCGGTAATCTAATAATTTGTGATATAGGGGAAGCTGGGAGATTTGCGTCCATTTTTTGGCTCCGGATTTTCGGGTAAGAATGACAATTCGATTGCCATCATAATTGGTTTCCACCTTGAACTCGGGGACGTTGCGTTTTGGTTGCTTGGGAAATTCAATCACATCAGAGGCAACAAAATCTTTTTTGACTTCTTTGTGCATATGATTAAACGATACTTTCCAGTGTTCGCCGCCGTCCTTTGTTTCATACGCCTTGATATTGACGTTTACCGATCCGCTGAAAATTGCCTGTCCGTGCTTAGCGTCCTTGAAGTGGATGGTTTCCATCCTGCACAAGCTGGTGCCAAAATCGCCCGGCAGTGGAAGATCGGGGCCGACCTTTTTCCACGTGCGCGCGGCGTCGGTGGTTCGGAAAATATTAAAAGGTGCCTGTTGTCCTTCAATAGACCAACAGGTAACCAGCCAAGCGGTAGTTTTGTTTAGAATGAAAAGGCTGTACGCATCGCAACCACCGAGCCACGGCGCGGAATCGACCAACGTCTTGCCGCCATCACGCGAGACGATCAGTGCGGAGCGGTAACTGTCGGGACGGGCGATATATTTGCCTGCCAAGAGAACTGTTTTGCCATCAAACGTGCCCAATAAATTCGGGGATAATTCACAGTGCGTAAGCTTATCATTTTTTTAATGCCTCGAACTGGTCTTTCAACTGCTCGGTGTGTTGCTTGTCCCACGTTCGTTTAAATGGATCCAGCGGCGCGGCGTTAATGGCCGCCGTGCCAAACGCAAGCGAGGCGAGAAGGGTGCGTAAAATAATTGGACAATTTTATAGTTTGAAGTGCCGACCACAAGCGTAATTCCGTGGGGAGAACGGAAAGTTGTTCACGGTCAGCCGGAGTCTTATGGAGTGCGGTGGCAAGAGAAGCGCGACACCGCTTTTTTGGTGCGCGTTTTGGGGTTCTCAGTTTCCTGTTTTGCTGGGATTTGCCGAAAGCGCCGTCGCCGATTCGCTCTGCCGGCGCACTCCAAAGTTGGTGGTTTTGCTTGTCATTGCGCCGAGGGTTGTGAGAATCGCGGCATAGATGAAACGGATTCTATTTTTCTCATTTCTCTTTGTGGCTTTGGGTGCGCAAGCCGCCAAGCGGCCCAATATTCTTTTTGCGTTTGCGGATGATTGGGGGCGGTATGCGAGTGCGTATGCGAAGGTGGACGAGCGGTCGTCGCCGAATGATGTGATTCGCACGCCGCATTTTGATCGCGTGGCGCGGGAGGGGGTTTTGTTTAAGAATGCGTTTGTGACGGCGCCGTCTTGCACGCCTTGCCGGAGTTCGCTTTTGAGCGGGCAGTATTTTTATCGCACGGGGCGCGCGGCGATTTTGCAGGGGGCGCAGTGGGATGCGAAGATTCCGAGTTATCCGCTGTTGCTGCGCGAGGTGGGCTATCACATCGGTGAAACTTATAAAGTGTGGAGCCCCGGTTTCCCGCGCGATGCGCCTTACGGCGCGGGCAAGCACGGCTTTGAAAAATCCGGCGGTAAGTTCAATGGCTTCTCGGAAAACGTCACGCGCTTGGTGGCGAAGGGCAAAAGTGTGACAGCGGCGAAGCAGGTTTTATTTGACGAGGTGATGGGAAACTTCGGCGCTTTTCTCAAGGCGCGCGGAAAGGGACAGCCGTTTTGTTATTGGTTCGGGCCGACGAATGTGCACCGCAAATGGACGAAGGGCTCGGGCAAAAAACTGTGGGGCATCGACCCCGATTCGCTGAAGGGCAAGCTGCCCGCGATGCTGCCGGACGTGCCGATTGTGCGCGAGGACTTTGCGGATTATCTCGGCGAAGTACAGGCATTCGACGCGGCGCTGGGGTTGATTTTGAAAAAGCTCGAGGCCATCGGTGAGTTGGATCACACCGTCGTCGTCGTCAGTGGCGACCACGGCGCGCCGGGGTTTCCGGGTGGCAAATGCAATCTGTACGACTTCGGTGTGGGCGTGCCGCTGGCGGTGTGGTGGCCGGGCAAACCGGGCGGGCGCGTGGTGGATGATTTTGTGAACTTGATGGACCTCGCGCCGACGTTTCTTGAATTGGGCGGCGTGAAACCGCCCGCGGTGATGACCGGCCGCAGTCTCGTGCCGGTTTTGGAATCGAAGCAAAACGGAATGGTCGATGCCCGCCGCAACTGGGTCATCACTGGCCGCGAGCGTCACGTGGCCCGCGCGCGCGAGGGGATGCTGCCTTACCCGCAACGCGCGCTGCGCACGCCGGATTTTTTGTACATCATCAACTTCAAACCCGACCGCTGGCCGATGGGCAATCCGTACAATTTCAATCAACCGAAAGTTTTAGATTTCAACACGCTGGCGAACAACACCTTTATCACCTTCGGCGACCTCGACGCGAGCCCCACCAAAGCGTGGCTCGTGCAGCATCGCGATGAACCGAAGTGGAAATGGCATTACAATTACGCTTTCGGAAAACGCCCGCGCGAGGAGTTGTTTATTTTGAAGGGCGACCCCGACCAAATCAAAAACGTCGCGGGCATTCCGAAATACGCCGCCATCAAAAAGAAACTCAACGCCCAACTGATGGCCGAGCTCAAGCGCACCGGCGACCCCCGCGTGACCGGCGATGGCAGCACGTTCGACAAACACCCCTTCGCCGGCGACTTCCGCCGCACGCCTAAACGGCCAAGGGGAAAATAGGGCAGTGGCAGCTCGGCCAACAACGCCTCATCGACCACCGGATTTTTCCGCCGGAAAGATATGATGTCCCTCAATTGTCAGCCTGATTCGATACAGCCCCCACCTCGTCGGTTGACCTCTTTTTTTTGGTAGGATTGCCGTGATGTACAGAGTGCTCTTTTTCCTGTCTCCGCCAAAAACGCAATTGGTGGGCTGTGGCGTGGGGATAAAAGCCAGATGCTTTCCGTCCGACGAAAACACATAAACCCCCGCGTGTTCGCCCTTGCCGGCAGTCGCATAAATGTTGCCCTTCACATCCATTGTCATCCCGTCAATGCCTCGGCGGCCGGCCTCAAACTTGAACAGCACCTTTTTCCCCGACAATGTCCTGTCCTTTTCCACCGCAAACCGCAACAAGTGCCGGCTGCCCCTCGGTGAATTATTGTTGTCCGCCACGTACACAAACTTGCCGTCCAGCGAAACCAAAATCCCGTTCGGCTTCTGCACCTTACGCGTTGCCAATTTTACCGACCCATCGCGCCCCACGAGGAACACGCCCTCAAAATCAATCTCCCGTCGTTCATCACCCACATACCTTGGGTCTGTAAAATAAATCCCCCCCTTCCCATCAATCGCCAAGTCATTCGGTGAATTAAATCTTTTGCCCTTCCACCGCTCAGCCAACGTCCGCGACTTCCCGGCTGTCGTAGTGATCGAAATCCGCCGCCGCCCGCCATTCCCCCCTTCGCACGCGATGAGATTCCCACGCCGATCCATCATCAACCCATTCGATTTTCCGCTATCATTTCGAAACACGGTCGTCTTTCCATTCTTAGGATCAAACCGCAACGTGCGGTTACCAATATCAGAGAAATAAATTACACCGTCACGCCCCAGAGTCGGCCCCTCCGTGAACTCCCCCTCCCCCCAAAGCAACTCCAGCTTTGCCTTCTTGGGCACAAAATGGCATTGCGAGGTCGGTTTGAACTCAGCAGAATGAATCGCCAAGACGCCAAAGCAAGAAATGAGAGCAACGTGAAAAATCGCAGACATGTGGAAATCACTGCAGAGACAACCAGATTCGTCAATGGGATTTGTGGCATTCAGCCGAGTCGATGGCCGGTAGACTATCGTCGAAACGTCCATAAGTTCATGATCGATCACCGGTTGCGCAAGCACCGCCACAACTTCACAAATGAGTTTACTCAAAAATAATGACACTTGGTGTCATCCACATTTGAGGCAATTAGTTGTATAATTCACCATATTCTCTTATCCCCAAATAGCAATTTAAACTGAGGCATTTTGCTCTCTTAGGTTCGTATGTTTTCCCTTTAGTAACAATAACGATGGCGATCCAGCAAGCGAAGGGCTTCCAGATGTTACGCCGGGGACTGGTTCGCCTTGAAAACGGTTGCCTTACGGTCAGCAGTCGTTGAAATAAAAAAGGCAGGCCCGAGGGCCTGCCGTGTTTAGTTTTCGGTTGAAGATTACTTGTCGTTCTTCTTCGGTTTTTTTATGGGCTTGGGTTTCGGGCGGAGGTTTATGGTGGTGGCTTCCGGGTTGCCTTTCTCCAGCTTCTTTGCGCGACCGCCGACGTGTTGGCCGGGCTTGATGTTCTCCAGTTTGACCGTTTTTTTGTCCAGTCCGCGGAGTTTAGTGGTGGTGGTCACCGCGAACACGCGGTCGGGCTTGCCCTTCGCTCCGGTGAGGGTGATGGTCTTCTTGGCTATGTCCACGGATTTAATAAGGCCGCGGAAGGGGTAGAAGCCTTTTCTCTTGTCTTGTTTTTTGTCCGCCTGCTTTTTGCTAGGCGCTTTCTTGTCGTCCGCTTGCGCGGTGATGCCAGCCGTCAGAACGGAGGTGGACAGCAGTGCTGTCAGGAGGGTTTTAACGAATATAGTTTTCATAATGAATCCAATTTGTTGGATCAACCTGAAGTTATCCTCTCGGGCCGACTTGGCAACACTTTTTCATATCACTATTTAAGTGATATTAACGGGGCTAATAGTGCGTTCAAGCGCGCGGGTGAAATTGGTCATGCACTTTGCGCAGGCGTTGGCCGGCGATGTGGGTGTAGATCTCGGTGGTGCTGATGCTGGCGTGGCCGAGGAGTTCCTGGATGACGCGGAGGTCGGCGCCGTTTTCCAATAGATGCGTGGCGAAGCTGTGGCGGAGCATGTGGGGGGTGAGGTTGCGGGAGATGCCAGAGTGCTTCACGCGGTTCTTGATGCGCAGCCACATCGTGGTATGCGCGAAGGGGGTGCCGCGTTGAGTTAAAAAAACATTGGCGGGGGTGCGGGTATTGACGAGTTGGGGGCGGGCGGCATCAAGATACCGGTTGAGCGCGTCAATGGCGGCGCGTCCGACGGGGACGACGCGTTCCTTGTTGCCCTTGCCGATGACGGTGATGAATCCTTCCTCGAGGTGGAGTTGTTCTAGGCGCAGCCCGCGCAGCTCGGCCAGGCGCAGTCCGGAGGCGTAGGCCAGCTCGAGCACGGCGGTGTCGCAGAGGTCACGGGCGGCTTCCCGGGCCGGCTGCTTTAAAAGCTGTTTAATTTCGACGTCGGTGAGCGCCTTGGGAAGGCGTTTCCAGCGGCGCGGGAGGGTGAGGTTCTCGGCGAGGTTGGCGGGCACGAGCTGCTCGCTCGAGGCGAATTTGTAAAACGCCCGCAGCGCGGCGATTTGCAGGTAGACGCTCTCGGGGCTGAGCGTCGCCTTTTGTTTGTTCCCTTCGCCCTCCGGCTTGCGTGCGCGCTCGTGTTGCAGAAATTCCGTGAGGTCGCGCCTGGTCACCTCGCTCCAGTCTTTGCGCACGCGCTTTTCCGCCCACGCGACAAACCGACCGAGCAACGCCGCGTAGGTTTTCTGCGTCTGCGCGGACTGTCCCTTTTCATGCCGGATGTACTGCAGGAAATCCTCGAGGAGGGTATTCACAAAACATTGCCCGTCAGTCGCTTAAATGCGTCGAGGTAGCGGTTGCTGGATTTCTCGACGATCTCGTCTGGGAGCGTGGGGCCGGGGGGGGTCTTGTCCCAGTCAAGGGTCTCGAGGTAGTCGCGGACGAATTGCTTGTCGAAGGCGTGCTGGCCGCGGCCGGGCTCGTATTCGTCGAGCGGCCAGAAACGTGAGCTGTCGGGCGTGAGAACTTCGTCGATGAGAATAAGTTCGCCGTCGAGCTTGCCGAACTCAAACTTGGTGTCGGCGATGATGATGCCGCGCTCGCGGGCGTACTCGCGCGCCTCGGTGTAAATCCGGAGCGAAAGGTCGCGGACCTTCTCGGCCACCTCGCGCCCTTCAATTTCCACGGTTTGCTCGAAGGAAATATTTTCGTCGTGCCCCTCGTCGGCCTTGGTACTCGGTGTAAAAATCGGCTCGGCCAGCTCGGCGGATTCCATCAAATCCTCAGGCAGCTCGATGCCGCAGACGGTGCCCTGCTTTTTATACTCCTTCCAGCCGCTGCCGGCGATGTAGCCGCGCACGATGCACTCGATGTTCAGCGGCTCGGCTTTTTTCACCACCATGCTGCGCGGCGCGAGGTGCGCGAGGTTTTCGGGCAGGCCGTTGGCCACGCGGTGGTTGGGCACGAGGCCGGCGTATTTGTCGAACCAGAAATGCGAAATCTGGGTGAGCACCTCGCCCTTGCGCGGGATGCCGTTGGGCATGATGACATCAAACGCGCTGATGCGATCTGAGGCGACGAACAGGAAATGCTCGCCGAGGTCAAACACCTCGCGGACCTTGCCGCTTTTAACCTTGGTCAACTCAGGAATATCCAGTTCCAGCAATGCATCATCGGGCATGCGCGGGAGTATTGCGAAGGCCGCTCGGAGGGCAAGCCGGAATCATTCACAACAAATACCTCGCGCCCTCGACACCGCCCTCGTGCCCGGCTATTTTGCGCCCGTGAATTTTCTTGTCACTGGCGGGGTGGGCTTCATTGGGTTTCATGTCTGCGAACGGCTCCTGCGGGCCGGGCACACGGTGTGCGCGCTGGACGATCTCAATGATTTTTACGACCCCGCGCTGAAGCAGGCCAACCTGCGCGACCTCCAGGCGCTGGCCCAGTCGTTTGTGTTCACGCATGGCGACATCACCTCCCGCGGCGATATCGATGAGGTGATGGGCGGGATGGCGTTTGACCAAGTCATCCACCTCGCCGCGCGCGCAGGCGTGCGGCCGAGCCTCGAGCAGCCGGCGCTTTATCAGCGGGTGAATGTTGAGGGCACGGTGAATGTGCTGGAGGCGGCGCGCGCGCGCGGTGTTAAAAAAATCACTATTGCCTCCTCGTCGAGCGTATACGGCGTGAACGCCAAAGTGCCCTTCAGCGAGGACGACCCCATCTTCAGCGCAATCTCGCCGTACGCCGCCAGCAAGCTCGCCTGCGAGGCGCTCGGCCATGTTTATCACCACGTGCACGGCATGGATATCTGCCTGCTGCGATTCTTCACCGTGTACGGCCCGCGCCAGCGTCCGGACCTCGCCATCCACAAGTTCGCGCGGCTGATGGTCGCCGGCGAGCCCATCCCCGTCTTCGGCGACGGCACCACCGCGCGCGATTACACCTATATCGAAGACACCGTCGATGGCGTCATCGCCGCCACCGAGCGGGAGTTTGGCCATGAAATCATCAACCTCGGCGAGTCGCAAACCGTCAAGTTGCACCGCCTTATTGAGCTGCTTGAAAACGCGCTCGATTTAAAATCCCAAGTCGACCGCCAACCGCCGCAACCCGGCGACGTGCCCATCACCTTCGCCAACATCGACAAGGCCCACCGCCTGCTCGGCTATGACCCCAAGGTTAAAATAGAGGATGGCATCCCACGCTTTATCGAGTGGTTTCGCCAATCCGCCGCAGCGCCATGCTAACCGAGTTTGTCTACTGCTACCTGCTGCGCCCGTGGCCGCTGCGGCAGCTCGCCAACTGGACCATCCGCAAGCTGCTGCCCAAGAGCGTGCGCCGCGGCGACGCCACCATCGTCCTCAACCCGCGCGACCCTGTCGTCAGCGGCGCGCTCTATTTTGGCGTGTACGAGAAGGCCGAGACCGCCTTCATCCAGCGCACGCTGCGGCCCGGCATGACCGTGCTCGATGTCGGCGCAAACATCGGATACTACACCGCCCTGGCCGCCCGGCGTGTCGGCCCCACCGGCCACGTCATCGCGCTGGAACCTGACCCCGAGAGCTTTGAATACCTCGAGCAAACCATCGCCGCCAACGAGGTTGGCAACGTCAAAGCCTTCCAGTGCGCCGCCGCCGACCGCGAAGCTAAAATGACCCTGCACATTTCAAAAGACAACCGCGGTGACAACCGCCTCTACGAGCCCGATCCCAAGTGGCCCAAGGTTACCGTCTCCGCGCGACCCGCTGATGAATTATTAAAGGAGGCTGGCGTCAGCCAAGTCGACTTCATTAAAATCGACGTGCAGGGCTTCGAGTCCAGCGTCATCGCTGGTTTAAAAAACACCCTCGACCAATCCGAAAACCTCATCCTCATTGCCGAGTTCTGGCCCCAGGGCCTGCGCGACGCCGGCAGAGACCCCAAGAAATTCCTGCAACAACTCCGCGCCCACGGCCTGCAACTCCACGAACTCAATTCAAAAGGCGGCCTCGTCGAACTGACCGACGACGACGACCTCATCGCCCGCCATCCAGGCCGCCGCTACACCAACCTCGTCGGCCGCAAAACAAAATGAATGCCGTCACCAAGCTCCTGCGCGACCTCGTAGCCATTCCCAGCATCAACCCCGCCTTCGCCTCCGGCGACAAAAAGCGCACCGGCGAGGAACGCGTCGCCCAGCACCTCGTAGGCATCGCCAAACACCACGGCCTCGATATTGCCCGCCAGCCCGTTCTCCCTGGCCGCCGCAATCTCCTCGTCACCCTCCGCCCCGTCGGCAAAGTTCAGCGGCGCATCCTCCTCGCCCCACACCTCGATGTTGTCCCCGCCGCCGACTGCCAGTTCAAGCCCGTTATTAAAAACAACCGCCTACACGGTCGCGGTGCCTGCGACACCAAGGGCTGTGTCGCTGCTTTTTTTCACGTCCTTTGCCGACTCTCGAAACAGAAGCAGCGCCCCCGATACACCGAGATCACCTTCGTCGGCCTTGTCGACGAGGAATGCAACCAAGCAGGCTCCCGTGCTTTTGGCCGATCCGAGCTCAAGGCCGACCTCGCCATTGTCGGTGAACCCACCATGTTAAGAGTCGTCACTGCCCACAAGGGCGACCTTTGGTGGCGGCTCGAGACACGCGGCAAGGCCGCCCATGGTGCCAAGCCCGAGCTGGGTCGCAACGCCGTCCACGCCATGGCCCACGTCGTCGACTTGCTCGAGACCAAATACGCCGCCCAGCTTAAAAAGCGTAGCCACCCATTGCTCGGCTCGCCCACCATCAACGTCGGCGTCATGCGCGGCGGCACCCAGCCCAACATCGTCCCCGACCACTGCGCCATCGACATCGACCGCCGCACCCTCCCCGGCGAAACCGGCGCGTCCGTCCGTCGCGAATTAAGCAAAATCCTACGCGCCCATAAACACCACGTCCAAATGATGGATCTAAAAGGCGTCGACAGCCTCCCTCTCGAGACTGACCCAAACCTCCCCCTCGTCCGCCAATTCATGCGTGCCGCCCGCTGCTCCAAGCCCCGGGGCGTCGACTTTTTCACCGACGCCTCACCCATCGCCACCGGCGGCATCCCCGCCCTCGTCTTTGGCCCCGGCAACATCGCCCAAGCCCACACCGACAACGAGTGGCTCGACCTTAAACAACTCGACCGCGCCACCGCTATCCTTGCCCGTTTCCTTCAATCCCAGCCATGAGCAAGGAATCCAAACTCGCGTTCCTGCGCCAAAGCGGCTGGCTCGCCATTGCCACTGTTATTGCCGGCGTCACCTCGTACGCGGTGCACCCGTTCATAAAGGACGTCAAGACCGAGTACGGCGCGTTCACCGCGATGCTACAATTGCTCAACCTCATCGCCATTCCGGCGATTGGTTTGCAGGCAGTGTTTGCGTATAAGGCGGCGGAGGCGAAGACGGACGGTGATCACAAACGCATCGCGCGCGAGCAGATAGCCATCGGCATCGTTGTGTTTGCGCTGGCTGCAGTGGCCTTCGTGTGGGTGCATTTCAAAGGTGATGAACTTGCGGCTTCGATGAAGCTGCCGTCGTTAAACGTGCTGTTGGTAACCCTTGCCTCGGGTGTGTTCGCGCTTTTGTTGCCGATGGTGTACGGCGTGCTGCAGGGACGACAGCGGTTTTTCTGGCTCGGCTGGGCGATGCTTTCGCTGGGCGTGGTGCGCTTGGCGGCGGCGGCTGGGTTGGTTGACTCGTTTGGTGCTTCTGCCCTCAACGGCTTGGTGGGCGTCGGGATTGGTTTCCTGTGCGCGTTCCTCCTCGCCGGCGCCACCGCAGGACTTCCCTCGCTGTCGCCTCGCGAATGGCTGTCGTGCGTCACCCAAGTTAACTGGCGCGATCTGGCGCGACGGTTCGTCCCGCTGTCACTCGGTGGCGGCGCTGTGATTTATATGATGAGTTTGGATATGATTGTGGTGCAGCGGTTTTTTGACGGCGATCAAACCGGGTATTACGCGGCGGCGGGGATGATTGGGCGCTCGCTGATTTTTTTTGTGGGGCCGATGGTGATGGTGATGTTCCCGAAAATCGTGCGCAGCCGTGCGGAGCAAACCCCCACCGACGTGTTAAAACTCACGCTGCTGCTCACCACTGGTCTGTGCGTCGTAGCGGTGACGCTGGGCATCCTCGTGCCGGAACTGCCGCTGCGAATTATTTACGATGATTCGTATCTAAGGGTGACGCCGATGATCCCGTGGTTCATCGGTGCCATGGTTCCGCTGGCGCTCGCGGCGGTGCTGGTGAACAACATCCTCGCGCGCGGCATCTACTCAGTTATTTATTGGCTGATACTATTGCCCGCCCTCTACACCGGCATGCTCTGGAAAATCGCCCCAAAAATCGCCGAGCAAACCGATGGTATTTTTAACGTTCACGCATACATTTCGATGATCCAACTCATCGGCATGGGCAACCTTTGTTTCCTAGCCTCGACGGTCATCCTCACCTGGGTGGCTTATCAAAAGGAACCGGCTCCCTCGAAGGACGCGGCGGCGGGGCATTGAGCTTGAGATACAGCCACGTTTCCAGCGGACGCAAAGGGCGCAGCCATTTGTAAAACGGAGAGTGCACCAGTCGCAATCGCACCACCGATAAAAACATCACCAGCGACGTCCGCCACAGGTTTGCCGTCACCTTCGAGCCCAGCTTGTCCGTCCACTCGATGGCCACCTCCTTCACCGAGAACCCCGCGCGTTTCAGCGAGAACAGTAGGTTTACGTCAAACGCCAAGTCCGCGATGCGCAGTGACTCGAGAATTTTCTCCACCGCCTCGCGCCGCACCACCTTGGCGGGACATTGCGTGTCCTTGATGCCCATCCAGAACAGCGCCCCCACGACCACGTGGAACCCCCGGCTGAACACCCGCCGCAATTTCGTCTGGCTTTGGTGCAGCACCGCCCCCGGCAGCCAGCGCGAGCCAATCACGCAATCCGCCTCCCCCGCCGCGCACCGCTGCACCAGCTCTAGAAACGCCGACGGCGGCGTCGCCCCGTCCGCGTCCACGTACCCGGTAAGTACTGCCCTCGCATCCGCCGCCTTTTTAAAACCATCAATCAACGCCCCTCCCTTGCCGATCGGCTCTTGAAAATTCAGCGCTTCAATCTCCGGAAACTCCCTCGCCGCCTCCTCAACAACCCCCAGCGTGTTGTCCCGGCACCCATTTAAAACCACCACTATCAAAAACTCCCCCTCGTAATTCTCCCGGAAATACCCAGCATAATCCCGCAACACCGGCCCAATCCGCGCCTCCTCATTATAAGCCGGTATGAGCAGCATAACGTTGGGGGATTCTTTAGCCACGAAAACCCCCTTTATTAAAAGCACACCTCACCATCACATCAAATTCATCGGGTCAATGTCCACCGTCAACGTCACCTCCGCCGGAAGCCTCAGCTTCGCCATCATCCGTGCCAGCTCGCGGCTCAACGCCGACATCTGTCCCGTTCGCAGCATTATTTGATGCCGGTAAAAAGTTTCCGCGCGCAACAACGGCGCCGGAGCCGGCCCCGCGATCACCAAGTCCGAAATCCCCTCCACTCCCTCCTCGATCGTCTTCTTTAAATGCTCCGCCGAGAACGAAACCTTCTCCTCGCTTCGCCCGCGCAAAGTCAGCAACGCCGCGCGCGTGTACGGCGGGTATTTCAACTGCTCGCGAAACTCCATCTCCGCCTCGTAAAACCCCTCGAAATCATGCCGCCGCGCAAACTGGATCGCCGGGTGAAACGGCGTGAACGACTGCACGATCACCTCGCCCTCCACGTCGCCCCGCCCCGCGCGCCCCGCCACCTGCGTTAAAAGCTGGAACGTCCGCTCGCCCGCGCGGAAATCCGCCAAGTGCAGACCCGTGTCCGCATACACGATCCCCACCAGGGTCACGCGCGGAAAATGCAGCCCCTTCGCAATCATCTGCGTGCCCACGAGAATGTCGATTTTCCCGCGCCGAAAATCGCCGAGGATGCGCCGATAATCATCTTTGCGCTTCAACGCATCCGAGTCCATCCGCCGAATCGCCGCGTCGGGAAACAGCTTCCCCAGCACATCCTCCACCTTCTCCGTGCCCATCCCGTGAAAACGAATCGCGCCACTGCGACACTCCGGGCACTGTCCCGGCGCGCGTGCCGAGTGCCCGCAGATATGGCAACGCAGCGCCTGCTCGCGCCGGTGATACGTCAGCGACAAGCTGCAGTTCGGGCACTCCGCCACGTACCCGCATCCCGGGCACTGCATCGAGGTCGCGAAGCCGCGCCGGTTTAAAAACAAAATCGTCTGCTCCCCATTCTCCAGTCGTGAGCGAATCGCCTCCTTGAGCCGCGTCGAGAAAATTGGCACCCCCTTGCCCATGCGGCACTCGGTGCGCATATCCATCACGCGCACCACCGGCATGCGCTTGTCGTCCACGCGGTTCGGCATTTCCAGCAGCGCGTACTTGCCGCGTTGCACATTGTAAAAACTCTCCAGCGATGGAGTGGCCGAGCCCAGCACCACCACCGCTCCCTCGCGCTGCCCGCGCACCACCGCCACGTCGCGCGCGTGATACCGTGGCGCCTCTTCCTGTTTATACGAGTTCTCGTGTTCCTCATCCACCACGATCAACCCCAGCGGCTCCACTGGCGCGAAGATGGCTGACCGCGCGCCAATGACAATACGCGCGCGCCCCTGCCGAATCTTGTGCCACTCATCATGCCGCTCACCCACCGACAAGTGGCTATGCAGCACCGCCACCAGCGTCTGTTGCGGCCCCGAACTGAACCGCGCCTTGAACCGTTCCACCGTCTGCGGTGTCAGCGAAATCTCCGGCACCAGCACAATCGCCCCCTGCCCCTGCTCCAGAGCATACGCAATCGCCTGTAGATAAATCTCCGTCTTCCCGCTCCCGGTCACCCCGTTTAAAAGAAATGTTTTTTTCTCCCCGTCCATCGATGCCTTGACCAGCTTCAGCGACTTCGCCTGTTCCGGGTTTAAAACGAGCGGCTGAGTTGGGATGATTTGCGTGTTGGCGTAGGGGTCGCGCTCGGAGATTTGCGGGGCGACCTCCACCAGCCCCTTGTCCTCCAGCCGCCGAACCGTTTGCGCGGTGGTGCCGGTGAGCCGCAGCAGTTCCTGCATCGCGAGGGAGCGGTTTTCCTCGATGACATTATACACCTCCGCCTGCCGCTTCGTGAGATTCGGCGCATCGCCATTCACCGGCAGCAGCCGCACAAAGAGCCGCTCGCGCCAGCCCTCCTGCTCCTTGCGCACGGATTCGGGCAGCACGCTTTTCAGCGCGGTCTCCGGCGCGCAACAATAGTAATCGGCCATCCACCGCGCCAGCTCCAGCACGCGCGGCGTCACCAGCGACTGCGCGCCGATGATTTTTAAAATGGGCTTTAGCGCGTCGTGGGTCGAGTCCTCGGCGAGGCCCGTCACGCAGCCGAGCACCTGCCGCCGGCCGAAGGGCACCTTGACGCGCGTGCCCACCTCAACACGCCCGTCCAGATCCGGCGGGATGAGGTAATCAAACTCCTTGCGCAGAGCAATTTCGAGCGTCACACGCGCGACCACGCTGGCAGCGTCCGTGCCGCGCGGGGGTGAGTCGAGTGTAAATAATTAACAACAACCCACACTGGCCCGGCCCGCTCCGCGCCCGTACAACGCTCCCAGTGAAACGCCGCTGGTTGTGGATTTTATTGGTGATTATGGCGCTCGATGCGGCTGTGTTCCTGTGGTGGCGGGCCGAGCGTCACGATCGCTCGTTTGATGTGGAGATTCGCCAGGCCGCCGCCAGCAACGGCATTGCTCCCGCGCTCATCAAGGCTGTTGCTTGGCGCGAAAGCCGATTCAATCCGGACGCCAGGGGTGCGTCCGGGGAATATGGTCTCATGCAAATTCAGGAAACGGCTGCTCGCGAATGGGCCGCCGCGGTCAGCAACACCAGTTTTGAGCCCGAAGATTTGTTGGATCCCAAAACCAATCTTATGGCCGGCTCATGGTATTTAAAGAAATGGAGCGACCGCGCCCCGCACGCTGACAACCCTTTTCCTTTTGCCTTAGCCGCCTACAACGCCGGCCCATCCAAGGCTCGCGAATGGGCCAAGGACACCAACAGCAGCGTGGAATTTATTGAGCAGATTGGCTACCAGGCCACAAGGGATTATGTGCTGTCGGTTCAGGAAAAAGCGGGCCGCTATCGCGAATCTTTCAGCAAAAAATCGCGGGTCAATCCACCGTGATGGCCTTCATCCGTGCCTCAAGTTCCGCGCGGTATTCTTCACACTCATCACGTTTTGCCCTGCGCGGAACCAAAATCGGCTGGCCAATGCGCACATCGCAGCGCGTGAAGGGCAGGGGAAACTGGAAGGCGTCCCAGCTTTTAAAACATTTTTTCCAGTGAATTCGCGCGGAGACTGGCACCATGGGATGGCCGGTGATTTGCGCCAGCTTTACCATGCCTTCCTGCACTTGGTAGCGCGGGCCGCGTGGACCGTCGGGGGTGATGGCAAGGTCGAAACCCTTTCGCGCCCAACTGACAAGTTCGCGCATGGCTTGGGCACCGCGCCGGCTGGATGAGCCGCGCACTGGTTGAACACCAAAATGTTCGAGCGTGCGAGAGAGGACTGCCCCGTCCCTGCTGGCGCTGATCAGCGCGGCCATTTTACGTTGCGGTTGGCGGGCAAGGAAATAGCGTCGATACACCGAAACGGTGAGTGCCAGCCGGTTGTGCCACGCGCAAAAAATTGCGGGAGTTGGCTCGTCGCCTTCAAACAGGTTGGTCGGGTCGTCGAAGCGAATGCGCCAAGTGGCGTCCAAGGCGCGCACCGCCAGGGAGATGCCTGCGGCAGCCACGTGACCGTGCCAGCGCAGCGGTGGCGGTGTCACAACGCTTGGGGATTGCTTGGAATCTGCTGGAGCCGCGGAACTCATTTGCCCTTGGAAAGTGCCGCGCGAACGATCTTGTCCACCGGCTGGTCCGGCCCCAGCATGATCACCGCTCCGCGCACGGCTTCCTGCGCCTCCTTGGGTTTTGAGCCCAGAGCGATCAGCGCGGCCACGGCGTCGGCTACTTTTTGTTCATCGGCGGACAATGCCGGCCCGGGGCTTCCGGTGTTCAGCCCGGCATCGTCGCCCATTTTGTCCTTTAATTCCACCACGATGCGCTCGGCGGTTTTTTTGCCAACACCATTGATGCGGGAGAGCGCCTTCACATCTCCATCAGCCACGGAAGCGCGGAGTGAGGTGATGGAGGTGGCACTTAAAACATTGAGCGCGATTTTCGGGCCGATGCCGCCCACGTGGCGGATGAGCAACCGGAACAAGTCACGTTCGCCATCGGTCATAAATCCGTAGAGCACATGTGCGTCGTCACGAATGGTCAAGTGCGTGAGCAGCTTCACCTCGCCGCCGGGTGCCGGAAGTTTTTCAAAGGACGACAGCGGGATGAACGCCTCGTAGCCAACTCCGCCGGCCTCCACGACGACCTGCGTGGGCAGCGATTCGGCCAGTGTTCCTCGAAGATATCCAATCATGCGCGCCGTTTATATTTTCTGGGAGGGGTCGATGGCAAAACGTTTATGCAGGTGCGTGAACGCGAGGGCGAGCGCCAAGGCGTCGGCGGCATCGGGTTCGGGCAGTTCCTCGAGCACGAGCATGCGCTGCACCATCTTGGCCACCGCCAGTTTTTGGGCGTTGCCGTAACCAACGATGGACTGCTTGACCTTGCGCGGCGCGATCTCAAAAATCTCCATGCCCGCCTCGGCCAACACTGCCAGCGCTGCTCCCCTTGCCTCGCCCATGGTCAGTGCGGTCTTCACATTTTGCGTGAAAAATATTCCTTCGATGGCGCACACGGTTGGCTGGTGTTTGGCGACAACCTTCCGCAAAGTGCATGAAATTTCCGCGAGGCATTGGCTGCGATCCAGCCTCGCGGGGCACTTGATGGTTCCTTGCGCCAAGGTCTTTGGTTCCGCGCGGCCCAGTCGGATGACGCCGTAGCCAGTGCCGCGCAAAGAGGGATCCACGCCGAGAATGACTTGATGGGCGACTTCATTCACCACGGGCTTGTGCGTGGCTCGTTTTTTGCCGGCCACACGTTCCTGCAACTGTTCAAACTGACGCGACGAAATGCCCACGCCGACAGCCTAGTTCAAAGCGGGCTTTACGGCGAGCCTGTAAGTCTTAAAACCAAACCGTCCTGTTGACTCATAAATAATGACACTGTATGGGGTGTGGATAAGTGGGTGGTATGGGGTCGTTGACTCAAAAAGGATGACACCGGCAACCGGAGGGATGTCGATGAGCGATAAAGTGAGGGAATAAGTGCTGCTGCGGTTGCGGGAGCGGTATGCGTGGCGTGGCCGGGAGGGCCGGGGAAGGTTAAACCAACCAAAACACACAACCATGGTGTCATGAAAATCCAGTGAACAACTCAACCCCTTAAATACCCCCCGGTGTCATCTACTTATGAAGCAACAAGCCGTTGCCGTGGGTGGCGATGGTGAGTTGCTTTTGATCTTAAATGACTTCTGAGAGGCGCTCGGTCAAAATCGCGGCGTCATCGGCATCGAGGCATGATGGATCGACAACCAATTTGCCTTCCGCCAACCGGCCGTGGCCAACGTACACTGGGGGGTCGCCTTCGCGCAGGCGTTGACAGATTTCGAATGCCTCCGCGCGGTTGCTCATCGTGATGACCAGACGCGGCTGGCCGTTTGGCTCATCAAGCGCGCAGTTTGCCGGGGTGTCTGCCAGCGCGGTGACGATGTCTTCCAGCATTTTTCGAGCCTTGGGAATTACCTCTTCGTATCCGCTGGAGACGAATAATTCCAGCGCAGTCAGTAGCGCGGCGATGTCTTCCTTGGAAACTTTTAATGCGCGGCCGATGCCGTGGCGGGGCATGCCGGGGAGCTTGGACTTATCGATGAGGTTTGCGGGTGGATCCCACAGCTCGAAGTGGTCGTCCATGTCGAGCATCTGTAGGGCGGCGGAGGAGATCAGTTCGCGTTTGCCGCAGAGGATGCCGGTGGCCTGCGGGCCGCGGATGGCTTTGCCTCCAGAGAAGGCCACGAGATCGGCACCCGAGGCGGGGATGGATAACAGGTTTTCGCGCGGCGGCAATTCACCGGCGGCATCGACCAGCACCGGCAGTTTGTGCTTGCGTGCCACCGCCACAATCTCGGGCAACGGCGGCGATGAATCCGGCCCATAAACGTAAAGCACGCCCGCGGTATTTTCGCTGAAGGCGGTTTCGTATTCCCAGGCCTCTGTGCGCCGCACGCCGCTGCCGGCACCGGGCTCGTTCATGCCCACCTCGACCAGCCGCGCGCCCGCCGCTCGCACCGCGTGGTCGTACCCGTTGCGCTGCTCGCGCGCGATGACGAATTCGCATGGAAAATCATCCGCGTGAGGCAGGCACTCCATTCGCCGCAAGTCGTGCCCGGCCAGAATGGCCGCTGCTCCCAAGGTCAAACCCGCCGCCGCGCCGGAAGTAATCAATCCGCTCTCCGCGCCTGTAACATCCGCGATTTTTCCCGAGGCTTCGCCCTGAAGTTGTTCCATGGATACAGAACTGGGGGCGGCGTTGGTGTAGGAATTTAAAACCGGGCTTGGCATCAGGGCGCCACCGAGGCGCGTGACTGGGCCGGAGGCGTTGATGATGTGTTGGGGCATTGCGGGTTGTTGGAAACTGATGACTGAACGCTGATCACTCAAGCAAGAATCTCCTCAACCACGCGGGTGGGAAAGACGTGGGTGATTTTCTCGTCAAGTCCGGTGCGCTCGAAGGTGAGGCGCTCGTGGTCGAGACCGAGGAGATGGAGAATGGTCGCGTGCCAATCGGAGATGCTTACGCGATTTTCCACGGAAGCGAAACCGATCTCGTCAGTGTTGCCATAAACCGTGCCACCGCGCGTGCCGCCGCCGGCCATCCATGAGGTGAAGCCATATGGCCCGTGGTCGCGACCGGCCTTCTCGTAGGTTTTGTTGTTGTTGCCCACCTGCGCCATGGGCAGGCGGCCAAACTCGCCGCCCCAGAGAATCAGCACCTCGTCGAGCAGGCCGCGTTGGCTCAGGTCGCGCAACAGTCCGGCGGTGGGCAGGTCAGTTTGTTTGCAGGCGGCGGCGAGTGAGCTTTTGATGTTGTTGTGGTTGTCCCACATCTGGCCGCGCGGATAAATCTGCACGAAGCGCACGCCGCGCTCGACCAGCCGCCGGGCCAAGAGGCAGCGCCGGCCAAAGCTGTCGGTCTCCTTTTCGCCGATGCCGTACATGGCCAGCGTCGCCTTCGATTCGCCGGAGGTGTCAAGCGTTTGGGCGGCCTCGAGTTGCATGCGCGCGGCCATTTCATAATTTCGGATGCGCGCATCGAGCACGGGCTGGCCCGGGCGGTTGGCTTGGTGCCGGCGATCGAGTTGCGCCAGCAGGGCACGCTTGGTGTCGGTGACGGATTTTGGTTCTTTAAATCCCGGCTGCAGGTTGAGCAGCGGCGAGCCTGTGGAGCGCATCGGCGTGCCCTGATACAGTGGCGGCAGGTAGCCGCTCATCCAGTTCTCCACTCCGTTGACTGGCAGGCGCGACTGCGGGTCGGCCAACACCACGTAGGCGGGCAGGTTCTGGTTGACGCTGCCGAGGCCGAAAGTAATCCATGCGCCAAGGGTCGGGTGGCCGGGAAAGGTCAGGCCCGATTGCCATTTGTAACAGGCCGGCTCGTGGTTGGGGTGGACGTTGTACATCGACCGGATGATTGCGAGGTGGTCGGCTTCCTTGGCGGTGTGGGGCAGCAGATTGGATATCCGAGCGCCGCCTTTCCCATGCCGCGCAAACTCGAACGGACTGCGCATCAGTGTGCCCCGCCGGTCGCGCCCAAACTCGGCCACGCTCGTGAGCGATCGCGGCACCTCCTGTCCGTGGTGCTTGGCCAGCGCGGGTTTGGGGTCAAAAAGATCCACTTGGCTGGGGCCGCCCTGCATGCAGAGCTGGATGATCGCCCGCGCCCGAGGCGCGCCATGCGGCGGCTTGGGGGTGGTGTCATGCACGGGCACCGCCGCCTTGCCCTCGCGTTGCCCAAGGTGCAGCAGCGCCGCGCCCATCAGGCCGGTGCCCACGCGGTCAAAGAAACATCTTCGGTTGACGGGGTGGTCAGTCATTTTAATCAATGTACAAAAACGCCGCCGAGTTGAGCAGCGTGTGGCAGAAATCGGCGAGCGCATTGTTAGCGGGCGCTTCGGCGTTTTCCTTTGTCCAATGACGCGTCAGGCTCTCGATGGATTCGATTGCAAGTTTCTCCTCATCAATCGTGGGCGGGCGGTTTAATGCCAGCAGCCATGCGCGGCGCGTTTGCGCTCGAGTGTCATCGCCCGTATTCTCGCGCACGCGTTCGGCAAACCGGCCGGCGAGGTCGTGGATCATCCGGTTGTTTAAAAGGTGCAGCGGCTGGCTCACGACGGTGGAGTTGATGCGCGTCACGCAGTTGGGGTTCATCTGTGGCAGGTCAAAGGTCTCGAGGATGGTCGGCATCTCCTTGCGACGATGGCGGATGTAGATGCTGCGGCGGCGGCCCTTGGCCGTGGGCTTGGAGGTTACCAGGCCATCCTTGGCCACGTCCACCTCGTCGAACTTGCCGCCCATGCGAACATCGAGCCGGCCGGCCACGGCGAGGATGGCATCGCGCACCTCTTCCGCGTCCATCCGGCGCAGTGGCATGCGCGAGAGCAGTTTGTTGTCCGGGTCTTTGGCACGCGGAATCCGGCGTGTGGATTTTGGAATTTCGCTCGATTGGCGATAGGCGGTTGAGGTCATGATCAGCCGGTGGAGTTTTTTGATGCTCCATCCGTTCTCGACGAACCATACGGCCAGCCAGTCTAGCAACTCGGGGTGCGTGGGCGGGGTGCCGAGCTGGCCGAAGTTGCCGATGGTGCGGACGATGCCTTCGCCGAAGTGGTGTTTCCAGACGCGGTTGACAATGACGCGCGCGGTGAGCGGGTGATCCGGGCGGGTGATCCAGTGTGCCAGGGCGAGCCGGCGACCGGTTTTGTTTTTGCCCACCGGCTGGATGGCGGGGAATGGCGTGCAGCCATCGGTGAGCACCGAGGGCACGCCGGGGCCGACCAAGGCGGATGGTTTCATGGGGTCGCCCCGCTTGTAAATGTAGGTGGGCGAGGGTTTGCCTCGATCCCACAACGCGCGGATTTTTGTCGGTTCTTCCTTCTGTTTCTTGAGCGTGTTGATTTTCTTCTTCAACTGCCCGGCGAGTTTCTTGTCCTTGCCCGCCTCCTTCTGCTCGGCCTCGAGCTTCTTGATCTGTTGGTCGATCTTCGCGTTGTGCGCCTCCGTCTTTTTCAGTTCGGCCGGCAGCGCCACGTCGAGGTGGCGGCGTTGGGCGAGCTTCCATTGGTTGTTAAAAGGCTGAGGGGTCAGCCAGTCATACTCGTCGTAGCCGCCCTTGAAGATGGCCACGAATCGGTAATAGTCGCGTTGGGGGATGGGGTCATACTTGTGATCGTGGCAGCGGGCACATTTTAAAGTGATGCCGATCACGCCGGCCGAGAGGATGTCAATCTCGTCGGCCACCACCTCAAGCCGGTCGACCACGCGGTTGACGGGGTTGGCGCTGGTGCCGTCGGGGGCCATGCGCAGGAAACCGGTGGCCACCAGTTTCTCGATGATGTTCGCGTCGATCTTCGCGGGGTTGGAGTAATCGACCATCTCGTCGCCGGCAATCTGCTCGCGCAGAAACTGGTCATACGGCTTGTCGGTGTTGAAGGACTGGATGACATAGTCGCGGTATTTCCAGGCGTACGGTCGCACCATGTCGGCGTTGCGTTTGCCCTCGGAATCGGCATAGCCAGCCAAGTCGAGCCAGAAACGCCCCCAGCGTTCGCCGTACCGCAGCGAAGCCAACAGGCGGTCGACCAGATCTCGGAGCGCGGAATCTGGATCGCGGCGTGAGTCCTTCTCGAACGCCGCGATCTCCGCAGGCGAGGGCGGCAGTCCCGTGAGATTAAAAGTCGCGCGGCGCAGCAAGGCGAGCCGATCCGCCTCCGGCGAAAACTTCAGCCCCTTCCCAATCAGCCCCTGTGCCAGGAACGCGTCCACCTCATTGCGCACCTTGATTTCAGCATTCCGAATCTTGGGCACGGCCGGCTTGCGTGGCGGGCGAAAGGCCCAGTGCCGGCGGTCGTC
>Ga0114993_10001993_pt1 | contig 23010 bp, 14 predicted proteins | sample ArcticOcean_MG_C_FD_87042 | JGI IMG/M metagenome (GOLD analysis project Ga0114993, IMG submission 87042) | Marine microbial communities from western Arctic Ocean - ArcticOcean_MG_CB2_150 | ecosystem: Environmental > Aquatic > Marine > Oceanic | place: Arctic Ocean: Canada Basin | collected...
GCGTGGCAGCGGTGCGCAGGGCCGACCGCGTGGTGGTACTCGAAGAAGGCCGCGTGGTTGAAGACGGCCCTCCCGCTGAACTGGCGGTGGCCGGTGGCCTGTACTCGCGCCTGCTCGAGCGGCAGCAACTCGCCGACGAACTGGAGGCCATGTAGTGGCTACCCCTGGCAAACCCACCGGGCAGACAGCGGGGCGAGGACCGCACGACGAGCAGCGGCTCGGGGCCACCCGCGACCTGCTGCTGCTCGCGTCGCTGTGGCGTTTCGTGAGACCTTATCGCTGGCTGTTCCTGCTCTCCTTGCTGTTGCTGCCGGCGGTGTCGGCCTGCCTGCTGGTGCAGCCGTGGATCGTGCGCAACGTCATCGACAACTACATATCGGCCGGCAACACCGACGGCATGGGATCCTGGGTACTGCTGTTCGGCGCGGCAGTACTGGGCGAGTTTACCTTCATGTACTGGCAGCACTACACGAGCATGCTGGTGGCGCAGAAAGCGCTGGCCGACCTTCGCGTAGAATTGTTCCGCCGCGTGCTCGCTCTCGACTCGAACTGGTACGACCGCAACCCGGTGGGCCGCACCGTCACCCGGCTGACGACCGACGTGGACGTGATCAACGACATGTTTGCCGCCGGTGCCATCACCATCCTGATGGACGTGATCACGCTGCTTGGCATCATCGCCATCATGTTCAGTCTCAACGCGCCGCTGGCCCTGGTCACGCTGTCGACGCTACCGGTGCTGGTGATACTGATCGACTTCTTTCGCCGCAAGGCACGGCGAAACTACCGCTGGATACGAGAGCGCATAGCGCGCATCAACGCCTACCTGCAGGAAGCCATCAGCGGCATCGCCGTGGTGCAGGTGTTCGCCCGCGAAAAAGCCGCCTCGGCCGAGTTCGACCGGCTCAACTCGCTGCACCGCGACGCCGCCCACCGGGCCAACATCTACGAGGCCTCGCTGTTCTCCATCGTTGAAGCGCTGAGCAGCATCTCGCTCGCGCTCATACTGTGGTACAGCGCCCACCTGTTGCTCGGCACGCCCGCGTTGCCGTTCTCAGGGCTGGGCGGCGCGATGACCGGCGCTTCCGCCGCCAGCTCGGCGATCAGCTTCGGAACGCTGGTAGCCTTCATCGAGTACATGAACAAGTTTTTCATCCCGGTGCGCGACTTCTCGACCAAGTATGCAGTGATGCAGTCGGCGCTCACGGCCACCGAGCGGGTGCAGGAAATGCTCGAGCTCGAGCCGGCCATTTTCTCGCAACCAGGGGCGGTGACCAACGGGACAATCGACGCGGCAGGAGACATCAGCAACGCGGTAGAGTTTGACCAGGTGGAATTCGCCTACGTGGAGGGAGAACCGGTACTGAGGAATCTCTCGTTCAGCGTCCGCCGTGGTGAGCACGTGGCCATAGTCGGCGCCACCGGCTCGGGCAAAACGACCATCACCAGGCTGCTCGGTCGTTTTTATGAAACCCAACTGGGGCGCGTACTCGTTGACGGCGTGGAGGTGCAGCGCTGGGACACGCACGCGCTCAGGAAGCGGGTGGGCAGCGTGCAGCAGGACGTGTACCTGTTCTCCGACACGATCTACAACAACATCGCCATGGGCAACCCCCTGGTCAGCCGCGAGCGAGTGCAGGAAGCGGCACGCTTGGTCAACGCCCACCGGTTCATCGAGAGACTACCCGAAGGCTACGACACGATGGTGAGCGAGCGCGGCAGTAACTTTTCCACGGGTCAACGACAGTTAATGTCGTTTGCCCGGGCGCTGGCCTGGGACCCGTCGATACTCGTGCTCGACGAGGCGACCTCGAGCGTCGACCCGGCAACCGAGCAACTCATTCAGCAAGCGCTGGCCGCCCTGCAGAAAGGGCGCACGTCTATAGTGATCGCCCACCGACTGTCGACCGTGGAGCAGGCCGACCGTATCCTCGTGCTGCACCACGGTGAACTACGCGAGCAGGGGACGCACGCCGAGCTCATTGCGCGCGGCGGACTCTACGCCCGCCTCTACCAGCTCCAGTACCAGCAGGCCGGTTGAGTTTCTGTCAGTCCTGGCCGTCGCCGGATTCGGCCTCAGCTTTTTCAGCCTCGGCTTTTTTCTTCACGGCCTCGGCCCGCTGCTTCTTCACGGCAAAAGCCTGCAACGCCTTGAAGGCCTGGTTGCTGTCGCTGCCTATGTCGGGGCCAAATTTCTTGGAGTCGACCATGTTGCGACCGGCCACGACCATTATCTGCGCCATCTCCCTGTTGGAATTGGACGGTTCCTTGTAGAGCCGGTCTACCTCGGCGACCCAGTGAATAGCCTTGGCGTTCTTCGGTACGCGGTAATTCTTCGTCATCCAGCCAGAGGAATCCTGGTTCTTGGCCACTCTGAGCGCGTCGACAAAGCCGGCCATGTAACCCTGCTTGAACTCAAGCCCTACACGACCCCACCCCTTCTTTGAAAAACCCGCCAATGACCCACCGGCTGCGCCCAGTGTAAGACCCAGGGCCAATCCCAGCACCAGCCCCAGCGCGAGTCCGCGCCCCCTGAAAGTTTTCTTTACAGTCATAATCCGCCGTTCTCCCGCTTCAATATACACCCATGATTGCACATACGAGCCCCACCCTGCCACCAAGCCCTGCCACCTGCCTGTCGACGCCCGGGACGAGCCCCGCATTCACGCTTCGCGATGCGGCGTCCCGCGGCCAGTCGCGTGCTAGAATAGGCCAGCTGCCGCGGGCCGGGCGCGAGCCCATGCCAGCAAGGCGTGCCTGCGGGAAGGTGAACAGCGTAAAGCTCGATGGCAATCCACACCCCACTGTCATCTCCAGGCGCGGCATCTCCAGGTACCGCACCTCCAGGTAGCGAGCCCGCACCCGGGTCATCAACGCAGCGCTGGGAGTGGCTCGACGCGCTGCGCGGCATTGCCATCGTTGCGGTGGTGGCCATGCACGTCACCTGGGCCTGGGCGCTGGTGGCCCCTCCCGACAGCACTGCCACGGCGTGGCTTGCCTTCGTGCACCTGCTCGCCAGTTTCGGCGTACCCCTGTTCCTGCTGGTATCGGCCAGGGCTCTGCTGCAAGGCTACCACGCAGCGCTGGGTGGCTTGCGCGGTTGGGTCGCCTTCGTTGCACGCCGCGCGCAACGACTCCTGCCGGCCTACCTCGCCTGGAGCCTGCTCTCGCTCGCGGCCCACGACACCTCCGTTTTCACGTCGCCCCTCGATCTTGCGGGCACCCTGCTGCTAGGCGGGGCCGAAATTCATTTCTACTTCGTGCCGCTGGTCTTCCAGCTCTACCTGCTGTGGCCGATATTCGCCCGGGCCGGCAGGCTCTCGTCGAAGTCCACGACAGCGACCGTGCTTATTACTGTCGGCGCCACGCTGCTGATGATCGCCTGCTGGCGAGTCACCCCGGCGTGGAATCACAGCCCACCGCTGCTGCAGTTGTTGCTCAGTTCCTGGCTGGCCTGGCCGCTGCTTGGCTGCACCGTATTGCCACTTCTCGAGCGCCGGCTGCTCGCCGGCGAGGCTGCACCAGGGCGGCGCTCGGTGGCGGCTGCGGGATTCGCCATCAGCCTGGTCGCCGTCCCGTTGGCGGCTGCGCTGGTAGCGTGGCAGTGGCACCCGGGCATGACGATAAACTACCTGGGCATAGTCGTAATGGTCTTCAGCCCCCTTAACGCTTTATATTTTCTGCTCGCGCTGACCGCCGCTACCTTTCTGGCCGCTTCTGCACCCCGGGCCGGCGCGGCACTGGCCTGGTTGGGGCGGCGCTCCTACGGAATCTACCTCTGCCACCTGCTCGTGATGGGCTCCCTTGTCTTCAAGCGTATACTCGGTAATCCAGTGCCCTCGGACTTCGAGTCGCCCTTGTGGATCGCGAGCTGGGCGGCCGGCCTGCTGCTGACGCTGGCCTTGAGCGCGGGCCTGGTCGAAGCCCTGCGTCGCGTCCGCCCGCTGGCCAGGTTCGTGGGGTACCAGTGAGCGTAAACCCCCGGTGAAGAAGCTTACGATATTGATCGCCCCACTGCTGGTCGTGCTGGCAGCGATGGCAGCGAGATTTCATGGCCTGCTCGACTGCGCCGCCGTTTGTGCGCTGGACTGCGCCATCGACTACGCGGCTCTCACCGGCAGCGCCGATTCCGCGTTGCTCGAGACGGCTGACTTCAGGCTCAACTCGTGGATACTGGCGTGGGTGCAGCACGCGCTGGCCACCAATCCCGGGCAGCTGTTCGCCGCCAACGCGTTTTACCCGGCGCGCGCCGCGTTGGCGGGCAGCGAACACATGGTGGCAGTGGCCCTGCAACTGTGGCCACTCGGGTTGCTCGGTGTGAGCGCGACCGGACTTCACCAGGCGGCCGTGCTGCTGTCGTCGCTGCTGCTGGGGCTGACCACCTGGGCGCTTGCGCGCTGGGCCGGTACAACGCGAACGGCTGCGCTGTTGGCCGCCGCCCTGGCCGTGCTGCTGCCCTGGCGTGTGACCGAGCTATCGCACGTGCAGCTGCTCGGGGTGCAGTGGATACCGCTGTTGTGGTTGCTCACCCTGCGCACCCTGGTCGAGGGGTCGACCACGCGGCGTACTGTTGCCCTTACCCTGCTGCTCAGCTTGCAGCTGCTGTCGTCGTTTTACCTGGCGTGGTTCGCGCTGGTGAGCAGCTCGGTACTCGTGCTGGTGGCCTTGCTGCACGGCAGGCAGTGGCGCAACGGACTTCCCGCCCTGGCCCTGGCCTTATCGATTTCGTTGGCGGTGCTCGCCGTGTTCACCCTGCCCTACCTCGACCACGGCGGCGTTGCCCTCAGGGGACAGGCACTGGTTGAGAGCAGTGCCGCCCTGGCGTGGACCTGGCTCGCGCCCGGTGGCTCGCTGCTGTTCGACCCGGGCCTGCCCTTCGACGCACGCTACAGGCTTCCGCTGCTCGCGTCGTTGGCGGCCCTGTTATCACTGGCGGCAGTCTTTGGCCGTGGCGGCGCATGGAAAACCAACAGCGTCGAGTCGCCGACCGCGACCTCCACTGTCACCGCCCGCGCCCTGTGGGCCGTGGCCGCCGTGGCCTTCGTCCTCATGCTCGGACGTCACCTTGTTGTTGGCGAGCTGTCGCTGCCGCTGCCCGGGCAGTGGGCGGCCTGGCTGCTACCCGGCTTTGACAGGCTCAGGTCGCCACTGCGCTGGGGCATAGTCATCAACCTTGCCTTCCCCCTGCTGGTGGCACTCGGGCTGACGACCTTTGAACGCGGGCTCGGCAGGCTCGTGCGGGCGAACCGCGCGGCCGTCTGCGTCGCGGTGCTGGCGGTAGCGATGGCGCTGTCGGGCTGGTGGCCACGACTACCGACTGTCGACGTAAGCATCACGCCGCAGGACGAGGATCTTTACGCGGCGCTGGCGCGCCTGGATCCCGCGCCGGTGCTCGAACTGCCCTGGCCGATAAATCCCCGCTACGACGTTGAGCTGTCCAGCGGCTACCTGCTGGCGAGCACCCGGCATTTCAAGCCGCTGCTCAACGGTTACACGGCCTGGTACCCCGCGCACTATGATTTCTTGCGTCGCGCCGCGCGCCGGCTACCAGACCCCGAGGTCATCTCGCGCCTGCGCGCAATGACCGGTCTCGGTTGGCTGGTCGTTCACGAGAGCAAGCTCGACCAGGCAACAAGCCAGCGCTGGATCAGCGCGCTCAACCGCGGCGACGTAGCGCTGGCCTGGCGCGACCAGCACGCCAGCATCTACCAGCCGCGCGTGCCGGCGGCCGAGGGCTACTCGCTGGAGCGCCTGCTCGCGCCCTCTGCCGATGCCCCTACGCTCAGTGGCTTGTCGCGCGGCATGCTTGATCCGACTCTCAGCAGGGGACGCGTGGAGATCGGCGTCGCCCAGGGAGTGGTGCTGGACAGCGACCCGAGCGGCTGGCTGGGCGTGAGCCTGCCGCTGCGCATACACAACCACGGGAGCATCGACTGGCCAGGCCTCGACCCGCTGGATGAAGGGCTGGTTGCAGTTCACTGGAGCTTGCTCGCGCCAGGAGCGGGTGACGGTTCTGCAGACCGGGGAGAAACCGTACTGGCCGAGGGGATCGCCATGCTCGACGGCGACGTGCCCGCGGGAGGCAGGCTCGCCACCCAGGTGGACGTAACCGGCCGCGTGCGCGCTGGCGCCGCCACGCTGCGGGTCGAGTTGGTGCAGATCAGAAACGGCCAGGCACAGCGGCAGCCGCTTGCTGCCGTCGAAGCGGTCGAGGTCAGCCTCGTCATCAGGCTACGGAAAAGGTCTTCAGTCGAATAGTACACCGGGGGCGAGCAGGCCCGCGGGGTCGAGCGCGTCTTTTATCCTGCGCATGGAGGCGACGGCCTGCTCTCCGTACAGTTCTACGAGCAGGCGTTTCTTGATCTCGTTGCGACCCACTCCGTGTTCCGACATGGGCGAGCCGCCCAACGCGATGGCAGCGCGACCGATTTCAAGCTGGGCCTCGCCCGCGCGGCGCATCTCCCCGGCGCTGCGCGCCATGACGTTCGTGTGTACGTTGCCGTCGGATATGTGACCCCATACCGCGTGATCGAGTTCGTGCTCGTTGAGAATCTCGCGATAGCGCTCGAGCGACCGATCAAAGTTTTCAAAAGGGACGATGACGTCACCAGCCGACTTGGCAATCGTCGAGTCTATTTCGCGCGCTGCGCGCCCCACCCGCTCGTTGACGGCCGAGGGCACGGCTTCGCGCAAGGCAAACAAAGCGTCTCGCCTTGCCTGCTCGCCCGGCAACGCGGGCAACGTGGAATCGAGCACGCCGTGGTCGGCCAGCAATCGGCACAACGCCAGCAGCGGCGAATTCTGTTCCGTGTCACCAGCGGCCGGGTCGCCTGCCGCAGCAAGCTGATCGGCGGCCTCAGCCGTGGTCATACCCGGGGGTAACTCGGCCTGGAACAGCAGCGCGGCACCGGTGTCGGCAGCAAGGGCGACCCCCGCGCGCTCGCAGGCACCGTCCTCTCGCAGCAGTTCAAGACAACGGCGGTCCATGTACTCCACCGCGGCTACGTCTACGAGGGGAGCCTCGCGCAGCGCCGCCACCAGCCCTATCGCTGCCTCGTCGTCGGCCATCGGAATGAGGCCGGCGAACAACGCCGGACGACTGGTCTGCAGGGTGAGCTCAACCCGGGTCACGATGCCCAGCGTGCCCTCGCTGCCTATGAACAGGTCAACGAGGTCCATGCCCGCCTCGGACCAGTAGCCGGCCGAGCACTTGGGCACGGCGGGCAGCGTTAGCGCGGGTCGCTCAAAGCTGACGAGCGACCCGTCGAGCAGTTGCAGTTCAAAGCGACCGTGTTCGTCGGCGGTGACCTCGCCGCGTTCGAGGTCCAACACCTCGCCGCAGGCAAGCAGCACGCTTATGGCGCGCACCCAGGGCCTGGTGGTGCCGTGCTTGAAGGTGGCTGCGCCCGCGGCGTTGGTGGCAACCGTGCCGCCCACGCTGGCTCCGTCGAAGGTGGGCGCGGGTGGATAGTAAAGGTCGCGCTCGCGGAGTTGCTCTTCGAGCGTGGCCAGCAGCAGGCCGGGTTCGACCACCACCGAGTCGCTCTTCCATTCGATCACGCTGTCCATGCGCGCCGTTGAGAGCACTATTTCGCCGCGCGGGGTCGCGCCGCCGGTGAGCGAAGACTGCGCGCCCACTGCCAACACGGGAAGTCGGCGGGCGAGCACCGCGGCCAGCTGGCTCTCGCTCCGGGGCAGGCACACCTCGGTGGTGTGGCCTCCGGGGTAGTGGGCGGCGTCGTGCAGCCAGGGCTCGATGTCGTCCGCGTCGGTGAGTACTCGGGCTTGCCGCGTGGCGGCGCCCGCGCCCCGGGTGATTGCCCTGTTAACGCTCACGCGCCATCACCCGGTTCTTTTATCTCCAGCGTTACGTTGCCGGCGTCTTCGACCAGCAGGCCGCGCGACGATGCTGGCAACAAGCCGCGTGCCCAGGCGGCCGCCTCCTCGCGGCCGACAAAGATCCTCATGCCCAGCGCAGCTTCGAGCGCCGGGTCAACACCAGCGCTAACCAGCGCCAGGCGGACGCCGCGCAGGTCGGTGAGCGCGCGCAGGCGCACGGCCTTGTGATCGCCCAGGCGGTAGCCTCGGTCGCGCACCGTTGCCAAAGCCGAAGCGTGGTCGGGGCAGGCCTTCATCAACTCAACGAAGTGGTCGATGCCGGTACCGCCCGCGCAGGCAGCCTCCAGCAGCAGCAGGCCGCCGTCGCTGACCGCCGCCTCGGTGTTCTTGATGCCCTTGTCGGCCTGGTAGAGGTCGCGATCGAGCGGCGGCGCCACGCGCGCCACCAGCAGGTCCACGGGCGCGGCCAGCTGTTGCACGAAAGACGACCTCATGAGCGGCAACAACTCGTGCAGGCTGGCCAGCGGGTGACCGGCCGACACGCCCACCAACTCGCCGTCGAGCAACACCTGGTTGAGCGCCAGCAGTCGGGCACCCGAATTCTCCAGTGCAGATATGGCAGCCGCCACCCCCTCGTAAACCGGGTTGCCGTCAAGGCGCAGGCCAGCGGCATCCGGAGACATCGCGCCCTCGTGGTTGGCGGCGAGCGACTTGAGCGACATAACGCCCACGCTGAGGGTCTTATGGGCTCCGGTGAGGCCGGCAAAGTAGTGGGGCTCAACGCTGCCACAGGCGAGATACCAGCCACCCTCGGCCATCCAGCTGTGCAGCTGGTAGTCGCCCACCGGGCTCAGCCCGGCTGGGTCGACGGCGTCATGCCAGGCGATTTCTGCAAAGCGATCTGCGTAGGGCCCGAGCACCGACTGCTCGTGCGCGCGTTTTTCTTCATCGTCGGCGCGGTGGCTTCCGGCAGCCACCAGCAACCTCAACCCGGGAGTCACCCCGGCGGCATCGAGCAGGAGAAACAACGCGCGCAGAAAACCCGCGCTGTCGGTGGGCCGGTGGCTGTCGTTGACCAGCACCGTCATCGGCGTAGCTGCCAACGACGACGCGCGAGCAAACTCTACCACGCCCGCACGCTCCAAGGCCTGGGCCTGCTCGCGCCCGGCTAGCGCCTGGGCTCCGCTGCCAGGTACGAGCCGCTCTAAAGCCACACCCTCGAGCAGATCCGCCCACGCCGTCTCAGCCCCAGCCATCGCTACATCCTAGCAGAAGAAAGCGGGGTTGCTTCCGTCCATACGAGCTAGAGTCCTGGCACTTCAAGGCCCTAAGGTGCCTGTCCCCCTTCTTGTGGTAGGATCTGCGGATGGCGAGATTGTTGTGTATAGCGGTGCTGCTGGTGGCCGCCTGCGCTCCGGAGCCCTGGCCGGGGCCGCCGGCGCTGCGCTTGAGCCAGCTGGGCCAGGCATACAGCACCCCGCTCTACCGCGCGTTCGACAGCAACACCCGGCCCCTGCTGGGTCGTAAAACCGGGCCGCTGCCACCCACGGTCACCGTGCACGCCACCTTCGAACTCGAAGCCCGCGGTCGCTCCCAGCTCGAGTTTGCCTGTGGCGTCCCCGCCAACAGCTCGGCGCCGCCAGTCACCTTCAGGGTATCCGCGGCTAGCAGCGGTAAAACCAAAACGCTGTTTGAAACCACCCTCTCTCCCTCCACCGACAGCGAGCGCTGGCACGAGTTCAGCGTCGAACTGGATCTCGACCACCCCACTACCCTGCAATTTGTCACCGTGCCCGCGCGGTCGGATTCGCCGCCGGGCGCGGCGTGGTTCAGCGACCCGATACTGCAAGCGCTCAACCCCTCGCGAGCAACAGAACGCAAGCGCCTGCCCAACATCGTGCTCGTTTCGCTCGACACGCTGAGAGCCGACCACCTGTCGGTATACGGCTACACGCGCGACACCTCGCCCAACATGAAAGCCATGTTCGACGAGCAGGGCCTGGTGGTCGAAAACTGCTTTGCCCCCGAGGTCACCACGCTCGATTCCCACGCCACCATGATGTCGGGCCTGTACCCGGACAGCGCCGTGCAGCCCGGCCTGCTGGGCATACACCGCGGCGTGACTATGCTGGCCGAGCTGCTGGCCGACGAGGGCTACCGCACGGCGGCCTTTACAGAAAACGCCTTCGTGGCGGCCGAGCTGGGCTTTCGCCGCGGCTTTGAGGTCTATTCCGAGAACGGCGGTATCGAGGCAAAGGGAATCGAGCGTATCGCCGCCAACTCGCTGGGCTTCGTGCGTGAGACCTTCGACCGCGGCATAGCCTGGGTCGAAGAACACGCCGACCGGCCGATGTTTGTTTTCCTGCACACCTACCAGGTGCACTCCCCCTACACGCCCGCACCCCGGTGGGCGGCACTGTTCCCGTCGCCCGAGGGCGCGTCGCCGGCGCGACGCGACATGGACGCCTACGACGCTGAGATTGCTTACACCGACAGCGAGGTCGCTCGCCTGCTCAAGGCCATCGACCGAGCGCTGCCCGCCGACGACACTATACTCATCGTGCTGTCCGACCACGGTGAGGAGTTCGGCGAACACGGCCGCCGCTACCACGGTGGCACCCTGGCCAACGAGACACTGCGCGTACCGCTGATGCTGCGCGCGCCGGGCCGCCTTCCGGCCGGCCAGAGAAGAACCGGCCCCGTGGGCCTCGTAGACCTCGTGCCCACGCTGCTCGAGCTGCTCGACATCGAGGAACCCTACCCGCTGCAGGGTCGCTCGGTTCTCGCCCACCTTCGCCACGACCAGGCGCTGCCGACAACACCCCTTTACTCGGTGGCCGATTCGCCCTTCACCATGACCTACAAGGGCGTCGACAAGAGTTGGCAACCGCCGGCCCGGGCGGTAACCCTGTGGCCCGACCGCCTGCTGAGCGAAAAGAAAGACGACGGCCGGCGCTACTGGTTGTTCGACCTGTCGAGCGACCCCGGCCAGACCAAGGACCTGTACGAGTTCGCCGACCAGGGGCCGCAGCTCAAGCGCCTGCTCGAGCAGTGGCCAGCCGTGGCAGCCGCTCGCAAGAACGAGCTCTCTCGGTCGCTGCAGTCGCGCGCGACTGCGCATCGCCGGCCCAGATCGGACGCAAACGGATTGGGCGAAGACAAGATACGTAAGCTCAAGGCCCTGGGCTACCTGGAGCCTGGAGAGTAACGTGCTGGGAAACTAGCGCCCCAGCTCGGCAGCAACCGCCGCCAGGCCCTCGTCGATACCCAGCAGCCGAACCGACAGCAGCTCCTGCGTGCGCCGGTTATCCAGCCCGCAACGCAGCGGCCGGGGAGCGGGCTGCGCGAGCTCGGGCGTATCTACCGCCTGGATAAAACCGGCGTCCAAACCCAGCGCAGCTGCCGCGCGACGGGCAAACTCATCGCGCGGCAGGCAGTCAGGCCCCACCGGGTGAGCCACGCCCCGGTAATCCGACAGCGCCAACTCGCGCACGGCGGCCGCGAGGTTATCAGCGCAGGTAGGAGTGCCCCACTGGTCGCGCGGCGCTTTCATGGTCTCTCCCGAAGAGGCACGTGCGAGTAACTGCATGATGAAATTTACCCCGCGCGGGTCGTGACCATAGACACCACAGATGCGCACGATGACGTGATCGTCAACGAGCTCGCTCACGGCTTGCTCGGCCGCCAGCTTGTGCCGCCCGTACTCGTTGATGGGCGCCGGCTCGGCATCGATCTCGTAGGGGCCCGCACTGCCGTCAAAAACGTAATCCGACGAAAAGTAGACCATGCGCGCGCCCACGCGCGCAGCCGCGCGCGCCACGGCGCGCGTGCCCTCCACGTTTATGGTCAGCGACAGCTCAGGCTCGAGCTCACAGCGATCAACGGCGGGCATGGCAGCCGGGTGCAGAACAAGATCGGGTTGCAGGTCATCCACCAGCGCGTCAATGGCCGCAGTGTCGGCCAGATCCAGCGGCAACAGCCCCTCGGCCGCCCGCGAGTTGCGGGTCCCTGTCACCTCGTGGTCGGCAAACACGCGCAGCAGGCGCGAGCCCACCAGGCCGGAAGCCCCGGTGACCAGGATTTTCAACGCCGCACCTTCACTGTTTCGCCCACCGCCCCCTGCCAGTGCCACATGGTGGCCGGGTTTTCCAGCACCCACCCCTGCGCCACCACCCCACCCGGCGCGTGCTAAGATGGCGCGTGTTCGGCTTTATGCGCATGTCGCTCGCGTTGGCCGTTATGTTCAGCCACCTCGTGCCCTTTATGGCCGGCCAGCTGAACTGGCTGGGCCACTACGCCGTCTGGTCGTTCTTCTGCCTGAGCGGCTACCTGATGACGCTGGTGCTCAACCAGCGCTACGGCTTCGGTAGCGACGGCCTGCTGCGCTACGCGGCCAACCGCGCGCTGCGCATCTACCCACCCTACCTGGTGGCGTTGGCGGCCATGACAGGGCTACTGGCGCTCAGACCCGACTGGACTGCCGTGCTCACCCACACCGGGTTGCCATACGTGGCCGGTGACTGGATACGCAACGTGGCGCTGCTCGACCTCAACTCGCGCATGCTGCCGGCGCCCATACTGCCGGCTTCCTGGTCGCTGAGCATCGAGCTCTACTACTACGTGCTCATGGCGCTGCTGCTGTCGCGCTCGCGAGTCACCGTGTTGTTGTGGCTCGTGGCGGCCGTCACCTGGGCCGCCTGGGCAAACACAACTGGGGTCGCTGCCCATCTACGCGTCACGTCACCGGCGGCCTGCGCGCTACCGTTTGCGCTGGGCGCGACGGTGTACTTCGTGGGGCAGCTGTTCTCGCCATCTCCGACAGAACCTCGAGCTGCACATAGCCAGCTGCCCAACTGGCTGCTGCCGCTAGCGGTGGTGGTGGCCCTGGTTAACGCGGGCACCGCGTGGACCTGGCCCGATCTCTATTCGACTCCCCTGCTGCTTCACGCCGCCGCGAGCTCGGCCGTGATCCTGGCGCTGGCCGGGGTCGCGCGTCCCAAAGCTACCAGCATCATGACCAGGCTGGACAGACAGCTTGGAGACTTGTCCTACCCGCTTTTCCTGCTGCACATGCCCGTAAGCATCGTGGTGGCCGCCGCACTGGCCACGTTTACCGAGAGTGACCTCGGACTCGGCGAACGCCCCGCGCTGTTTGTGCTGGCGGTGCCGGTGGTACTCATGGTGTCGTTGCTGTTGCGGCGGGTAGTCGAGCTGCCGGTGGAGAAGTTGCGCCGACGGGTTGCCCGCAGCGGTTAGCGCATCGCATTCTTACGCATGCGATTCTTGATCAGCCCTTCTTTGAAGTTCTCGAGCGCGGCTTTCGCCCGCGCAGCCTCTTCACGTTCGGCAATAAGTAACGGCGTCGTCGCACGAAAGTAGTTCTTTATGGCCTGGACTTCCTCAGCGCTACGCTGGTCCGGCCGTTTCGAAATCAGATGGGCCATGCCACCACCCAACGACGTTGCGGCTGGTCCATCGCGTTCGATCGTTGCACGCTGCTCACGCTCCCATTTCGCTTGCGCTTCGAGAAGAGCCGGCGTGTCCTTTTTGACCAGGCGGTTAGCGCGCAACGATTTCCATACCAGCTTTTGTCCTTCCTCATAACCTCGAAGGACGAGCAGGTTGGTAAAGTTCTTCTCATTCCTCCCTTCGAACCTTTGCAAAAGCCCTTTGGTATAAACCTCGCGTAGCGGTCGAACACCGCCAACGCCTAGCCCCAGATCGTAGAACAAGAAATCATGGGATCGCAGCAGATCGAGAAATTCACTCGTATCGGTGCCGAGTCCGCTCAATCCATGTGGCCAAAACTCGACCGCCATCACGACGTCGTCGTTTTGCGCTATGACTTCCTGCATGCCCTCGACGATGACGCCTTCAGCACCCTGTGTGTCTATCTTCACAAAATTCACGGCACCGTCGTAGTCCGCGAAATAATCGTCCAGTTTTACCGCTTCGACATCGATCGCTCGGCGTTCTTCATTACCTTCGTAGATTTGATGATCGCCTTTGTTTTTCTCGGACAGGAAGAGCTGGATGCTTCCCTTCTCGTTCGATACGGCTTTCTGTTCGAGAGTGACGTTCGTGATGCCGTTCAGGGCAACGTTGCGTTCAAGAATCGAGAACGCGATAGGATCCGGTTCGAAAGCGTAGACATGTCCCGTATCGCCAACGAGTCGGGACGCGACCAGGGTGAAGTATCCAACGTTCGCTCCGATATCGACGAAGACGTCGCCCGGCCTGACAAAACGAGACACCCAGTGGGTCTCGTTGGGTTCCCATACCTTCTCCGCGAGTATTCGGTAGGTAATCACCGAATCGTTCGGGTGTAGAAACATCTTCAGCCCCGGGATGTTTGGAACTTCCAGATCGGCTGCTTTCCCGTGGCGTGCAAACTCCAGTCGGGTGCTATGCTCGAGTTCAAGCAGCGTCCGGTTGCCTGCCAGCCATGGGCTCCGTGCCATGAACGCCGCTCCGACGAGAAGCAAGAGAAGCGCAAAAATTCCGCCGGATATCCGGCGGCGTATGGTCGTCGAGCTCACGTTGCGCTTCTCCTCGGGTGCCCGGAAGCAGCTCGCTCCACTGAACTGCGTTCGAACCAGAAACTCAACGCAGTTTTACATCTATATCGAGTAACAGCGAAACCGACGCCCGCTTGGCCGGCAACTACGGCAGGGCCCGCAAGGCAGGGCCCCACGACCCATTATTCAATCAGGAGGGCCGGGTTGTCAGCGGGCGTGTAGTACCAGTTGATGTGGTCATGCTTGAGGTAGCGATCAATGCGCTTGTAGCCACGCTCTTCGAACCAGGCGTTTATCTTGGGACGGTCGGGCCTGTAGGCCTCTATGCAGACCAGTTCGGGCTGGTACTTCTGGATGTCGAACGCAGCCAAAGCTGTCATCTGAAAGCCCTCTATATCCATGGACATGAAGTCCAATTTCTCAACCCCGTTGTCTTCGAGCAGCTTGTCGATCGTTATGGTACGAACCTTGATCTCGGTGTAATCGTAGGGTTGATCCAATCCCGCAGGCGTTTCGACCATTTCTTTTTTTGCCGACGAAACCTCCGGCCACTTGGCCCGATAAAAAGTATCCTCAGTGTCCGAGTGATCCGAAATTAGAAAATTCAGGAACTTACTATCGGGACGATCCTTGGCCCAGTGCTTGGCGTAAGTGGAAACAGCGTCAACGCCGATACCCGTCCACCCCAGGTGCTTGTCTAAATAAAAGGTTGTGCTGTTGCGCTGCGGAAAAGCGCAGCCCACGTCCAGAAAGAAACCGTCGCGGCGGTCCTGGAAGAAGTCCCGAATGCAGAGTTCCTCGCCAAACTGCGAGTAACGCTTCTTCCCCGTATTAACGATGTCCCGCCTTGCAGGCTCGGTAGCCTTAGCAACGGCAGCCGGCTCGGTGGCCGGCTCTTCCAGCGCCGCGCTTTCTTCAACCGCGGCGGGAGCGGGCACCTCCTCCTTGCAGCCCGAACCAGCAACAACGAGCAGCAATGACAACGCTAACGATGTAACAGAAAAAACCTTTCGCATATGCAATCTCCTACAAATGGACATTCGGAATCCTTCCACGCGGCCGCCCGCGACTCAAGCAGCTCTTCGTTTCGCAAAAAAGTAAAGCGGCAGTCCTACCAGCGCGGTAAGCAGCCCCAGCCCCGCCTGTAACGGTTCCCTCACTGCCATGAAACCAGCAATAAGCAGGGTGGACGCTATGAATATACCCGGCACCCAGGGGAAACCCGGTATGGGAACCCTCTCGGCGCCCTCGCGCAGGCGGAGCTTCAACAATGCCCCCACCGTAGCGGCGGCCGACAAGCCCAGGGTGAAGCCTATGTAGCCCAGCAACTGGGCCAGGCCGGTGGACCATAGAACGACCAACGCGAGGCCGGTCTGAAGCGCGACCGCGGCGCCCGGTGACTTGGCCCCTGCCTTGAAGAACGCCGGAAACAAGCCGTCGTCTGCCATCTTCGCGTAGACCCTGGGACCAGCCATGATCATCGAAGAAATCGAAGTAAAGAGGGCAAGTACGACGATGGCCGACACCGCGCGTTTGAGAGGCGCGCCGCCGAGCGCTTCGGCAGCGACCGCGCCGATCTCGGCCCTGCCGGCCAACATCTCGATGGGTGCCGAGTAAACAAAAATGGCGTTGAGCCCCAGGTACACCACGGTAACGGCCCCCGTGGCGAGGATAAGCGAACGCTGAATCGTCTTCTCCGGGTCTGATACTTCCTCGGCCATGTACACAGCTGCGTTCCATCCCGAGTAGGCGAAAGATACCCACACAAGGGTAACAGCGAAGGCTCCGAGCTCAAAGGCAGGAGCCGGCGCCAGCGACGGCGGAAGATCAGGCAGCGCGAACGCTCCGTATACCAGGAAGCCGCCGATCACTATCATCTTCAGACCAACCGCGATGTTCTGCAGCAGGACTCCATCTCGCACGCGCAGGCCGTGCATCAACCCAGCTGCCAGTATCGCGATAGTGCCGATCCATTCGGGGCGCACCGTGACACCGAAGGAGTAAGCCACGTAGGCCTGCAGGCCCAGCGCCGCCGCAGCAATAGGCGCCGTGAAGCCGGCGAGCAATGAAACCCAGCCGGCCATGAAACCCGCGGCAGGGTGCACCGCCCTCGAAAGGAAAAGATATTCGCCACCGGACTCGGGCATCCGGCGCACGAGCGCACCGTAAGAAAGCGCGCCGAACATGGCCAGCACTCCGCCCACTACCCAGGCCACCAGCACGATAGTGGGATCACCGAGATCGGCCAACGCGAAACCCGAAGTAGTGAACACGCCGGCCCCTATCATGTTGCCCATGACCACGGCCGCGGCACTGGTCATGCCAAGTCTTTTAACTGGGGAATGAGACATCTCTGTTCGGCTGAAGGGGTTCCAGAAAAGCCGGCAAGCGGGCCAGATCAACCAGAACCCATACCGGCACCCACAGTGTAGCACTTCAGCTTAATGCAGTTGGTACATATCGCGAGGAGCTATTCAATATAACCCAGCGCGCGGAGCTTTTCTTCCCTGGCCGGGTCAAGAAAATTTTCGTCGGGCGCCACCTCTACCCTGCCGCTGAGCAGTTCGCTGCGAACGATGGCCGCCTCGTGGAGGTGGCCGTCCACCAGGCGCCTAAGCTCAACGGCCCGGGCAGTGCCGGAAATTGAGGCATCGGAAACAAGCAGGTCGTTGGTCTCACCCGGATCGTCGTGGAGATCGAAGTACTCGTAGCTGAAATCGTCGCCGTTGCGATAACGGTGGAGTTTATCGCCCGCTATGCGCACCGACAACGCCGGCTTGTCAAAAAGGCCACGCTTCATGTCAGAGTAAAGAATCTGCGAAGTCCAGCCCTCGCTGAACAGGGACCGATCGCGCAGGTCACCAGTTCGCTCGCCGTCCAGCAATTTGACCAGGCTCAGCCCGCGCGCCTGTCCGCTACCACCCACACCGGCGATCTCCAGTATGGTGGGCATGATATCAATGTGGCTTACCGGCTCTGCAATTCGGTACCCGCGCCGCACACCGGGTCCGTAGAACATGAGCGGCACCCTCTGTACCTCGTCGTGCATGTGGGCACCGTGGCCCAGGTAGCCATGCTCACCGAATTCCTCGCCGTGATCGGAAGTGAGTATGAAGACCGTGTTGTCCAGCAGCTTCAGTTCTTCCATGGTCGCGAAAAAAGACTTCAGCTCGTCGTCGGTGTAACGGATCTCCCTATCGTAAAGAGTCGGACTGCGCATGTGGGCCATCGGGCCGCCTTCCCACTCCGGGGCAACAACGCCGTCATCAACAAACAACTGCTGGTAGGCCTCAGGGGGTGCGTAGGGGTCGTGCACTTGGAAAGTGTGCATGAACAAGAAGAATTTTTTGCCAGCGTTCCTGCGGAGCCAATGCTTTGCCTTGGCGAAGGTGACGTCTACCTGCCCCTCGGGTGCCATGATGTTGGCACTCTTGTTCTCTGCGTACTCGTTGAACCCACGGCCGAAACCATGGCGTATGCCCAGCCAGCCGTCCTCGGTCACTGCACCGGTCTCGAAACCCGCCACACGAAGTAGCTCCGACACCGTAGCGAGCGATGGGGCGAGGGGTTCCAGTCCCGTGGTAAGCCCGTGGCTCGACGGGTACAGCGAAGTAAAAATCGACATGTGCGAAGGCGTGGTCGTTGTGGCAGCCGCCACCAGGTGCTCGAACACGGTTCCCCTCTTGCCGAAGGTCTTGTCGATGAACGGCGAAGTGTTTCGCTCGTAATCATAGGCGCCCAGGTGATCAGCGCGGAGGGTGTCGATGGAAAGCAGGATGATGTTGGGCTCGTCGGCTCCGCGACCGACCATGGTGTACACCGTCGGGTTGGACCAGACCGGTAGCGAAAACGCCTCGTCATCCTCGGCCAGCAGCCCAGTGGTAAAATTAAATGAAATTTCTTTGCCGACCATGTCGGCGAGATTGAGTTGCTGGTCCTTCCAGCCCCTGTCGCCCGCAATTGAGGGATCGATCTTCCGACTAAAAATACTCGAGCAAAGTTCTCCTTCGCAGGCCTCCAGGTCGAACAGCACCGAGCCCTGTTGCCAGGCGGGCTCAAGCAGGCCGACGCCAAACTCCAGCACCGATCCTTCTGCGATGACTACCGCCGGCGTACGGTATTCCGTGTCGCGGCCGGCGGCCAGGCCGTAGCCCTCAATGTTTATCCTCACCCTGCTGCCGGCCAACCCGGCTGGCAGCTGCCAGGACAGCTTTACAAACGGGTCGCTGCCGCCAAACGTCAACGGCGACTTCACCAGGCGCGCGAGTTCGTGCCAGGATTTGTCGTAGTAGACCTGCGAAACCAGCACTACGCGTTCGCTGTCGACCAGCTCCACCGGCAGGCCGGCCAGCAACTCGAGCACGCCGCCTTCGGGCACCAGTATGCCGCGCTGGGCCTTGACCAGCTCCCTGGGCGCGGTGTGCAGAACGTAGCGCGTCTCGTCCTGGATTTCGGCCAGCGTCCAATCGGCCGTGCGCAGGGAATCGAGGCTGCGACCAGCGCGATGCGCGGGGTCGACGAATCTCGTGCGAGGCTCAAAGACGCTGCCCCCGTCGGGCTGGCAAGCGGCCACCAACGCGAGCAGGGCCAGCGGCAACAACACGCCGCCGCCAGCCTTGAGCCACCCCCACTGTTGCCGCTTATCGACAGAAAGCATCCTTCACAGATAACGCGGTATATTATCGATGTCTATCAAGCTCGGCCCCGCGTCTCGGTATGGCGAGTAGTACCAGCTCCTTATCTGGGCCATACTTAGCTCCCCAACGAGAAAGCCTGCACAGACACCGCCGGGAAGCCGCCCCGTCGGCGCAGCAACTTCGATTGATGAGCCACGAGAATTCACAGCTGAACGCGGCCCTGCTGGCGATAATGCTGACGGTGTCGGCCTGCAGCTCGCCGGACAACCTGCGCACTTACAGGGTAGGTACCGCCACGGGCAGCCAACTCACCGGCAGAGAATCCAGGCCTGTACTGGACCAGAAAGAGCTCGCCGCGATCACTCTCGACGTTGAGGCCGGTTGCCGACTTCGCGTTCCCCTGGCTAACCGGGGCAAGGCGGCAACGATAACCTTCAGCGTATTCGGACTGTACCCGGGTGACAAAGAGACCCGGCTGGCTGAACTTGAAACCGGCCCCACCTGGGGCTGGCGCGAGCTGGAGTTCACGTTGCCCCGCCCAGCACCGGAGAAACTCAGCCTGCGCTTGAGCGGCGACGACGTTTCCCAGGCGCTGTGGGGCCAACCCCTGGCTACCTGTCCGGCACCGACCGACACCCTGTTCAGCGCGACCACCCCGGCGACCAACGTCATAGTGGTATCGCTCGACACGCTCAGGGCCGACCGCTTGAGGGTATACGGCAACCGTCGTAACCTTACCCCCAACCTTGACCGCCTGGCCGGGCAGGGAGCGCTGTTCGAGCAGGCCTGGGCACCGTTTCCCAACACGCTGGCGGCCCACGCGAGCCTTTTTACCGGCCTGACTCCCGGCCAGCACGGCTTGCTGCCCGGCGTAGACGCGCGCATTCCGCGAGACACGCGCACCCTGGCCGGGGCCTTCACCGAGCAGGGCTACCACACGGTGGCCTTTACCGAAAACGCATTCGTCAGCAGCGCCTACGGTTTTGACCTCGGCTTTGACCGCTATGACAACGGCCCCGAGGTAAGCGAGAATGAGCTCTTTCCGGGCACCGGCTCGGTGACCTTCGGCAAGGCCGCCGCCTGGTTGAAGCAACGGCCCCCCGGCCCGTTTTTCATGTTCGTGCACACCTACGAGGTGCACGCGCCTTACACCCCTGCCCGCGACGAGCTCACTCAGCTGCTGATGTATCGTCTGTCGCCAAGCTACGAGGGCGGGTTCGAGTTTACCTACCACCCCTGGTCTGAAATAGGCCACAATTCGGGCCAGATTATACTGTCGCCCGTCGATCTGGTCAGAATAGAATCCCTGTACGACGCAGAAACCTGGACCGTTGACAGACAGCTGGGCGGCTTACTGGACACGCTCAACGACCTGGGCCTCGCCGACTCGACCCTTCTGGTGGTCACCTCCGACCACGGCGACGAGTTCAACGAGCACGGCTACATGGGCCACGGTGAGACCCTGCACACCCAGGCCCTGCAGGTACCGCTGATCTTCAGGCTGCCCGGGAGCGTGCCGGCTGGCCTGCGCGTATCAACGCCGGTGGGCCTGGCCGACGTGGGGCCGACAGTGGCATCACTGGTGGGCATGCCACCACCCTTCGCCAACGCACCGGCCCGCGATCTCACGCCTTTCCTTGCGAATCCTCTCGACCCGGCTGCTGCCGCCCAACCGGTTTTCAGCGAGCTGAGCAGCAGTATGGGCGCCTGCCCTGCTTCGGATTCTGCCGATTTCGACATCTGGGAAATGGCCAACATGGACTGCAGCTACGACGGCGTGGCCCTGCGCGACGAACGCTACACCTACATAGAGTCGGCGGCCGCCGGCGCGAGGCAGCTCTTTGACCGCAGGGCAGACCCCGGCGAGCTTCGCGATATAGCCGCATCGCAAGCCGATCTCGTGGCCGCCTACCACGACGAAGTAAACGCCTATCTAAAACGCAACGAGGAGCACGAAACGCGTACCGCGCCCACTGAAATCGACCCTATCACCCACGAAAAACTCCGCGCTCTCGGGTATATTCATTAGCCAGCAGGCGATAGGGTAGAATCAAGATCACCATGACCAGCCGTCCATACCGCATGGCCATACTGAGCTTCGCCCTCGGTCTCCTGTACTTCGGATCCTTCGTAGACTACGGCATCAACTTTGCGGACGAGGGCGCACTGGTGTCGCAGATGTCGAGGTTTGCCGCCGGCGACCGTCTCTACCAGGATTTCCACATAGGCTACACGCCCGGCGTTTATCTGCTGCACGGCGCGATCATGAAAGCGTCGGGACACTCCCTGCTGGCCGGGCGCTGGGTGCTGGCCACCACGCTGGCCGTCAGCATGGCGCTGCTTTACCTGCTGGGCTGGCATTTCACCCGGCGACGTTGGCTGTCGCTGGCCGCGCCCCTGCTCTACCTCGCCTCGGTGCCCATCTACCAGGGCCAGTTTGCCTCCTCTAACATCCCCTACCCGGTGTGGTACAACGTGCCGCTGTGGCTGGGGGGTATGCTCGCCCTGCTCAAGTTCGGCGAGGGCAAGGGCCTGCGCTGGCTGCTGCTGACGGGCGTGCTGGCGGGTATCAACTTTGCCTTCAAGCCCAACGTGGGCCTGTTTCAGCTGGCGGCCGCGTCGCTCGTGACGCTGGCCGTATTGCCCATGCAGGGTGGGCCCGACGCTGGTCGTTGGAAATCCAAGCTCAACCGCTTGCTCTGGTGGGGCTGGTGGCTAGCCATACTGCTGGGGCTGGCGGTGGTGTTCGGCGGCAGGGCCGGGTTGCGCGAGTTCTGGATACTACTCGCACCGGCTTCCGTGGCCTCGCTGCTGGTAGCCTGGAGGGCCGCCTTACTACCCTCGCCCCAGGGAAAAATGCCGTCGCTCCTGATGTGCGCGGCCACCCTCGCGCTGTCTTTCCTGGCCGTCAACGCGCCGTGGATGATTTACTACTACCGCGTGCTGGGCCCCCAACGTTTTCTCGAACGGGCCTTGTTCTTCGGGGCTGACTTCGAAAAGTTCTACTTCATCTCGCATCCCCCGGTACTTCTGGGTGCCCTGGCAGGCCTGGGCATGGTGATACTCGCGCGCGCGTTGCCACGCCGGGTTGCACGCCTGGGCATGCCTACCGACATGTTCCTGCTGCTGGCCGCCGCGCTTGCAAGTGTTGCCGGTGGCCTGTTGCTGGCCGGCCGACCAATGCCCGAGGGTTTCTACAACGCGGTCACGTCGGTAGTAGAGCCAGCGGCCTTCGCGGCCGTTATCCTCGCCCACTGGTTGGGGTTGTGGGTGTGGGCCCGCAGCATAGGCACCGACGACGACTGTCGGACGCCGTCCCTCAACGCCACCGTACTTGTCACCGGCGCCGTCTTTCTCTACATGCAGATCTACCCGAGGACCGACTTCATGCACTGGGTGACATCAGCCCCGGTATCTATACTGCTGGGGGTGGTACTGCTGGCAGGCCTGGCCAGGCGCTGGGAGCAAGCCCGCGGCAGCCGACTGCCCACAGCGACCGTAACCGCGCTGATTTTTGCGCCGCTGTTTGCGATCGGGGCTATAAGGGCCGGCCACTCGCTGGGCGCGATCGTTGACCTGGACGGCGGCTTTCCATCACGACCCCAGACCGTCAGCCTCGCTTCCGAGCGGGCACCGGTACGCAACCGCGTGGGCGTAGCCGCCACTTACGGTGACCTGTCGGCGCTGGTAAAGTTCGTCAGGACCAATACCGCCGAAGACGAACGTATCTTTACCTTTCCGTCACTCGACGTAGTCTCGTTCCTGGCCGGTCGCCCGAATACAACCCGCCACGGATATTTTTTCCCCGGCTGGCCCGGCCGCGAGGTAGAGGCCGAGGTCATCTCCGACCTCGACGCGGCGCCACCGAGATTCGTCGTCGTCTACCACTGGCACCCATTGTTCTTCTCGCAGGCGGCCCTCTACTACTTCCAATTGCAGCACTACATCGAAAGCAACTACCGTCCTTACGCCCGCTTCGGCCGCTACGTTGTGCTTACCCACAAGACCCTGGGGCC
>Ga0114993_10001995_pt1 | contig 22992 bp, 16 predicted proteins | sample ArcticOcean_MG_C_FD_87042 | JGI IMG/M metagenome (GOLD analysis project Ga0114993, IMG submission 87042) | Marine microbial communities from western Arctic Ocean - ArcticOcean_MG_CB2_150 | ecosystem: Environmental > Aquatic > Marine > Oceanic | place: Arctic Ocean: Canada Basin | collected...
CGTCGCCAACCATCGAGTTCGACATGGAGTCGGTGGAGCGAACCTTGACTCGCATCGGCTGCGATGAACATCCGAGACTGGTCGTGTTCAACAAACTCGATCGAGTACGCGAAGATCAGCGGATCGACCTTCAACACCTGCTGGCAGAACAGGAAGACTCGTTCGTGGTCAGTGCCACCGAGGGAACTGGTATCGATCTGGTGGTGGAACGGGTGCTAGAGATCACTCACGAACGCCAGGAGTCCGGCAGTTACAAGGTGCCTCACTCCCGATCGGATCTGGCGGCAAAATTGCACTCGATGGCTGCGGTCGATCAGGAGGAGTTCCTCGACGATGGGATCCACATCAGTGCACGCTTCGATCCGGGGCAGAAGGCGCGCTGGGAATCGATGTTGAAGAAGGCTGGACTATTCCCCGCTGCCACCGATTGAGCCAACCTCGACCTTCTTCGCCGAGGCCACCATCTTGGCCAATCGAACCTTCATTCCCTTGAGGAATCGATCGTGAGCTCCAAACAACTCCTCGTACAGCGCCAGGCAATCTTCAGCGATAAACGCATCTCTGGCAGCGAGAGCACCGTCGAAGGAGAGCACCAGGAATGGCCGAAAGGTACCGGAAGTAGAATCCAGTTTCTCTCCTGCAACCCACATCCTGTAGCACCCCTCGATGGCAGCGGTTTTCTTCGCCTCACGATCGTCTGACTTGTTCTGATATGCCGAGCGATACGGCTCGAAGATGCTGAGGAACTTCGCTTCGATCCTGGTCATGGCCCATTCTTCGACCAGTTCCTCGGGAACTCCCTCGACCTTGGCTGCCGCATCCATCCGGGCCACATCCACTCGTGATGGATCGAGTAACCCCTCGATCAAGGTCAAGCGAGCCCGGGCGATCTGGTCTTCAGGGTTCTCCTCGACCATTTTTCTCAACTGGAACAGAACTTCCACCTGGTTCAGCCCCTGGCCGAGCGACAGCAACGAATCGGGGCGCCAGTATGGCTCCCTACCGAAGAGCAACAGTCCAGAATCATCGAGAAAGACGAAAGAGGGAAATCCTCTCAGGTCATATTCTCGCATCAGTTTCTGATCGGGTTTGTCATCCAGTTGCGCCGAGATGTTGAGGTATGGAACGAACTTCTTGCTCTCCTTGACCCACCAGTTCGATAGAAGGGGACCCCCCTCCATGTAATCACAAGGGCCTCAGGGCGCATAAGATCGGGTGAAGTAGGCGAGGATCGGCAGGTTCTTCTGCTTCGATATCGCTTTCGCCTGATCGAGTGAAGTGACCCATTCAATCTTCTGGACGAACTTCTTGGCACGCTTCTCCTGGTATCGCTTCTCCATCTCTTCAGAACCCTGTGCCAGGGACACCGAGCAAACCAGAAGCACACACAAGGTGGCCAACCATCTCAGAGCCGAGAACTTCTGCATCGAGACTCTCTTTCTACCGACAGGAGATGCGAACATCCCGATTCTATATGGGAACTCGTTACAGGGTACATCGCGAGACCCTACCTTGCTTCTCAATTGCTCTGGTCCCGACCTCGCTTCCCCGCTATTATCGGGGGTTCCAAACCTGATAGAGAAAGAGTAGGTCAAGATGATTCATTCCATTGCACTGGTCCTCTCGGCAGCGCTGATGCTGCCTGGATCTGCCTTCCACAACATCGATGCAACAGACACCAAGGCGAGCGCCACAGTTCGTCTATTCGTCCTGGAAGGCAACTGGACCGACCAGCCCGATGCAGGAGAAGCACTCGACATCAACACCCTGTTGATGGGAGGAGGCGGTTCGAAGCGTTCCTTCCCCGACCTGATGGGTGCGCTCGCGGATGCCACGGCAAATGAGGAAATCGATGTTCTCGCTCTCGATCTCGGAGATGGAACCGCCTTCACCATTCCCCAGGTCAGTCGGCTCTGTTCTGCCATCGAAACCGCCAGGGCTGCAGGTAAGAAGTGCATCGCCTGGCTTGAAACTGGCAACAGCAGCCTGCTCACCGTCGCGTCCAGTTGCAACAGTATCATCATGACACGTACCGGCGGGCTCGATTTCAACTCTCCAGCGCTGATGCCAATCCACTTCAAGACGGCGATGGATCTGTTCGGTGTCGAGGCGAGCGTGATCCGCGTCGGCGATTTCAAGGGTGCCGTCGAGCCCTACATGCTTCCCCAGATGAGTGATCACTTACGCGACCATTACATGGCGATGCTCGAATCCCTCAACCAGTACATCGTCCACCAGGTCGCGTCCGGTCGTAGTCTCGATGCCGACAAGGTTCGTGATTTTCAAAAGTTGCGGATCTTTACCCCCGAGCAAACACTGAATGAGGGCATGATCGATGCGCTGGCGGACCATGGTACCATCGAGGAGACCATCGAACTGATCCTCGACAGTACTGTCGAATGGAAACGAGCACGTAAGAAGCGCAGTACTCCCTTCAATCCGATTCAGATCTTCACGGAGCTGTTCAGTCAGAAACGTCAGAAGAACATTCCAGAAAACTCTGTCGTGGTGCTGCATCTGGCGGGCCAGATCGTCGATGGCGACACTGCCACTCCTGGATCGATGGTCAGTGAGCCTTCCGCCAATGAGATCGACGCCCTCGCCGATGATGATTCGGTCGCTGCAGTCGTGGTACGTGTCGACTCTCCGGGCGGATCTGCCACCGCCAGTGAGGTGATCCGCGTGGCGCTGGAAAACCTCGCGCGCAAGAAGCCTATCGTCTATTCGATGGGGAACCTGGCCGCCAGCGGCGGCTACTGGATCACCTGTACCGGTCGCCCCATCTATGCCTCGGAGGGAACCATCACCGGCTCCATCGGAGTCTTCGGCATGAAGCTCTCCTTCGGCCCGGCGCTGGAACGATTGGGAATTCACATCGATCCAGTCGCACTGGATGATGCGGCGATGATGATGCTTCCCGATCGCCCGTGGAATGCCGATCAGGTCGATCGACTTCAGGCCACTGTCGATGAGGTCTACGACGATTTCATCGACCGCGTTTCCGAAAGCCGCAATATAGCTCCCGACCGAGTCCGAGCCATCGCTGGCGGCAGGGTCTGGTCTGGACAACAGGCGGTGGAACTGGGGCTCGTCGATGCCATCGGAAGTCTCGATGACGCAGTGGCTCATGCCCGTCGCGAGGCAGGTCTCGGTGCCGACTCGAATCTGGTTCACCGTCCTGGCCCGGCGGATCCGCTAGATATCTTCAAGATGTTCATGGGTGGCGGCGATGAAGCGATTCGCAGCATGATCGATTTCCCTGCCCTGCGCATTCTTGCGGCGGCCGGGGTCGATCTGAGTCCGTATGTCGCTCGATTGCTCGGTTCCTCGCCCAGCAGTGGCTTCACCGTCGAGGCGAGGATGCCGGTCGATCTGAATCCACGCTACTGAGTTGGATGGTCACTGCGGTGGTGGAGGAGATTCTCAGGCGAGGATCTCCTTCACCACCCGCGCTTTCTCGACTCCGGTGAGTTTCACATCGAGCCCCTGATACTGCACCGACAGTCTCCGATGATCGATCCCCAGCAGGTGTAGCATCGTTGCGTGCAGATCTCTTACATGAACCACATCCTCAACCGCATTGTAGCCGAGATCATCGGTTTCTCCGTGAGTCACACCACCCTTGATTCCCCCTCCGGCGAGGAACATCGAGAAGCCCTTGATGTGGTGATCTCTCCCCGGATCATCCCCGCCACCCTGTGACATCGGTGTCCGACCAAACTCCCCACCCCATACGATCAGCGTGTCATCGAGCATCCCCTTGTTCTTGAGATCCTGGATCAATGCCGCAGTCGGTTGGTCGCACAGGTTACAGCAGGTCTTCATGTACTGCTTGAGACCACCGTGGTGATCCCAACCCCGGTGGTAGAGGTGAATGAAACGAACTCCCCGCTGCGCAAGGCGACGTGCCAGCAGGCAGTTACTGGCGTAGGTACCATCGCCGGGCACCGCCCCGTACATCGCCAGCGTCTCGGGCGATTCATCGGATATATCCATCAACTCGGGGACCGAGACCTGCATGCGAAATGCCAGTTCATACTGGGAAATTCGTGCTTCGACCTCCGGATCTGCCTTGTCTCTGGCGCGCATCCGATCGAGATCTCTGACCGCCTCGATCAGGTGATGCTGTCGATCACGGGTGATGCCGGCAGGATTGGTCACGAAGTGAACCGGATCCCCCTTGGAATGAAACTCCACACCTCCCAGGTTGCTCGGCAGGAAACCACTGGACCACTGCCGGGCGGCGATCGGTTGTGGATTCCTTCCACCGACACTGGTCAGCACGACAAATCCAGGCAGGTTCTCCCCCACCGAACCGAGTCCGTAGTTGATCCATGAGCCCATGCTGGGCCGATTCGTTACGATGGAACCGGTGTTCATGAAGGTGTGTGCCGGATCATGATTGATCTGCTCGGTCACCATCGATTTGACGATGGCGATGTCATCGGCGACAGTACCGATGTGTGGCAAGTAATCGCTGATCAGCTGGCCACTCTCACCGTAGCGTTGGAACCCTGCTCTCGGTCCAAGACACATCAAAGGCTTGCCCTGCAGCTGAGCGATCGGCATTCCCTTGGTGTAGGACTCCGGCATCGGCTGGCCATCGAGTTGGGCCAATTTGGGTTTTTCATCGAAGGTTTCCAGATGACTCGGTCCACCCGCCATGCTGAGGAAAATGACCCTCTTGGCTCGTGCCAGTGGAGCACTCAACGATCCGGTCAAGGGAAGTCCAGCCGCTCCCGCGACATCGGTGGGCCACCACTGGCTGAGCGCAGCCGCGCCGATTCCCAGCGACAACGACCCGAGAAACTGCCTTCGATTTAACTGGTGGAGTTGCTGCAGAAACTGCGCTTGAGCTTCACTCACGGGTCAAAGTTTCATGCAGGTTGAGGATTGCACGAGAGACCTCACTCCAGGCCGCCAGCATCACCGCTTCAATGCCATCTCCACCAGCGTCGGACGAGTTCATTCCCTGGAACTGTTCGGCCAATGCGGGTTGCTCCTCGAAGTGCTTGCGTGACGATTCCAGCAAGTTGTACAGGATCTCGATCTCTCCCGATTGAGCTTCTCGAGATACCGCTTGCTCGATGGCAAATGCAATCGCTGCGTGATCGGCATCTCCAGCTTCGGCATCACCTCGAACTGCTGTTTCACCTTCAAGGAACTGTTGCCGCCAACCGATGATGCGCCGGGCAAAGGAACGAGCCGCCTCGACGAATACCGGGTCATTCAGCAGCACCAAGGCGGCCATCGGTGTATTCGATCGATTTCTTCGGGCGGTGCAGTTCTCACGAGTGGGTGCATCGAAAGCGAGCAACATCGGATGCAAGTATTGTCGCTGCCAGTGAAGATAAACTCCTCTGCGCCACTGTCGGGAATCGGTATCTGGTCGATATCGCCGTGGCGGAAAGTTCAGATGACGGTAGTAGTGAGGAGGCTGCGGTGGCTTGACTGCCGGCCCTCCGAGTTGATCGACCAGTAATCCACTGATCTTGAGAGAAGCATCGCGAACCATCTCTGCCGGCATCCGATAGCGCGCCTGGTGAGAAAAGAGCAGATTCTCAGGATCGATCTCAACGGCACGCGCTGCTGGAATCGATGACTGTCGGTAGGTTCGAGACCGTACCAACTTCCGAATCAGCGCCTTGAGATCCCAGCCAGATTCGATGAACTCGATGGCCAGGGCATCGAGCAATTCCGGGTGAGTCACCGGCCTTCCCTGTCCTCCGAAGTCCTCGACCGAAGGGCAGAGCCCGCCGCCGAAGAGTTGTGCCCAGACACGGTTGACCAGTACCCGCGCCGTCAGTCCACCGACACCTCCCTGTGATTCAGGACGCACCAGCCACCGTGCCAGATCCAGTCGCGTGGCCCGCTGCTCGGTCTCAAGGCTGCCGAGGAATGCAGGTACCGCAGGTTCGACAATTTCCCCCTCCTCATCGAGCCAGTTCCCTCTCTGCTGGATCCGGACGATGCGAGGCTCAGCAAGGCTGCGGGTATAGAGCGCCAGTGGTAACGACTCCGAAAACATCGAGGCCTGATCCTTCAGGCGGGTCAGCTGACCACGAAGTTGCAACACCGTCGGGGATTGATCGCCATGAAACTGATGGAGCAGTTGACGTTGAGCATCGGTTCTCTGTGCCGGTGAGAGGATCAACACCTCGACCACCGAAGCAGGAGCGGCGGTAGCCTTCTCACTGCCGCACAGATCCCAGTAAACGGTACCGCCGTACTGCGTGAAGGCGACTCCGCTGACCACCGATCCGGGCTTCAGGCCAATCGACTCGAAGGGCACCTCGATCCGCACCCATTGCCCCACGGCAGGTAAAGGACCGATTCTCTGATAGGCGGCATCGCTGGTCGTTTTGCGACCGTACAGGATGTCATCGGAGCCCCATACCGCACGGTGTTCCCAGTCTCCATCGATGTTGCACTGCAGCATCAATGCGGTCGGTGGCGATGCCGATAACTGATAGACCCAGGCAAACAGAAGATCTCCCTCGCCGACGATGATCTTCTTGTCGGTGGTCCCGACGGTGTAATGTTGAACCAATCCGTCGCTACTCTGCTTGCGATAAAGTTTGCCGCTGTGCGCGGTCACTCCATCTTCCTCGACGAAATTCCACCGGCCACTGGTTTTTCCACCGGTGTCTTTCACATCATCGATCCACAGGTACTGACGCTTCTCTCCCGACTCGATCTGGCCGATCAGCTGCTGCTCCCACTGCTGCTGTTCTGCAGAGAGTCCCTCGATCGCCTCCTTGACCTCCCGCTCGCTCTGTTCGATGCGTTGCTCCAGCTGACTCTGCTGTTGGCGACTCTCATCGGTCATCACTCGCATCTCTGGCTTTCTTCGAGTGGGTGTGGTGTTCAGCCCTCCGTATGGATTCCTCAGATGTTCCTCGTCGTCGATGTCGGCGAAGAAGGCTCCGAAGGAGTAGTAATCTCGAGTGGTGTAGGGGTCATACTTGTGATCGTGGCACTGCGCACAACCGAGGGTTCCCCCCAGCCAGGTCTCCGACAGATTGCGAATCCGATCCGCCATGTAGATTGAACGGTATTCCTTGAGCTGCAGCCCTCCCTCGTGAGTGGTCTGGAGCAGACGGTTGTAGCCGGTGGCCAGCAGTTGATCCTGATCGGGTTGGTCGAGTAGATCGCCAGCGATCTGCTCGATGGTGAACTGGTCAAACGGCAGGTTCGAGTTGAAGGCTCCGATGACCCAGTCGCGATAGAGCCAACTGTGATGCTCCTGATCTCCGTGGTAGCCCACGGTGTCGGCGTAGCGCACCAGATCGAGCCAGAAGCTTGCGAACCGTTCACCAAAATGTCGACTCGCAAGCAATCGATCGACTTCCTCCAGATAGGCATCGTCTCCGCCGTCGGAGATGAACCGATCCACATCTTCGGGTGCCGGAGGTAAGCCCGCCAGATCCAGATGTAGGCGACGAATCAGCGTGGTGGGATCGGCGTCCGCTGCCGGATTCAGCCCCGATGAGCCCGACCGATTCAGGATGTAGTGGTCGATGGTCGAGGTGGGCCACTGCTCCGAGGAATCGGGAACCGCTGTCGGCAGAGGGGCGATGTAGGCCCAGTGCGGGGCGAAATTGGCGCCCTCATCGATCCATCTACCGAGGATCTCGATCTGCTCGGAACTCAGTTCATCGTGTTCCTTGCTCGGCGGCATCGGATCGTCGGGTGAGGTGATGCGAAGCCACAGTTCACTCTCCTGCCGGTTCCCGGCAACGATGGCCCGGTATCCCGATTCAAGAGTGCGGGTTGCCGAGGAAAAATCGAGCAGACTCAATCCTGCCTCGCGCGATTTCTGATCGGGACCGTGACAGGCGAAGCAGTGCTGAGAGAGGATCGGCCTGACCTGATCGGAGAAATCGATGGGAACTATGGTTTCGTCGAAACCAGCCAGATGGGTACTGCCAAACCATCCACCGATGGACCAGATCCACAGCCCGATCAGCGGCCCGATCAATAGCCCGATGGGGGACCACTTCGGCAGCGGATTCGATGAGAAGAAGGGTATGCCCATGACGGGAATCGACTCTAGCACCCCGAGGATGTCAGGACAATGAGCGGCCAAGGTGGCGATAAGGAGGCGACCGGATATCGGTCTAGTCGAGACACATCAACGAATCGACGGTGGGGTCGGGGCCGAAGGAGTTGTCGCCAGGAAGTGGCAACGGGGCCGCTCCGATGAAGAGCCGTCCCAGAACTGCCACCGGGTCGGCGATGTCGAGGGCTCCATCGTCATTGGCATCGGTGGCATCTTCACAGGAGATGATTCCTCCGCTGAACAGAAACTGCAACGAAGCGACGGCATCGGAGATATCCACTGCTCCATCGACATTGGTATCGCCACGAACAAAGAAGGGCTGCATCGTCGGATGATCGAAGGGAGGCAATCCGAACTTCACTCTAGGATCGGTCAGTCCATTCTCGAGGAAGTCCTTCAACTGGCTCAGTTCAGTGTTGGGCAGGTTCATCGGCGGATCGAGCAATGGATCGTTGGGAGTGAAGTCTCCCCCACCATTGTAGAACGCGAGAACATCGTCGAGGGTCGCCTTGCCGCCATTGTGAAAATAGGGTGCTCGCAGGCCGACATTTCGAAGTGACGGCGACTTGAACTTGCCGATGTCCTCATCATCTCCGCTGACGGCAAAGTGACCGACATCCTCGAAGGGCGGACGCACTCCGATGAAGCGGAAGGATCCATCGCCCAGCGCCGGGGTCTCGTGACAAGGCAGGCAGTTGTCGGCAAAGAGTAGCAATCCCAGCTGCTGCGATTGGGTCATCGCGTCGCTGATTCCCTGATTGAACAGATCGAAGGGAGTACGATCGGGTACCAGGGTTCGTTCATAACTGGCGATGGCGAATGCGATCCTGGCGGCGGTGATCTGCGCATCTCCGAAAGCGTTCTGGAACAGGCCTTCATAGTTGACGAACTGGAGCAATCCTTCGATCAGGTCGTCGGGAATATTGGTCGCCAGAGCCAGCGGCGTCACTGAGATCAATTTCTGCCGGACGCCATCCCAGTCCCTCGTATCGCAACCCATCTCCACCATCGAGATGATGGGACCGACCGCCTGCGCTTCCAGTGCACCACCAGTTGGAATCAACACCAATCCCGTTTCAGGGTCGGTGAACTCGGGCCCGGCACGTCCATCCCAGAACAAAGTCGGATGGTAGCCGGCTCCGATGGTCGATTGAGATCTTCTCGATGTCACCTGACGCTGGGGAAAGAAGACACCGTCGTCGAGAGGTGATCCGCCACACGCCTGCAACACCACACCGATCGATCCGGCCACGTCATCTTCGGTGCCGAATAGACCATCAAATCCTGGATGGATCGATCGAGGAAGATCGACCCTGGCGTCCGATCCTCCCGCCTCGGAGATGTGGCAGGTTCCGCAGGAGGTCGAGTTGTCATGAGAGAGCTGCTCTTCCCAGAAGAGAAACTTACCGAGCAGAGCTTTTTCAACAGTCAGGGGATTTTCTGGTGGTTCCGGCATCGGCGGAAGCGGTGCCAGGATATCTCCCGGCCCCACCTGTGCGGCGGCAGTTGTGCAGTGAAGAAGTCCCACGATCACTGCGCACGCGGTGAACCACGGCAGCAGACGATTCATCGGGGTCGAACTCGAGTGGATCATGCCGGGGGTCCTCTCCATGCCACTGGTTCCATTCTACCGCATCCTCGGACCTGGCCGACCCTTGCGCTGATCCTTGCGCTGATCCTTGCGCTGATCCTGATCGAGCGACCGGGTGTAGTGCTTCTCATGGACAGGAAGGATTGGAACAGGGGAGTGAATCGGGACTGGGGTCGACTCCACATCCGGGAAAGGGTGCCGGGAGCGGTCCTCCTCCCGAGAACAGATGATCGAGCACCGTCACTGCATCCGCCACGTTAGCCATCGCATCGTCGTTGGCATCGATGGTCGAGAGACATCCGCCATCTCCTCCACCGCTGAAGAGATAACCGAGAATCGCCACTCCATCGGCGATGTCGATGGTCTGATCCTGATTCGCATCTCCACGAAAGAATCCCGGCAACCCATCGGCGACCAGGATGATATCGGTCCACTCGAGTTGATCGACTCCGCCGGGTCCGCTGACAGTGAGTGTCACCGAGTAACTCCCTGGCTCCGAATACAGGTGCTGCGGGGAAACGGACGGGCTGTCAGAACCGTCGCCAAACAACCACAACTGCTCATCGATTTGCCCACTGCTCAAGTTTTCGAATTCGACCGTCAAAGGTGCTGGCCCCGATGCGGGTGAAAAGGCGAAGGCTGCCACGGGTGATTCCACCGGAAGGCAATGGATGTATCGCTCGATCAATTCCTTGCGATCGTGATCCTCACCGATCCCCCCCATCTCGACCGATTGGGAGATCACTGCTCCACTCTCACCGACATGATTGATCACTCCACAGGTGAATCCGTCACTGGCGTAGAGAATTTCCTCACCAGTGGTCACCGGCTGCAATTGATCGACATAGTTGGCTTCTCCATCGTAAGGCACCAACTGGTCGAAGTTCTGCATGCCACAATTCGGCGAGACGATGGAGGAGATCTCTCCCACCGAACCTGCTCCGTCGCCACACCCGGCAAACCCGACCAGATCCTGGATCGAGGTGTCAGGGTCGAAGCAGAAGGTATCTCCACCGCTGAGGTACAACTGGCCACCTCCGACAACGTAATCGGCAAGGATCTGCCCCTCATCGGCAGTGATCATGTGGTTATTGGGATACATCCCCACTTCCACCCAGATCCGATCGAACGCCTCGAGCAACAATCCCTGAGACGGCAACTCCGAGAGATCATCGACCTCGGTGGAAATAGCAAAGAGTGAATTATCTTCGAGCCCCTGAACGATCGCCGGCACCGAATCTGTGGAACCGTTGTCATCATCGAAGAAGCCGATCACCAGATCAGAGACATCGGTGGGCAAGATTTGCAATGTACACAACGCCGCCGCCGCCTCGTTTCCGATGGCGACTGGAATGATCATGAATGCGGCGATTCCATAATCAGATGCCAGATCGACATAACTATCGCTCTCCCCCGGCAAGATCGCCAGTTCCAGCCCATTTCTCAGCACGCGAATCTGCTGGTAGGGATCGCCGGTCACCGCCTGCTGGTTTTGCCACTGCAACTGCACATCTTCTTCGACCTGCTGACACGACAGGTTCAGCACTGGCTCGACCAGACTGACATTGATCACACAGGAAACCTGAGGCGACTGATCCGCTCCCACCGCAGCGACCAGCGTGTAGGAGTGCTGACCGGAACTCGGGGATGGATCCTCAAAGGAAGTCTCACCACCGGGAATCTCGGCGATCAGTAGCCCGTCTCGGCGGATCTTCACCGTGTCGTAGCTCTCTCCCGGGTTCCAGTTGAGAGTGACATCCAGCATCTGTTGAGTGCAGATCAACTGTGACGGAGGAAGCACATCCGGAATATTGGAAACTTGCAGGTAAAGATCATTGCCGGAGCAATGTCCGACCCATAGATCGGGTGTGCCGTCGCCGTTGAAATCAGCGATCGCCACATCGAAGGTGCCGGTGTGATGCGCTTCAGTCCACTGTCCTGAGGGGTAGGGATCTTCCAGCAGGGGCGGATCCGCTCCGTCGTTTCGAAGGAATGCCATCCGACGACTGCAACTCGGGATATCGGTATCGACATCGGTGACCACCACATCGTTGTCACCGTCATTATCGAGGTCCACGATGTAGGTGTTGCCACCAAAACCACCGGTCAGAGGGCTGGTGCCAATCGGAGTATTCACCCAGTTGACGGGGATCTCCCCCGGGGCTGAATCGTTGAGCAAGAACTGGTCCTGCGGATCCTGTACTGCGAAAACATCCTGACGACCGTCTCCGTCGATGTCTCCCAGGTCAAAGTGGTAACAGGAACTGACATTCAACTCCTGGGTGACTCCAAAGGATGCCGCTCCCTGGTTGTAAGCGATGCGAACATCTGGAGTCGTATTCTTGATGATGTCTGGCCAGCCATCCCCGTTGACATCTTTGATCTGACCACCGGTGGCAAAGTTCGAATTGATGAAGCCCGATGGCATCGACGCGGTCTCGTCGGAAAAGTTGCCGGTTCCATCATTGATCAACAGGCGATCCTCGACCGAGTTGTTGTAATCCACCAGGTAGATGTCATCGACGCCATTGCCGGTCAGATCTCCGACACCCACGGCACAGGCGTTGGGCTCCGCTCCACTGGAAGAGACCAGCAGCGGAAGGCGACTCGCTTGCTCCTCAAGACCGAGCCAGGCGCCACCAGGATCATTCCCGAGATTGATGAAGATTCGCGGCTGCTGTCCGTTACTGCCATCATTGCCGGCATTGGCGATGATCAGATCGGGCCACAGGTCGCCGTTGAATTCGCCCACCTGCACATCGCGAGAGTTGTCGGGAATCGCCAGATCCGGTGCCCACTCCAGCGTCTGATCCGTCATCACTCCATCGACATTGAGAAACAGTACATTGGCTCTCGACCCGAAGGTGGTGTAGGGCAGTTTCCGAACGCAGATCAGATCGATATCTCCATCGAGATCAAAATCAGCGGTGGCGAAATCCTTCTCCTCGACATCGGCCTGACCAAGGCTTGGATCGGCGAGGATGTTGGTGTCGCTGACTCGTTGCCACTCGAGCCAGATGGGGGTCTGTCCAGACAAGTGGCCATACGGAGTCAGGATGACGACGATCCCCAGCAACACCCACAGCCCCTTGGCCATCATCGTCATTCTTGAAAAGACTCTCATCTGATTCCTACTTCCACATCTTCGCTGCCTCCCTGCAGAAGGCGCCACAGGATTCCTAGCCCTTCAGGATAAGTCTCCCCCGAGGGCTTGGCTAATCGAATTCCTGTCGATGAGAGTTCAACGTGACCGCAGAGATGCCGCCATCAATTGCTGATGATCGGCTCCGGTGGGAAGAAGCCGACTTTGCACCAGCTGAACCGTATCAAAGGTGAACTGTGGAACCTTGAGTGGTCGATCCCAGCCACCGATATCGCAAGGGGGCGTCAAACGCGCCAATGTCATGTGAGGAAGAAATGGCCGACACTTCTGGTGTCGAACCAGCCGCTGTGTGAGGCGCCGATGCAACTCCTCGAGAGCATTACTGGATGGTCCCTTCGCCGCCACGGTCCTCACCTGACCACGATCGGGCAGGGTGCCGATCCGATCCGGAGACCAGCAGATCGGCTCGACCGCTGCCGCGGCCCGCTCCACCGACTCCTTGATCTCCGCAACATCCGCCAGATCGACCTCTCCGATGAACACCATCGTCATATGAATCTGATGTTCCGGCGTGAGTCGGTGTGGCGGCAGATCTTCCGCCGCCCCCAGCGCTTCGAGCAATCCACCCGCACTCATCCGATCCGGATGAAGGGCGCAGAAGAGTCGCACTCGACGACTTCGCTGACGATGTTCTCGATCGACCGCACGGCGTTTCAATCCGAACTCCTCATCAAGGTGTGACCCGATTACGAACCTCATCGAGTTGCCGCTGGAGGCGCTCGACCACTGCAGGCTCCCCTGCGGCCCGATTCACCTGTTCAGAAGGATCTTCCCGCAGGTGGTACAACTGCCCGGACGGCTCCCCGGGCTCCGGTTTCAACTGCCTCGGCCGGGTGAACCCGCCACTTCCGAGCCCCTCGATCCATTTCCACGCTCCCGATCGAATCGCAAACATGCCGTGCAAGGAGTGATGGACGATGCTCTGCCGCTGGCCCGCATCGCCGTTCAGGATGGCATCCAGAAAACTGATCCCGTCCGGCGCCGCACCCACCGGAATCGAGGCACCGACCGCCTCGGCTATCGTCGGCATCAGATCGGTCAACCCCACCAGGCTTGGATCCAACTGACCGAGCCGCTGTCCATCGATGCGACGGGGCCAACGCACCAGCAGTGGGACCCGGTGCCCCCCCTCATGGATATCCGCCTTCTGTCCGCGCCACGCTCCATTGGCACGGTGCGGATACTTTTTCTCATCGTCGGGGGTCCAGTGGGCGCCGTTGTCGCTGGTAAAGAAGAGCAGGGTATCATCCGCCATCGATGTGCGATCGAGGGCATCGAGAATCTCTCCCACTACGGCATCGACATGAGCCACGAATGACCCGTAAACCCCGGCTCCCTCATTGCCCTGGAAATTACTGGCTGGTAGCCACGGCGTGTGAGGTGCAGAGAGAGCCACATAGAGAAAGAGCGGATCGGTCGTGTCGAGCTGGTGATGGCGCTCGATCTCCGACACGGCTCGCGCTGCAGTATCGGGCAGTACCTGGTCGTGTCGAAAGCCCGGTGCAATTGCGCCTCCTCGCCAGAACCCTTTGCCGCCGTGACGAGCCTGACCACTCGCCGCGATCTTCTCGGTCGGCTGCGCCACAGCATGGTCATCTTCGAAGTAGAGGTAGGGAGCCATGTCGAGGCTGGCGGGGATTCCCCACCAGCGCTGAAATCCGGCGGTGGTCGGGCCGGGGACCAGCGGCTGGCTGTAGTCGGTCGACCCCTGCGCCTGTAGACCCAGATGCCACTTGCCCGCTCCCGAGGTGCGATATCCCGCCTCCTGCATCACCGATGGAAGGGTCACACGAGACGGCTCGATCAGAGCCGGGGAACGGCCCCCGAGTACCCCCTGCTTCATCGATGATCGCCAGGCGTACCTGCCGGTCAGCAGGCCATATCGAGTCGGCGTACACACCGCAGATGGAGAATGAGCGTCGGTAAACCGAACACCCTCGGCAGCGAGTCGAGCCAGCTGAGGCGTGGCGATCCGCGACTGCTCGGTGCTTCCGGCGAGGTCTCCCCAGCCCAGGTCATCGGCAAGAATCACCACGACATGTGGCCGCTCGGGGATTTTCTCTGGCGCACCGTCGTGGGTCGAGTGAGAGCCGGTCGTGGAGCACCCGACCAGCAACAGCCCACAGCAGAAGCGACCCATCGATTGGATGTTGAACGGCATCTGCACCCCCTCTGCCCTCCCAGGGATCGTATCCAAGTCGGTCGCCTACGAACACTGCTTCATTTTAATGCACTATTATCAGGCAACGCATGTGCTTCATTATGAAGCATCTGGTCCCCTCGGCTTCCTCTCAGCCTTCCGCTCGACACAAAAAAACCCCCGCACGCGTCAGCGTACGGGGGTAAGGATGGTTCAATTCAAGGGTTCAGGCGGCGGGCAACGCATCGACCGGGAATCCACTCTCGCGGGCGTAATCGAGCAATTCCGCACGTAAACGGCCTCTCGCCCTCGAAATACGCGAGCGGATCGTTCCCAGCGGTACCGACAGGATCTTGGCGATCTCCTGGTATCCGAGACCGTCGAGGTCGCACATCAACAGCGGCTCGCGGAAATCGTCGGGAAGGTTGTGAATCGCCTCCTTCACCGGATCTCCGACCAGGTCGAGACGGGGCTGATCGCCATTCTCGAGCCTTTCATGTTCCTTTTGCAGCTCCCAGGAACGGTCGTGAGAGACCGGCTGGGCCAGATCTACATCCTCGTGGGGCGGCTTGCGCAGACGGCTACGACAGTTGTCGTAGAAGCGATTCTTGCAGATCCTGAACAACCAGGAGCGACAATCGGTCCCCGGTGTGAACCTCTCAAAGGCCTTGAATGCTCTCATGAAGGTGTCCTGGACCAAGTCTTCAGCTGTCGAGAAATCTCCCGCAAGGGAGATCGCGAAGGCCCTCACCGAGGATTCATGGGGCAGAGCAACTGCCTCAAAGGAGTGGTTCTCGGCCGTCTGGGTCGTGGCAAAATCGAATCTGTTCATTATGAGTCCCTCTCTTCTTTGAACCAGTTTGCGAACATGAGAACCAATGCAGATTCCGTGCCAAACATGGACACCGCAGCCAAGGCTGACAGCATCCCACCACTCCGATAGACTCTGGACGACTCCGATGGCCATTCTCATCCAGAAGTGAGGAATCCTCTTGTCCCTGCAGAACCACTCCTCGTTCAAAGCTCTAACAGGTGCCCAACTGCTCGGCGCCTTCAACGACAATGTCTTTCGCCAGTTCATACTGCTGATTGCCGCCCGGGTCACCGTCGAGTGGCTGCCGATCGATCCTCAGGCCGCTGTGATGGCGATCTTCGCCCTCCCCTTCGTGCTCTTTGCGGTACTCGGGGGGTCGATCGCGGACCGCTTCCCCAAGCGTAAGGTCATCGTCATCGCCAAGGCGGTGGAGATCCTCGCCATGGCATTGGGGATGGCCGCCTTCGCCCTGCAAGGGATTCACCCCGACCTGTCGATCATCGCGATGCTGGCGGTACTCTTCTTGATGGGGACTCAGAGCGCCTTCTTCGGCCCGTCGAAGTACGGAATCCTGCCAGAGATGGTTTCGGAGAAGGATCTGACACGCGCCAACGGCATCATCAACATGACCACCAATGTCGCGACCGTCCTGGGGGTTGTGGTGGCCGGAACGATGTTCACCTACCTCCACCCCGATGACGATCTCAATAGTGGCCATCCCAACTGGTGGAGTGGTTTCTTCTTCATCTCCGTGGCGCTGATCGGCTGGCTCATCTCGAGAAAGATCGCCAGGGGCAAAAGTGCCGCAGATCCTCAACGCAACCTCAACTGGAATCCAGTCTCTGGCATCGCCGAGATCAAACACCTTTTCGGAGATCGACCACTGTTTGGCGCGGTGATCGCCACCAGCTGGTTCTTCCTGATCGGAGCCCTGGCGCTCTCGGTACTCAACGAATTCGGTCGGGAGGTCCTTCAACTTCCCGGGGATGGCTCAAGCCTGTTCTTCTTCGTCGCAGGTGGCATTGCCCTCGGAAGCTTGTTGGCGAGCCGACTCTCTGGAGATCACATCGAGATCGGCATCGTCCCCATCGGTGGAATCATGATGACGGTCGGCTTCGCGCTGGTCCCCTACGTCGACGAGACGCTGCTCCACGTCGGCGCCTCTCTGGCATTGGCGGGTATCGGTGGAGGCCTGTTCCTGGTACCTCTCGCCTCCTACGTGCAAGATCGAGCCCAGGGCAAGGAGAAGGGGCGGATTCAGGGCGCTCAGGAGTTGCTCACCTTCCTCTTCATCTTCTTCTCTGCTCTGGTCTTCGAGGCGATCCAGAACCCGGTGCTACTGGGACTTGACCCACAGGGAGCAATACTGGTGCTCGCCACCCTGTCCCTGATCGGAACCCTCGGAGTGTTCCTCGCCGTGCCACACATCTCGGTGCGATTCCCCGTCTGGCTGATCGTGCACCTGTTCTATCGCATCACGGTGATCGGCTCGAAGAACATTCCGCGACGTGGCGGGGCCTTGATCGTCGCCAATCACCTCTCCTATGCCGATCCATTCCTGGTCGGTTCTGCGGTGCCAAGGTTCATCCACTTCCTTGCTCATCGACAGTTCAGCGGCAAGTCGTTGATCGGATTTGCCACCGGATTGATGCGAGCGATCCCCGTCTCCAGTGAAGACGGACCCAGGTCGATCCTGCGCTCACTCGATGAAGCGGCCAGGCTCGCCAAGAAGGGCCACCTGGTGTGTATCTTTGCCGAGGGAGGAATTTCTCGGACCGGCAACTTATTGCCCTTCTCGAAGGGGTTGGAACGAATCGCCAGCAAGGGCGAGGTTCCGATCATTCCGATTTACCTCGACAGAGTCTGGGGCAGTATCTTTTCCTTCCGCGGCAAGAGGTTCTTCTTCAAGAGACCGTTGCGAATCCCCTACCCGATTACCGTCGCCATCGGCGAGCCACTGAAATCGACCGCGTCTGCAATGCAAGTACGTCAGGCGGTTCAAGAACTGAGTGCCATCGCACTCGACTCACGCAAGCAAGAGGGCCTGACACTGGCGACTCGCTTCCTCACCTCAGCCAGGAAAGCTCCTCGGAGGATTGCAGCCATCGAACTGGACAAGTCCGTCTCTTACAGGAAGTTCTTGATCCTGGTGTTGATCCTGCGGCGGAAGCTCAGGCCCAGGCTGGCCGATCAGACGCACATAGGCTTGCTGCTACCTGCGGGCATCGGAGGAGCCGCGAGTAACATCGCTGTTGCTGTGATGGGGAAGGTCGCCACCAACCTGAATTTCACTGCTGGAGCCGATGCTCTCGCCTCTGCCTGCCAGCAGACCGGGCTGAAAACGATCATCACAGCCGACATCTTTCTCAAGAAGATCGACCTGGACCTGTCGAAGATCGCACCGGATGTCGAAGTGGTCGACCTGCCCAGCTTGATTGCGAGAGAAGTCACCAAGAAGGACAAGGTCGTTGCAATGCTCACCGCACTGCTCCCTTCTTTCTTCCTCAATCGGCTCGCCGGAGTTCCACATGACCCCGACGCGGACGCCTCGGTCATGTTTTCCAGCGGTTCAACCGGGACACCCAAGGGAGTCCGTCTCACTCATCACAACATCCTGTCCAATGTCCGAAGCGTCTCACAGATCGTCGATGTGGATAGCAGAGATCGAGTGGTCGGCTCGCTGCCATTCTTCCATGTCTTCGGATTCACCATGACTCTGTGGTTCCCGCTCGCCAATGCCATCGGGGCGATCTATCACCCCAACCCGATGGATACGGATGCTCTCGCCACGCTCATCCGGGAAAACAAGGGCACCATCTTCCTCTCTACTCCCACCTTCTACCGCACATACCTTCGTAAGTTTGATCCGAAAGACTTCGCCAGTGTTCGCCTCGCCGGAGCGGGTGCCGAGAAACTGAAGGCATCCCTTGCTGAAGCCTGGGAAGAACGCTTTGGTTGTGCCCTCCTGGAAGGGTACGGCTGCACGGAATTGAGCCCGGTGGTATCGTTCAACCTGCCCGACCTGACGGATTCGCCAATTCGACAGAAGACGCGTAAGTTCGGCTCCATCGGGATGCCCGTCCCAGGAGTGGTGACGAAAATCGTCGACCCTGACACTCTCGAGGAACGCCCGATTGGCGAGGCCGGCCTACTACTGATCAAGGGCCCCAATGTCATGAAAGGCTATCTCGGAAGAGACGACCTCACAGAGGAAGCGTTCGATGGTGAGTGGTACAAGACTGGTGACATCGCAATGATGGACAGCGATGGTTTCCTCAGCATCACCGACCGGCTGTCGCGGTTTTCCAAACTCGGTGGCGAAATGGTGCCCCACATCCTGATCGAAGAACACCTCCAGGAGATTGTCGACAACTACTTCAAGGGAAACCCGGACACAGAGGCTCCTCCCCAGCTGGCCGTGACCGCAATCCCCGATGAAGCCAAGGGCGAAAAGCTGATGGTTCTCCATGAAAAACTACCGATCGAGCCAAGCCAGATCATCGAGGAACTGAGGAGCCAGAAAACTCTCCCCAATCTTTGGATTCCCCGGGCAGACTCCTTTATCGAGGTCGAGGGGATTCCGACACTGGGGACCGGCAAGGTGGATCTGCGGGCCGTCAAACAAGTAGCCCTGGATTCACTCGGTTAAGATCCTGAAGGCAGTCCATCAGCCGCAATCATCGAGTACCTTGTTGCCATGATCGAAGGGCAGATAACTGCATGAACAGCAACGAAGATCCCGATCTCGGCATCCGTGAATTCCAACGAACCATCGAAGCCACCTACTTCGACAAGGATTCCAGTCGTGGGGTCAGCGGTTCCTTCATGTGGATGGTGGAAGAGGTGGGCGAACTGGCCAGAAGCCTCAACTCAGGCGAGCCCAACTCGGCTGCCGAAAGGGCCGAATTCGCCGATGTCTTCGCCTGGCTGGCGAGCCTGGCGTCCCTCCGAGGTGTCGACCTTGCTCGTTGTGCCAGGGAAAAATATCAAGCGGGCTGCCCTCGCTGTCAACAGAAGCCCTGCTGCTGTCATCACCGCTCGGAGGAGGGGCCTTGAAGTCGCGCTATTTCGGCACCCTGGATCGTTACCTGTTCCGAGAGCTCCTTCTCAACTTTTGTCTCGGGCTGATGTTTCTCTCACTACTGGTGGGAATCGTGTTTGCAATGAAAGCGGTAGACTCTGGCTATTCCATCAAGATCATCTTGCCCTGGTTATTTGACAGTCTGCTCTACAGTCTTTACTTCACCACTCCGATTTCAATTCTCATCTCCTCCACCCTCAGTTACGGCCGCTTCGTCGCTGACCTGGAATATACCGCAGCGATGGCCAGCGGAATCACTCCTGCTCGCCTTTTCGTCCCGATGCAGTGGCTCGCAATTCCAGTCGCATTGTTCTTGATGCTGACTCAATCGACCATTCTTCCCGAACTACAGCACCGAAAAGAAGACATCGGAAGATTCCTGGTCAAACAATTGCAGAATCTTGGCAACGGTAAGCAGGGGCAGTTGCAACTTGACAATCATGGCGGCCTGGTTCACTGGAGAGAGATTCAAAATGGAAAGCATCTGACGGATGTATTCATCCAGAAGCAGATGAACATCGGCCGGGGGACAGACGGTGTCGCCAGCGCAGTTGCCACAACAAGCGGATCTGGAGAAACTCCGGGCACCAAGATCCGAGCCGAAAGAGCACAACTTTCCGTTGACGATGTGAACGCCATGATTCGCCTGACCCTCAACAAGGTTGAAGTCAGTTTCCCCGTCAGTGAAGCACCGTCGGACAAGCCCGACTTCCTCGGATGGCATCACGAAAAGATCCAGTTGGATCGATTCAACATCGATTTCCCCATCAACAGCGAATCCAGACGATTGAATGACTTACCCACCACAGAATTGCAAATAGCCATCGAAGGTTTCAAGGATCAAGAGAAGACCTTACGCGAGCAGATCGCTACCGCTGATGATCCAGCCTTCATTGCCTCTTCCAATGCTGCAATTCGAACCGCACAGAAAAGTATCCGCAAAGGGGACACGGAAATCTGGAGACGAAGAGCGATGGCCCTCTCTGTCATCTCCTTCGCGCTACTCGGATTCCCTCTGGCGTTGATCTTGAAGCGATCTCAGAAGTTGATTCCGTTCTTCTTCGGCATGCTCACCGTCTTGGTGATCTTCTTTCCTCTCACTTACGGAGGAATCCAGTTCTCAAGGGCCACTGGATACCCCGCATGGATCACGGTGATGTCGGGAAACTATGTCATATTGCTGATCTCCAGCGGACTGCTATTCAGGGTCAGGGCTCGTGGATGATGAGCACCCTACGAAGAATTCTAGAGCGCCTGCCCATCCGAACCATCGACCGATACCTGATGCGGCACTACATGATTTCCTGGGGGATCTGCGCCTTTGCAGTATTCGGGCTGTTCAGCATGATCGATGGAGTGGCGAGGATTGATCGCTTCTTGAGACAAGATGCTCCGTTACCGCTGGTCGCACTCAAGTACTTTGCCGGCATGGTACCCATCTACTTCACCCAGTATCTCGGTCCGATCCTGACGCTCCTCGCGGCAATGTTCACCATCACAAATCTCAACAAGAATAGCGAACTGACACCCTTGCGGGCTGCTGGATTACCTCTCTCCAGAATCCTCGCCTCGTTGTTCCTGATCGCATTCATGATGGCCATCATGATGATTTCAGTTCAGGAATTCGTGGTCCCCAATCTGAAGGATCAGATTCGACTGGCAGATTCATACGGTCGAGCTCTCGACAGCATTCAACCAGGTGTGGTCAACGATAGTCGAAACAACCTGATCAATGTAAGAAGTTACCTTCCCCACGAAAAAAGGGGCCAGCATGTTGAGATCACTACCAAGCATGCAAGCCAGGCGTCCTCGAAATCCATCATTCGTGCTCGCGAAATCCTCTGGAAGGTCCCCGATGAAGGAGAGCCCTACTGGTTGTTGCGCGAGGGCGAGGTCGAACAGTTCGATATCTACGGGCTAAAAATTCCAGTCCCCGGCCCCGACGGCACCCTGCAACTGGTCCAGGGATTCTCACAGATGAAACTGGCTACTGACATGCGACCCGTTGACCTGGAGTCGAGCGACCGAGAGATCGAATATCTTTCCTTTCGCGAACTCAGAGATCAGTACAAGAGAAGACCTCACCTCAAACACCTTGAGGTCAAACTGCACCGCCGAATTGCGTTCCCTCTCTCTAACTTCATCTTGCTATTGCTGGGAATGCCTTTCGTGCTGCGAACCGAGTCTCGTTCAGTACTGCTGGGTATTTCTATCGCCATGGGGCTCGGCACCATCTACCTGATCGTCACCGAGGTCTGCGCCAATCTCGGAACCAGAGGACAACTCGAGCCGATGCTCGCAGCATGGCTACCAGTGCTCTTTTTCGGCGCCCTGGGAATTACATTATTTGATGGGATCGACGAGTAACAGGGTCAACGCGGAGCAGGATCAACGAGGAATGAGCTCGGTCCCCGGATCGCTGCATCCATCACGCTGTGGCTCAAGAGGTGAATTGACGAAGTTGCTCGATGGCCCTCTGATGGCGCTTCCGAACCAGCTCAGGAGTGATCGACAGCAGATCACTGATCCGGGCATCGGGCAGGCCGTCCAAACGCAACCAGATCACCTTCGCAAGATCATCCGGCAACCGCGAGATCAGAGTATGCAACCAGTCGACCTTTTCTCTCATGAAGAGTAGCACCTCTCCATTTTCCGGATCGTCGTCCGCAGCGATCGACATCACACCACCAGGGACATTGGACTCTCCTGCAAACCGAGCTTGGGACCTGGCGGCATCGATGGTCTGCCACTTTGCGTGCTGCAAGATCAGTCCGACGAACTGACCGTAGTCGGCTCCCTGATCGAGGGAATGAATCGCCTTGATCCCACGGAGAAAAACATCCTGGCACAGATCATCGAGGTCGGTATGCCGCTGCAGTTTTGCGCCCAACTTGGGAATCAGGAATTGCTGAAGCCGAGGTAAGACGGCATCGAACAGGTCGGACCGAGCCCTGGGATCACCCGAACGGGCGAGCGGTACCAAGGAGTTCAACTCTTCAGCTCTTTCGAGTGGCAATATTTCTCCAAGGCTAAGCAAATTGTTCTACTGCAAGAGTGACAAAACTTTATCCAATTACCACTTCGATTTCATCTTAATTACTAGAGCCCTGTGCATGCCCGAAAGACGCCCTAAAGACGCCC
>Ga0114993_10002004_pt1 | contig 22914 bp, 21 predicted proteins | sample ArcticOcean_MG_C_FD_87042 | JGI IMG/M metagenome (GOLD analysis project Ga0114993, IMG submission 87042) | Marine microbial communities from western Arctic Ocean - ArcticOcean_MG_CB2_150 | ecosystem: Environmental > Aquatic > Marine > Oceanic | place: Arctic Ocean: Canada Basin | collected...
CAAGGCAATGAATTTGCCGCCAAAGTGCTGGATGAGATGGATCGAGGGCTGCGCGAACGCCAAGATGGCACCGAACGAAAACGGATCGAGGCAGTCATTGCCAGGCAAAAAAGACAAGTGTAGCGGGCATCACAACTAGGCCCGAAGCGATAGCCTGATGTCGCCGTGCTCAAAACTCCAGAGGCAGCCACAGGTGTTTTTCAAAAATCACATTACGTTGCTCGATCAGTATCGGGTCGTAACCACTGATGCTTTTGGCAAGTGCCCCCCATCCCTGTCTGAGTGAATCTGGCATCGGGTTAACCTCGGGAGGTAACGCTTCCAGCATGTTGGAGAAACAGGCCCAGTAGATGTCTGCTGCAGTCATAGACTCGCCGACCAGATAAATGGAACCCGCCGCTGTTTGGGATTTGATGGTTTTCGCCAGGTAACCTAAAATTTGTTCAATACGCTCGATCGCCGTTTTCACCGCAGCTTCGGAAAAGCCGTATTCCCGAAACATGGGGTTTTTTTCGAACACGACATCACCATGCGCCTGATAGGTGACATTTAACATGAGCATACGGGCGTGCCAGGCCATTCCTCCTTCATTGCAGATTTCACTGGCAATGCCGACCATCTGGATTCGCTGATCAATATCTTGGGGATAAAGCGATGGGCCATTGCCGAGTCTTTCTGCAAGATCCAGGATCTCCTGCCATCGTACCCTTGGGGGTTCATCAAGGTATAAGGCAATCGGAGCATTCCTGTGACCGGTCCATGCGACCAGTTCCGGGTTGTCCCGTCCGCCGATCTGCTCTGCAGCTTTGTAGCCTATCTCATGCCAGCGCAAAACGGCCTTGGCGGCCTCGCTCCAGGGTCCGGGTACGTCGCGGGTCAACACCAGTCTTAGCCCTGATTCCTTTTTTACTTGTTCAATTGTCAGGTAATCCATGCCCGCTTCCTTTAGATGAGTGGTGTGGAGAGTAGACCAGATGTTGCCGGACAGCCAGATTTTAAGGGTGCTATGCTCTAGGCTTCAGCAAAATCGCGGCAGTGGCGAATTGAGTCAATTTTGAAGACACCCTGGTATTACGGTTGGAACATTGTTGGCGTCAGTCTTGTTTTTCAGGGTGTCTTGTTCGGGTCTATATTCTTTTCATACACCCTGTGGGTTGGAGAATGGCTTGATGACGAAAACCTGAGTGTGACACTAATTTATGTGATGGTACCCATCACTATCCTAAACCTTGCACAGAGTCTGATGGCGCCTTTCGCTGGCTACGCCATGGACAGGTATTCCATCAGGACGTTGATCTGTGCCGGTACCACGTGTGCGGGATTCGGTTATGTGCTTATCTCGCTGACAACAGAATTCTGGCAGATCATTGCGATCTACGGCACCTTGATCATGGCCGGTGTCCTGCTGGCCGGTCCGTTGGCGGCGCAAACCCTGGCAGCGAAATGGTTTGGTAAAAATCGCGGCCTGGCGATTGGGATTTCAACTACTGGCACTTCAATTGGTGGTGTTGTCATGGCTCCCGTTGTGACTTTGCTCCATCAGTCTTATGGCTGGCGTGATGCTCACTGGATGTTGGGGATAGCTTTTGTTGCAGTCATTCTGCCGCTCGTATGGCTGACGGTTCGAAGTTCGCCGGCGGAACTGGGTATTGAAGCTGAATCAGCCGGTGAATCGGTTAGCGAGTCGGAAGAGCTACAAGAAAGGTATTGGACGATTGCTGAAATTCTCAGACAGCGAACGTTTTGGGTTGTCGTGCTGTCATTTTTGCCATTGGTCACCGCATTCGGGAGTATTCAGCAACATTTGCGCCCCTATGCAGAGACCCTTGGGGTCGACTCTATGCAGACAGCATTCCTGATATCTGTGTTTGCAACAATCATGATTCTGGGTAAGCTTTTCTTCGGCACGATGGCGGACAGGTTTGATCATCGTGGGCTGTTTGGTCTGTCGTTGCTAGCATGTGCCGTCGCTGTGCTTGGGTTACTGACAAGCCCAACCTATTCAATGCTCATGGTCTTAAGTGGCCTGCTTGGATTTTCTGCCGGCGGTTTTTTGCCATTACTCGGTGCGATAGTTGCATCACGGTTTGGTGTTGCTTCGTTTGGAAGTGTCATGGGACTTTTAGGTCCATTCCTTGCTGCCAGTGCCTTTGGCCCCATGATCTTCTCGACGCTGTTTCAGCTCCACGGTAACTACAACCTGGCGCTCTGGGTGGCGCTTGCTGTGCTTATTCCCGGCGCAGTGGCGATGGTCTTTCTGCCAAAGCGTTGAGACCGAAGATAGCCAAACACTCGTTCAAGCGCATGGGGTGAACCCATTGCGCCAACACCTGCTTTGATGATGGCATCACCCTGTTTGACGGAATCGTAGTTGGCGACAGCATCGCCACCAGGGAGCTTAATTTTTTCGACTACTTCGTCTGCCACCTGATGTTGGGCGCTTCCCGTTCCATCGTAGGCAATCTCCGGGGCATTGCGTGAATAGTGGCTGAACACCGCAGGACATGACGTGACTGTTAAATACGTATAATCCATTCCACCTATTGAGGAAACATGTGCCATGGATAGTTGTCGCCTTTGCAAGGAAGAGGGTGGTGCCCTGCTCTGGTCAGGTGCGGATTGCCGAATAGTCCAGGTCAATGACCCTGGTTTACCCGGTTTTTGCCGCGTCATCTGGCATCAGCATATTGCGGAAATGTCAGCGCTGAATCATGCCCAGAGAAATCTTTTAATGCGCATTGTCGTTGGCGTAGAAGAAGTCATCGCTAGCGCGATGAAACCAGTAAAAATTAACCTGGCATCGCTTGGTAACCAGGTACCTCATCTTCACTGGCACATCATTCCCCGGTATGAAGATGACCCGTATTTTCCAGATTCTGTCTGGTCGAAGAAACGCAGGGATACCAATGAGGTTGTCGCTCTGAAGAGACAAGCAATGGCAGAACTGTTGCCCGTTCTGATTAGGGAACAAGCCGATAGCTGGCGGGTCTCTTAGATGTCAATTAGCCAGTCGAATCATCGCATTACCCGCCATGACGAACAGGCAGATTGTACTTAAAAGGAACAGTGTAAACCTGATCATGACCTTGTTGATCGTCGCCTGGACAAGGCTGTGTACAACTCTGATGACGACGTAGGCCCATGCTAGGTAGAGGTTCAATCCATCCCCTAGTCCAATCATTGCGCTTGCTAGTGCCGTGGCATAAAAAGCCGTTGGCTGCTCCAGCAGGTGGTTGTAGTTGTCTGCTTTCGACTGGATGTGCTTGGGTAGTTTGGCGCCCAGTTCCGAGGTTCTTTCGCCCTGTTCCGGCCCCATTTTTTGTTCTGCCATATAGGGAAGCCGAGTAGCGGCCATCCATGCAAGCATTACCAGTGTCCACAGGACCAGTACCAGCATAGGCAAAATGATCGGTGAAAATCCTATTAGTAGATCTGTCATTCTTCTCTCTCAAGTGATTCAGCGTCATTGCTGAAGCCAGTCTTCCAGATAATCCTGATAATGTCAGCGTCTGTTGGACCGCTAACCTTCCAGAATCTCTTTGAACGTGTCTACTTCCTGGATGAGTAGCTCATTGTCGTTCTGATAGAGCGCTTCTATAGAATACTGGGCGGAGAAGGATTCAAAATAGTCGAAGGCGTCAAACGGAGGCATTTGCAGATCCATATGCACCTTGACCAAAGGCAGGCGCCACTGCGATTAGCCGACTGAATGATGCTTCGATAATCGGTTGATCCCTGGTGATGAACCGCATCAGCACATAGCCTGCCATGAGGACCTGAATGGCTTTTGTCGAGTTGATTTTTGTCGTACCAGACACCAGCTGGTCATAGAATGGTGTTTGTTGGTTATCGTCGACAATCAAGTTTGGCGTATTATGAGTCGGCTTGGTCACTTAATTGTTCTACCATGACGTTGCCTGAACTCGGCGTGATATGGGCATTAGAAGCAAGAAGTCGCTGTCGAGCAAGTGAAGTGAGCAGGAAGTGACGATTATAGCCCTTTATTTGGGAACACTGCTTCCGTTACACTCCTACCACGAATTCACTACGGTTAATGAGCGCGCCTATGAGGTATGAATCTCCTAAAACCACCAAGGAGGCAGTTACACTGCTTTCCAAAGAAAAAGGCAAGGCATTTGTGCTTGCCGGTGGTACTGACTTACTGGTCCGGTTACGGATGGATATGATCGACCCAGATCTGATGATCGATATCAAACGTATTCCGGCCATGAATGAAATTAAGAAAACGGCTACCGGTTTCAAGATCGGTGCGGCCGTCTCCGGCAGGCAACTGGGCGCTAGCAAAGCGCTTGTCAAAGCCTGGCCGGGTGTTGTCGAGGCAACAAACCTCATTGGCTCAGACCAGATTCAGGGTCGATGCACAATGGTAGGTAACCTTTGCAATGCATCACCAGCGGCTGACAGTGTGCCTGCGATGATCGCTGCAGGTGCCAAGGCGGTGGTCGTTGGAAAGGCCAAACGTCGTATAGTGGCGGTAGAAAACGTCGTCACGGGCCCTGGCCAGACTTCACTGGCCAAAGGCGAAATTATTGAAGCAATTACATTGCCCAAGCGTCCGGCAAAATCCGGTGATGCGTACCTGAGATTCATTCCGCGGACAGAAATGGATATTGCTGTTGTTGGTGTTGCAGTGAGCCTGACGTGTAAGCGCGGTGTTATTGATAGTGCGAGGGTTTCCCTGGGTGCTGTAGCACCAACCCCGTTGCTGGTTAAGGAAGCAGCGGCCGCCATTATCGGTACAAAGCTGGATAAAGAAGCGTTGGAGAACCTGGCTGCAGCTTGTTCAGCAGCATGTAATCCAATAGATGATAAGCGCGGCACGGTTGAATACCGGGTCAGGGTTGCCGGTGTACTGGCAAAACGCGCTGCGAATATTGCCTTTGAACGGGCGGGAGGTAAGAAATGACAGGCGTACACGTTTCAACAAGTATTAATGGTGACCCGGTAGAGTATGTCTGCCCGGCAGACGAATCACTGCTTGATGTGCTGAGGGATCGCGTCGGACTGACCGGTGTGAAGGAAGGCTGTGGCACAGGCGATTGTGGTGCATGCAGTATCACTCTTGACGGCACTTTGGTCTGTGCGTGCCTGGTGCTGGGAGCTGAGGCTGAAGGTCGAAAAGTCACAACTATCGAAGGTATGGGGGATGGCGAGAACTTACATCCCTTGCAGCGACGGTTTATCGATAATGCCGCGTTGCAGTGCGGCATTTGTACGCCGGGCTTTCTCATCGCTGCCAAGTCGCTCTTGGACGATAACCCAGACCCGACGGTCGAGGAAATCCGCTATGCGCTTGCGGGCAATCTATGCCGATGTACCGGTTATGACAAAATTGTTAGGGCTGTTCAGGCCGCGGCGAAAGATCTTCGTCGTCAGAAGAAATAGGAGCGCGATATATGAAGCACGATCAGAAATATACAGGACAGGAATTTAAAGTTGTTGGTACCAGGGTTGAACGACCTGATGGCGTAGACAAGGTCACGGGGCGTGCCCGATATGGCGCTGATGCCAATGCGCCAGGACAACTCGTCGGCCTTGTGCTTAGGTCACCGCATGCTCATGCCCGTATTGTGAAAATCGATACCTCGAAAGCCGAAAAGGTTGCGGGTGTCAAAGCTGTACTGACTTCGGCGGATCTGCCAGACCTGACAAACGGTGATGCAGGAAATTATGCGACGCTGGTGAATTGCATGGCTCGTGACAGGGTACTCTATGACGGTCACGCAGTAGCCGCAGTAGCGGCGATCGATAAATCTTCAGCAAAGAAAGCGTTAAAACTGATCAAGATTACTTATGAAAAGTTGCCGCACGTAACAGATGTCGACGAGGCACTGAAGAAAGGCGCGCCGTTGGTTCAGCCGACCAACAAGCAAGATGGAAAGCCCAGTAACAAATCCGGTCATTTTGAGTTTGGCCATGGTGATATTGAAGCAGGGTTGCTAGAAGCTGATATCGTGTTGGAACGCAGCTACAAGACAGAACAGACGCACCAGGGATATATTGAACCCCATGCGTGTCTCGCGACGGTCGGTCCGGATGGCAGTGGTGAACTCTGGGTAACAACACAGGGTCACTTTTCATTTCGTATCATGTGTGCAGCGTTACTTGGTATGGATGTGGCGAAGCTTAAAGTAACTTCGTCTGAAATCGGTGGCGGCTTTGGCGGCAAGACCCATGTCTGGATAGAACCTGTAGCATTGGCGCTGGCCCGAAAATCTAATCGTCCGGTCAAGATGGTGATGAGCCGCGAAGAGGTGTTCAAGGCATCTGGACCAACCTGCGCGACTTCTATGGATGTAAAAATCGGCGCTAAAAAAGATGGCACGATTACAGCTGCGTTTATCGAATGCAGATACTCTGATGGCCCTTTTCCAGGGATCTGGGGCATGCTGGGTGGCATGACAGCATGGGCCTGTTATGACCTGAAGAATTGTAAAGCGGTGGGTGTCGATGTGCTGGTCAATCGACCGAAAGTAGCTGCCTATCGAGCGCCTTCAGCTCCGATGATGGCCTTTGGTGTCGAAAGCACCATTGACCAACTTGCGAAAGAACTGGATATCGATCCCGTCGAGTTTAGGCTTCGTAATGTTGCGAAAGAGGGTACGCGTTCTTCTTACGGTCCCATTTATGGCCCGATTGGAATCGAACCGACGCTGGAGGCGGTGAGAGATCACCCGCATATGAGGGCAAAGTTGCGTAAAAATCAGGGCAGGGGTATGGCCAGCGGTTTCTGGTTCAACATTGGCGGCCAAACGTGCAGTGACCTGAACGTTGGGGTTGATGGAACAGTTAACCTGACGGTAGGCACAGTTGATGTGGGGGGTGCTCGTGCCTCGCTGTCGCTCATAGCGGCGGAGGAGCTGGGGATTCCCTACGACCAGGTAAAAACTAATATTGGTGACACCTCTTCTCTTGGTCATAACGATACAACCGAGGGTAGCAGGGGTACCTTCTCGTCAGGAATGGCGACTATTTTTGCGGCGCGCGAAGCCATTGAAGTGATGAAATCACGTGCAGCACAGATGTGGGGTATTCCCGAGGATGCGGTTGAATGGAAAGACGGAGAGGCCAGAGCTGTTGGTGCGGAACACGGCAACCTGCCTGCGCTCTCACTGAAAGAGATTGCCGCAGAAGCTGGCGCTACAGGTGGGCCGATTGCGGGACATCATGAAGTCACCGCGGACGGCTCCGGCGTTTCCTTTGCTTCACATATTTGTGATGTTGAAGTGGACCCTGAAACCGGCAAGACAACCGTGCTCCGCTACACGGTTGTGCAGGATGCAGGCAAGGCAATCCATCCGGATTACGTCGAAGGTCAGTTCCAGGGTGCCGCTGCCCAGGGTATAGGCTGGGCCCTAAACGAGGAATATGTTTACGGTGAGGATGGCTGTCTGCAGAATGCTGGCTTCCTGGATTATCGTGTCCCGGTTTGTTCCGATCTGCCATTTATTGATACCAAGATTCTGGAGATTCCAAATCCCAATCACCCCTATGGTATTAGAGGCGTGGGTGAATGCTCCATTGTTCCGCCACTTGCGGCTATTGGCAATGCCGTGTCGAACGCCGTTGGCGTGCGCCTGAATCATGTTCCCATGTCGCCGCCGCGGATTCTCAAGGCGCTCGATGATGAAGCAGGTGCTTAACCGACCTGCGGGCGCACTTGAATGAAAATCGATCTGTCAGGCCCGTTGCGCAATGCGGCGGGTGGGATCGAGTCCTTTGAGATGGAAGCAGGAACCATCCGTGAACTGTTGCAGCGCCTGGTAGAGCGTTACCCGGCGATGCAACGGCACATGGATCAGGGGATTGCCGTGGCGATTGACGGTACGATCTACCGCGATGACCATAGCGTTAAGATTCCTGCTGTTGCAGAAGTCTACTTACTGCCGAGAATACAGGGTGGGTAATTTGGTTTATCCTGTGATTAATCACTAGTACTGTAGCAGCGCAGAGTGTTCTGAAATATATTGTGTAGTCTGCCCCCCGCCCCAAAAAACCAGAGAAGGAATGGATGACCATGGAAGATCCCAACAATATGCCTGGATGACTGTATTGGCACTCGACCAACTGCGTGCCAGGCTCCGCAAGACAAATACTCGTTTAGCGACGCGTTCAGCCACGACAACCGGCTAGCGGCTTTTCTGTCGTGAATCTCTCTGGTCTGTCCAGTGATTGAACCTGCTTGTGCTTCCGTGTAGCTTGGATGGTTCTTCAAGACTGTCACCAGGAGTATTAGCATGGCCGATAAGAAACCAGATAACAGGCAGGTCCTTATTGATTCGCTGCCAGAAGGCAAGTTGGCGGTGGATAACTACAAGCTGGTCTCGAGTCCGATACCTGTAGCAGGGGATCAGGAGGTTCTTTGTCGAACGCTGATGGTGACCATCGCAGCGGGTAGTCGTGCGGGACTGCAGGGTAGTGCCAGTTATGCCGGAGCACCCAAAACCAATATCGTGATGAATGGCACAGGTGTCGCTCGGGTGGAGCAGAGTAACTCTGATGCTTTCGCGGTGGGTGAACTGGTCGTGTGTCCCAGTGGTTGGCAGGATTACAGTGTCCACAAGACGTCCCACTGCACAAAGATTGATGATGATATTGATATTGGCCATTATCTGGGTGCGCTTGGTACCAATGGCCTGACTGCCTATTTTGGGTTGCTGGACGTTGGGCAGCCTATTGAAAATGATACTGTGCTGGTGAGTGCGGCGGCAGGCAGTGTGGGTCATCTGGTAGGCCAGATAGCAAAAATCAAAGGCGCTAGAACCGTTGGAGTGACCAGTACGGCTGAGAAGTGCCAGATGCTGGAGGCGCAACTCGGTTATGACGCCTCCGTATCCTATAAAAGTTCAGACTTCAGAGCGCAACTCAAGGCGGCTTGTGCCAGTGGTGTTGATGTCTATTTCGACAATACCGGTGGAGAAATTCTGGGTGCGACCCTGTTTCGCATGAATGAGGGTGGCCGGATTGCCTGTTGTGGTGTGGTCTCGCAGTACGATACGAGTAATCCTGCTGGTGGGCCCAGGGGTATTCCGGGTCTATTAATTAACAAGCGAATCAAGATGCAGGGATTCCTGGTATTCGATTACATGGATCAATACAAGGACGCGAGGAGCCAGCTAAAGTCCTGGATTAAATCAGGACAGTTGAATCCGGTTAATGATGTCGTTGAAGGGTTGGAGCAGGCCCCCGAGGCATTCGTTAATCTTCTTGCGGGTGGTAACGTTGGGACTCGAATGGTGAAGATTGCTGATTAGTAAAATAAAAAAGGCGCCACAAGAGCGCCTTTAAATTATTGTCATGTCAGGGTATCAGGTAGCCGCTGAAACGTTCAGCTTGGTGTCCTGGCCATTTTTTGCTGCTTCCTTCATTCGAGCAAGTTCCTCCCAGCTCAAATAATTAGTGAGACCATCTTTGTCGTAGAACAATACTGGTCCCTCGCAGATAAACAAGTATTCAGTGTCTTCAAGCGCTACAGTTTCGCCATGTAGCACGCCATTGGGCTCATAGTCATAATCGCCCGTGTTAAGAATGCCGTCGCGAACCTGTAACTTGCCCTTCAATATATAGGTATGAGCATCCGAGAGATGTTTATGGGGTGCGGCTGTATAACCTTTGCTCCAACGAAAGAGTGCAACCCAGCGCCCCGTTTCAGCTCCAGTCCAGAGTACTTTCATCCACGCCATGCCCGGCTCGGTTTCAATCCACGGTTCGTCGGCACGGACGATGATGTCCGCAAGTTGATCGTTGATAGGTGTGATGTCTTGTAGCGGCATTAAATTCTCCCATTAGAGTTGAAGGTCTTGTCCTAAGACTACGCTTTTCTGGCGCTGCTGATAAGGGCCATGAAACCTGGCTCGGTTGAGCGGGTATTTGTTAAAGCATTGGACATCAACGTACCTTTGCATGAGAGAATCAACGAAAGTGAGCTGGGGAGGGTCCAGACTTGAATGTGTTAATTGTCGGGGGTGGTATTGGCGGCCTTACTGCAGCGCTGTGCCTTGCCAGACGCGGTAATAAAGTCAGTGTATTCGAACAGTCACCGGTATTTGGTGAAGTAGGGGCAGGCCTGCAGTTGTCGCCTAATTGTACACGGGTGCTTCATGATCTAGGGCTCGAACAATCCATACTTCGAAGTGCCTTTCTGCCGGAAGGCACGCAATTCAGGCAGTGGGACAATGGCAAAGTGATCGGGGAATCGATGCTGGGTGCCAGCGCCGTAGCGCGATACGGCTATCCCTACTACCACATGCATCGCCAGGACCTCATGAGAGTGTTGGTTGAAGCCGTCGAAGAGGATTCAAATATCGAGCTCCACACGAATCTGCAGGTCCAGGGGTTCACGCAAAATGATGAAGGTGTCAGCCTGATCACGGGCGATACAAATTACCCGGGTGATTTGCTGATTGGTGCGGATGGTATTCATTCCGTGATCAGCGCGGGACTCTGGGGTGAGGATAAGCCTCGCTTTACCGGCAATATAGCGTGGCGCGCGCTGGTCCCGGCGGAGCGCTTGCCGACAGATCTGATTCTACCAATGTCCACAGCCTGGTGGGGCCCCGGAAAACACTTTGTTCATTACTATGTGCGAAGCGGTGAACTCATTAATTGCGTATGTGTCGTAGAAAAGAAAGGTTGGGAAGTGGAGTCCTGGAGCGAGCGTGGTGATTACAACGAATTAAAATCAGACTTTACCGGTTGGCATAGTGACATTCAGCAACTGATCGATCATGCGGATAGGGATTCGCTTTTTAAGTGGGCGCTTTATGATCGTGCCCCAATGCCTAGATGGGGTAAAGGCCGCGTGACTTTGTTGGGTGACGCGAGTCATCCGACGTTACCATTTATGGCCCAGGGTGCTGCAATGGCTATTGAAGATGCCGCGGTGCTGGCAGGGTGCTTGTCCGGTCGCAAAGACATTTCTACGGCGCTGGCGCGATACGAAGACTTAAGACGCGACCGAACTGCTGGAATCCAGCGTGGTTCAAGACGCAATGCGACAGTTTTCCATTTGTCGGGCGTGAAGGCCTGGTTGCGAAACAGGGCTCTGAAAACCGCCCGAAACCGAACAATGGATGGTCTTTTCAGTTACAACGCCCTCGAGGTTTCTGGTTCTTAGGCAGTACCGTGATTGGAACTTGATCGATTACCCCTGTGTATCCTGCAGGGCTTGCCGATGTGTCCTTCCCCTCTAAAGACGCGAAAGGCTGGATGTGTGACGACGTATTTCAACGCAGCGAGTTGTGGCATGAAGCAGCGTACAAGGCGCTCGGCGGAGCAAATTGATATTTGGATTTATACGGCTTTAGTTCGCCGTGTGTTAGCCTTTCGTTCTAGTTCAGTGGTTTCTGCGCGCTAGCTTATGAGCAACTGAGTTCACGCCTCTAAAAATATGAAAATCTTTTTTCAGAATTACGAATTCCTCCGGTATTCCAGGGGTTTACAGGTCCTTAATGGCCGTTAACAGTGATGTCTAAGATCTCACGCTTTCAAGCGTAAGAGATTCCCGGGCGATATTTTGAGATGTGTGATGATGAAAAAACTGGTTATTGTGGTCGGAATGCTGTGTGGCATCGGTTTGGCATTCTGGGGCTACTTGCAGCAAGCCAATGATTTTCAGGTAACAGGCCAGATGAATTTCGTTGGCCTGGATCAGGACGTTGATATTCGGCGGGATGACTATGGCGTGGCTTATATCCTCGCTAAGACCGATGACGACCTCTGGCGCGCGCAGGGATTTGTGACGGCACAGCATCGTTTGTTTCAGATGACTACATATTTCACGATGGTACGTTCAGAAATGAGTTCGGTTCTGGGCGAAAGCCTGCTACCACTCGACAAACGCATGATCGCAATGGGCTTGAGAGCCAATGCCCGCAAGCATCTGGCAATGCTCAACGAACCGGACCGTCATGCGCTTAATCTCTATCTCGAAGGGGTGAATGCTTACATTGAATTATACCAGCACGAGCATCCACTGGAACTCTCGCTGGGTCTGTTTAAGAGCAGGCGTTGGGAATTGCTTGATCTGGTTTCGATCATCCACTTTGGTGGATTCATCCACTCAACCAACATGTCCGCAGAATTGCTGACGTCTGAATTGGTGAGCATCCTTGGACCCGATCTGGCAGCGCAAATCCTACCCCTCAGTCGCAACCCTGATAGAACTCGTCAAGAATTTATGAGCGCTACGCTCGATTCAGATGCCCCCACCTCAGGGTTGAAACTGACTTCCAGTTTAACCTCTCCTGTTTCAGCGTGGATACCCAGGCTCGGTTCGAACAATTGGGCGGTTAACCCAAGTCGTTCAACGACCGGTGCAGCCATTGTCGTCAATGATCCTCATCTAAGTGTGCGTAGTATGCCCGGAATGTTGCACCCTATTGGACTACAGTCTCCTAATATTCAAGCTGTCGGGTATGCATTTCCAGGCGTGCCTGGATTGATCGGTGGACGAACTAATTACGTGGCTTTTGGTGTTACTAACGCCTACGGTGATGTTCAGGATCTATATGTAGAAACAGTCAACCCGGCCAACGACAACGAGTACAAGAGTGATGATGACTGGCTGACCTTTGAAAGGGATGATCATACCTTCAACGTTAAGGATTCCTCCACGGAGACGGGATATCGCGCAGAAACGATTCAATATCGTAAAACCATTCACGGTATTGTCGCATCGGACCTCGGACTTTTTGATGACAAGTTACCTGGCGCAGTCATTAGTTTGCGATGGGCCCTGGATGAGGGCAATCGTGGCGGGATCGGCGTTATCAGTATGATGCTCGCCAAAGACGTTTTTGAATTCGACCAGGCACTGGCTGAATTTGACACCGTCATGTTCAATTTTGTTTTTGGGGATACAAAAGGCAATATCGGCCATCGAAGTACGGGGCGCATTCCTGTTCGCTCAGATAAAAATGGCGCCTACATGAGAGATGGCGCAACGGTTGGCAATCACTGGCAGGGCTGGATTCCAAAAGATGAGATGCCGGGACAATTCAATCCTGCCAAAGGTTGGGTGGGTACCGCAAATCACGATACCCGGGTTGACGACTATCCTTATTACTACTCAAGCGGATTTGCGCCTTCGTTTCGCTATCAAAGGATTGCGGAGCTCTTAGAGAGCACGCCTCGAACAAGCCCGGATGATCATCGCAATTTTATGTTGGATATTAGGAATCTTCAGGCCGAAGCGTTCATGCCGAATGTTCTTGCCGCTCTCCGGGAAGATCCTGCATTCGAAGCCTGGGTGCCGATTCTTGAATCCTGGGATTTTGAAGAAAGAACTGATCTCGTCGCTCCTTCACTTTATCACGCTATTTATCATTATCTGGCCTATGTCATTGTTGAAGATGATCTGGGGGAAGAGATTGCAAACAACTATGCGAATAACTGGTATTTCTGGCAAGAACGAATTCAGCATCTGGTAGGGCAGGAGTACGGACAGTATTGGATTGACGATCAACGGACCAAAGATAAAGTTGAAGATCTGCATGACCTCATTCGCAGAGCTGCGACATTGGGTGACGCCAAATTGCGCGCGATTTCGGCGGGTGATCCAACAACTCAGAAATGGGGAGAAATCCACAAGGTCAGCTTTGTGTCACCGTTACGCCAAAGCGGACTGGGGAGTCGCCTGCTGGGTGGTGGAACTTTTGCGAAAGAAGGCTCGGGAGAGACATTGAACCGAGCCGGTTATTCGCGCACGGCGAATATCGAGGATGGCTTCGATACCGCATATATCGCCACCGCACGACTCGTTATGGACCTGGCGGACCCTGAAAAGATCAAAGCTGTGGTTGCCGGTGGCGTTACCGCACGTCAGTTTAACGACCACTATGGCGACCAGATCCCCGTCTGGGTTGATGGCGAACTATTGACGTGGTGGTTATCCAAAGACAAGATCCTTGAACAGGTGAAGACCAATGTGACCTTGACTTCCAATGTGAGAGAAGCTGAGTAAACGATAGTGATCTACGTTCAAATCTATAGTTACCTGACAGTATTGTTAAGATGGTGCTGGAAAATAGTTAAATATCCACTGCTGGTTTTTGTCAGTTATGTGCTGCTTGTGGTCAGTCTTGGCTACTATGTGTACTCGGGGGTGGCAGAACCAATACCCTATCAATCGCAGCCAACTGGGAGGCTGAAGTCATTTAGTGACATTTCACAGCGCCCAAATGGGGCGGAGGTGTTGACATTTTACGCGCTGGGAGACTGGGGAACGGCTGATCAAAACCAGCAACAGGTTGCACTGTTATTGGCGAAGAATGTCGCCAACGTGCCTGACCGGATCATAAAGCCTTTTGTTTTGGAGGCGGGTGATAATGTCTACGAAAATGGCCTTGAGCAGGGTTGGGACAATCCTGAGATGATGGTGCAACTATCCAATGTCATTGATGCGAATTATGCTGATATTCATTACCAAAATGGACCGATTGAGTACCATGTCGTTGCTGGGAACCATGACCACCGCGGTGACCTGAGACTCTGGGAAACTTATGTTGAAGGCAGGTTTTCGGGCCAGGATGGTAGGCCGATTATCCTATCTTACAACCAGCATCACCCTGATATCCCTGACACCAATGACCAAAAAGAATATGACGCGTTGAATGACGCAGCCGGGTTGATTGAATTACCAGAACCCATAAAAATTGATTCTGGCATCGCTACGTTTATCGCGATCGACTCCCAGAAAATGTTGGAGCTTTATTCCAGAGTCCTGGATGAACCTGAATTGCAATCGGATCTCGACGCACACTGGGCACAGTTGGACCTGCTTGCGTCCTCTGGCAAGTCGTGGACTTTTATTCTGGCTCATCATCCCGTCAGCACCTTCGGTCCACACCTTGGATCACAAGATTCGATTCCTTACCAGCTGTTCAGGGCGCTGCTATTCTTCTTCGAAGACTACGGTAACCTGGACCACCCAGCCTACCAGTCATTTGTTGCGGATTTTGAAGCCTTCTCACTTAGACATCCCATGATTTTCATCGCAGGGCATGACCATAGTCTACAACTCAATGTGGTGTCTGATAGCTTACTTCAGGTTGTGTCTGGGTCTGCAGCGAAAACAACGTTCGTCAACCCTGGGGAAGAGACTATATATTCCTACGCGAATCATGGGTTTGCGAGGTTTGATGTTACGCCGTCGGAAGTCTGGATAGAGTTTGTCGACCTTGATGAAAATTCGCCTATATTGTATCGACTCAAGCATGATGAATAAGGCGACGTTTCATTAGTGTGGACATACTGTGTGTTCCTCGCCCAGTGGCGTCGGTGTGGTCGCACTCGCAGCACCGGGGCTGCGCTTGTAACCCCTCCGACGAACTGACACCGGTCTTTAGCCATCACTCTACCTATCACGCGGCGCGCGACCCATTACCAGGCTGACAATGAAACGCTGATGATCTGCTCGATAGATACTGAAGCTGCACTAATAGGGTTAAACTGAGGCCTAAACCAAATTCGGATCACCCTTGAAATCAACACTGGTCAATGAAGAACGTAGCACGCTGGCGCTGGATGATGAGCATCCCTACAGAACGGGGCCGTGGCAACCCAATATGCAAGAGTATGATGTCACTGAACCAGAGGTCATTGGCGAGATTCCAGCGGACCTGAACGGCATTTACCTACGAAACACGGAAAATCCAGTGCACGACTCTCTTGGCCGGTACCACCCGTTCGATGGTGACGGCATGTTGCATTCAATTTGTTTTGACAATGGGCGCTGTGAATATAGGAACCGTTTCATTCGGACAGACGGCTTAGCTGCCGAAAATACTGCGGGCAAGCCGCTGTGGGCTGGTCTGCGCGAAAGACCAGACATGTCCCTGCGAGATGGCTGGGGTGCCAGAACAAAACTAAAGGACTCATCCAGTACCGATGTCGTCGTACATGGTGGCGTTGCCGCAACGAGCTTCTACCAGTGTGGTGACATATACGAACTTAACCCAAGAACACTCGATCCCATTGGCAAGGCAAAATGGACCGAAGGCGTCACGCCTGGCTGGGGTATTTCCGCACACACCAAGGTAGATGAGGCAACGGGTGAAATGTTGTTTTTCAACTATTCCACGCAAGCCCCGTACATGCACTATGGCGTCGTCAACAAAGAACGGGAGTTGGTTCACTACATACCCATTGAACTGCCGGGTCCCCGCTTACCCCACGATATGGCATTTACAACCAACTACGCGATTTTGAATGACCTGCCCTTATTCTGGGATGCAGAGGCGTTAAAAAATGGCGCCTATGCTGTCCGCTTCCACCGACTGCCAAGCCGCTTTGCGATTGTGCCCAGACGTGGCCAACCTGAAGATATCGTCTGGTTTGAAGCTGAACCTGCTTATGTACTGCACTGGATAAACGCCTATGAACTGGGTGATGAAATTATTCTCGACGGCTACAAACAGGACCCGTCAAAAGGCATTACAACTGAAGGTCTACCCGATGGGCTAAAGCCTTTCACTATTCTGGACATCAACGCGATTGGTGCCCACGCCTATCGATGGCGTTTTAATATGAAGACCGGGGCCGTGACTGAAGGTCCATTGGAAGCTGCGCTTTCGGAATTTGGCATGATAAATCCTGTCATTGCGGGAAAGCCATATCAGTACTCCTGGGCCATGACGACGAAACCCGGCTGGTATCTTTTTGATGGTTTGGTTCGATTGGATGCAACTACAGGGCAACGTCAGCAATACAAGTTCCCCGAGGGCGTGTATGGCAGCGAGAGCCCAATGGCACCATCTCCGACCGGAGAAAGTGAAGATGATGGTTACGTTTTAACCTTTACGACCGACATGAATACAAACAGTTCTCATTGTCAGATATTCGATGCCCGGAATATAGAATCGGGACCGATTGCTAAAGTCGCCCTGCCACAAAAAATCTGTGTCGGCACTCACTCCTACTGGGCCGGGTCATAAGCCAAAGAGAATAATCGCCGTGACTGGTTTAAAAATACAAGGGGCAGACCGCAGAACTTTGAGTTTCGCTGATGATCGCGAGTCCTCAGGTGTTCCCGTGCTTTATCTAGTTCGGTGTCTAAGTCAAGGAGGCCGACTAGATATAGGCTTGCAAGTTCGACTAGACCTTAAAGCCCTAACAAATGCACAATACCCGTACCGTCCGTAAAAACATAAACCTGTGTGAGGAAAACAAATGACCATCGACTTTGATATAGAACCGGAATTTCAGGAACAGATTGACTGGGTAGAAAATTTTACCAAGGAAGAAATTGAGCCACTGGACAATTTTCTTCGCGCGCCAAAAATGAAAAACCAAAAGTCACTTGATCGCGATGGTTGGCAGGCTATTAAGGTTCACATTGAGGGCCTGAAACAAAAGGTGAAAGATCAGGGGCTCTGGGGGTTTCACCTGGGGCCTGATCTTGGTGGGCCTGGCTTCGGTCAGGTCAAGTTGTGTTTGCTGAATGAAAAACTCGGCCGCACCCGTATGGGGCCTACTATTTTTGGTTGCCAGGCACCTGATACGGGCAATATGGAATTGATTGCCCACAACGGTACTGAGGAACAGAAAAAGAAATATATGGAACCACTGCTGTCGGGTGAAAAACATTCAGCCTATTCAATGACCGAGCCGCACGCCGGTGAGCCAGGTGAGTTCGTCTGTTCTGCTAGTCGGGACGGTGATGAGTGGGTGCTTAATGGCGAAAAATGGTTCACATCAAATGGTGCCGCCGCTGACTTCCTTATCGTTATGGCTATTACGTCTCCCGAGAAAGATTTGTTAGAGCGTGCATCAATGTTCATTGTTGATCGTGATACACCAGGAGTCGAAATCGTACGAAATGTGCACGGATTTGGTACACCGCTCAAAGAAAACTACGATGTTACGAGTTCAGGTGGCCATGCCTACATTCGCTATAACAACGTACGCCTGCCTGCAGATAATCTGCTCGGCAAAGAAGGCTCGGGTTTTGTAGGCTCACAAACCCGACTGAGCGGGGGCCGGGTGCACCACGCGATGCGTGCCGTCGGCGTCTGTACAAAGGCGTTAGATATGATGTGCGAGCGAGCCCTGTCACGAAAGGCCAAAGGGCAGATGCTCTCGGAGTTGCAAATGGTGCAGCAGGATATCGCAGACTCGTACATTCAGCTTAAGCAATTCCGTCTCCATGTGTTGTACACCGCTTGGTTGATCGATAAAACCAAGGCCTACACTCAGGAGATTCGGAAAGAGATTGCGGCGATCAAAATCAGTGCTGCAAAAGTTAATCACGATATTATCTATCGGGCGATTCATCTCCATGGTGCACTCGGCATGTCCAACGAGACGCCGTTAGGTGAGATGTGGATGTCCGCTCCGCAGATGGGCATTATGGATGGCACGACCGAAGCCCACAAAAGCAACTTATCTAAGCTTTTGCTACGTGATTATGAAGCGTGTGACGATCTTTTCCCCACTTATCACCTGCCGAAACTCATCGAGGAAGCACAGGATAAGTTTGAAACAGTCATCGAGAATTACCTGGCCGGATAAGGAACGAAAACTCCAGCAGAAACCACAGTCGACACCAGGCGGGGGTAATACCCATATTGCGAATGAGGAGATATTGGATGAGTCGTCTTAGGATGACGCGCAGCACGGTTGCTGCCGGTGGTAGCTGGGTGCGGAACCGTTGAACCGCTGGCGAGTTTTGAGTCGTCCTATGGCTTCGCGACCCCGCGGTTATATCCGTTGGTGACCGAATACACCTGTCAAACGACTGAAAAAGTATTGGTGTTGCGATGATTAAAGTTGTGGATCCCCATCTGGTAGGCTTCTCAGAGGATCGGTTGACTAGAATATCTGGCTGGCTGGACGATCTGGTAGCCAGTGAACGTGTCGCCGGTGCCAGTGTACTGGTAGGTAGGTTCGGAAAGCCGGCGTACTTTCGTGCTGCAGGCATGGCCGATCTGGCAGAGGGTAAAGCTTTCTCTGAGGATACTGTAGTCAGAATATACTCCATGACTAAACCCATTGTCAGTGTCGCGGCGATGATGCTGTTTGAAGAAGGTTGCTTTCAGTTAGATCGTCCGGCGAGTGATTACCTGCCAGAATTTTCCAGTCAAGTTGTCTGGCAGGGTGGAGATATTGGGAATACAAAACCGGTAATTCAGCCGATGCTGATATGGCATCTGCTCACCCATACTTCCGGATTAACTTATGACTTTATGAATCAAAACGTCGTGGATGCTGAGTATCGCGTGCAGGGAATCACTCATCCATCACCGCACAAGAACCTTGAGGGCTGGGTAAAAGCACTTGCTGAGATTCCTTTGATAAGTGAGCCTGGCACGGAATGGAACTACAGCGTCTCAACAGATGTGTTAGGTCGATTGGTAGAGGTTTGGTCCGGTTTATCCTTAGAAAAATTTCTATGCACCAGAATATTTGAGCCACTTGGCATGCATGACACGGGATTCCATGTGATCGAGCCTAATCAGGCAAGGTTTGCCTCACTGTACCGCCCGAAGGTAGGTCCGGTGATGGGAGATACCTCGCCACCGCCTTTATCTGAACGCCGTGGGCTGAAGTTATTGGATGCTGCTTCGGCTAGCGGATACAGGAAACCTGCCAACATATACTCGGGTGGTGGCGGACTGGTATCTAGCATAAGTGACTATTCCCGGTTTTGTCAGATGCTGATGAATGGTGGGGAGTTCTCCGGCAAACGTTTGCTATCTCCGGTGACCGTTGAATATATGCGCACTAATCATTTGCCGGATGGCAAAGATATGGCCTCCATGGGGCAGCCAGTCTGGAGTGAAACAACTTACGATGGTATCGGGTTTGGTTTGGGGTTCGCCGTGGTATTAGATCCCATCAAAGCGAAGATGATTACCTCAAAAGGCGAACACCACTGGGGCGGCGCAGCTAGTACGATGTTTTGGCTGGATCCGGAAAAGGAGATGTGGGTGGTTTTTCTGACACAGTTATTGCCTTCTTCAACATACCCTATCCGCCGTGAGCTTAGGACCCTTGTGTACCAGGCGATTGTTGAATAGTCATCACTTAGTGATGGTTTGCTTCTTTACTAAAACTTCAATTCGGCCAGGCCTACCCGTTCGATCACAACGGAGAGTACACGAATGGTTAATAACGTTTCATCCAACTAAACCTAAATTAAGTTAGTGGAGTTCAGCTAACATTTCATCGTAGTTACTGAATCCCAGTACTGGGGTTATCTGCTCTTTCCAGGTTTCGTCGATCCTGGCGAGAGTTTTTTTGCTTAACACCGTTCTGGAACCAATCTTGCCTTCACGTACTTTCGCGCTATCACTGCCGGTTGGCAGGTTGGAAACCTTTTCGCTTTTTGTCCGCATCAGCGCATCATCGAAGCGGTCTTTGTGCGCCAGCATGAAGGGTAGGGAGGAATGCTCCAGAGTAAGTGCAAGTAATTTCTCATCCAGGTCGATATTGATAAATTCAGCAATTCGTTTGATGGTCTCGGAACTGTTCCTCTGCATTAATTCGTAGGCAAGAAACAAAACATCATGTTCGTTTCGCCTGGGCCACCAGGACAGCAGATGCTTGAAGTAGCCGTCGTCTCGCATCATCTGCGCCTCAACGAATTCGTCGATTGGCACACAACCGGGCTCAAGGAACCAACCTTCATTGAATTTGTACATGGAGACCGCGGCGTCCCCAAAGTCGCGTACGACGTTGATGTAACGTCCACCTTTGGGAACCAGGTCGGCGCTTAAGTGGCTTTTAAATGCCCGAGGGTTCGCTCGCTGTTCGGCATCCAGATCCAGGCCGAGAGATATACTGGTCTCGATCCACGGTACAACTCGCGAGATATCGTCGAAATCCATATCACCACGGGTGCGCAAAGTATGGACTATCTGCTGGGTCCAGGTCGTGCCGCTCTTGCCGAAAGGTGTGATCACCACATCCGTTGGCCTGAGTTTCAGCGCCAATCCCGTCTCATATCCCTCTGCAGAAAAGAGCGGTTTGGTTATCTCTCGCAATTCGGCGAGGCTAGTGGCGCGTTTTGCAGGTTTGGTCTTATCCACGATCTATCCTGGCGGTTTTTTGGTGTATGTCAGTCGGCATGAACACTCACTCGTTTAACGAGCCAGAACATGGCGATAAACAAAATAACATACATCCCCGCGGCGAAAGCATAGGGAATTGTCGGGTTATATTGATACATCAAGCCGCCAACAAACGGGCCAATAGTAAATCCAAGGGGACCGCACGAACCTGCGACCCCGGCAACAGCGCCCTGTTCTGCGGGAGAAACTGCCAGGGATGCGCCAGCCATGAATCCGGGGCCTGCCAGTCCCATGCCGAATCCAAGGAATGTCATGGCAAGGGTGAGCAGTAATTGTGTCTCCACGAAAGTCATCAACGTGAATGCAACGATTAACAGGGGCATGGCGAGTCTGAGCAGTGTAAAAGGTTTGATATCGAGTTTTTGGACGACCACTAGCTGTGCGAACAATGATGCTGCGCCAGTGCACATCATGGCAAGACCAAAGGTCTGGGCAGTTTCGCCGGGACCAAGACCCAGAACATCTTGAAACCTGAAGCCCATCGTCTGCTGCACAAGTGCAAACCCTGTAAACATGCAAACCCCGACAATGACAAACGGCAGTATACGTGGGTCCGAATAGCGGAGTCGTCTAGCCGGTCTGTGCTCACCTGAGTTGTGGGGCGATTCAGGCAGGAACTTGAGGATAAATAGGCCATTCAGAAACGCCAGGACCGCGATTGTCCACAAGGGCGCGAGCAGTGATATGACCGCCAGGCCTGCCAGTGCTGGACCGAGAATAGAACCGATGTTATTGGCTGCACCGGCGGCTCCCATTCCTTTGGTTCGGTTGCTGACATCTGTGATATCAGCCATGTAGGCCGTTGCGGCGGGCATTCCGGCGGACATAAGGCTTGCGTGTGTCACGCGCGCAACAATCAGGCTGATAAAGAGCGGCGTGCCCAGCAACCAACCCGATAGGCCAAGGTTAAGCACAGTGTTGAATATAATAGTCCCCAGGGAAAACCCGAACACGCCGATCAACATGACGCGCCTTCGGCCATATCGGTCGCTTAACCTACCCCAGTGTGGAGAAGAGAGAAATACCGTCAGTGACGAGATGGAAATAATACTGGTGATCTGAAAGTCCTGCAGCCCGAGTTCACGGCCAAGGGGTGCAAGCACAGGAAACAGAACGGTAAAGCCCATCCCCATGATGACCAGGGATGTGAGAAGTGTGCGACGGGACCTTTCGTACTGAGCGCTAGATAGGGATGGTTCGATTGTGGGTTCCAGGTGTTGTGAATCCAGGTTGACTCACTTTATTAAGCGCGCATCTTAAACGGTTATACCTTGATGGTCACCGCTCAGAGGGTCTCCGCTCAAAAAAAGTTAGGCGTCGGGTGCGCAGAAGATTTCGTACAGGGACTCAATCAATAAAGATGCCTCACCTTCTTTCAACGAGTAATAGACGGTCTGTCCGTCGCGGCGGGTTTCCACCACGTCTTCGTAGCGCATTCGTGCCAGGTGCTGGCTAAGCGGGGATTGGCTCATGCCAACCTTTTTGGCGAGTTCGCTGACTGATTTTTCGCCCATCTTGAGTTCGCAGAGCACCATCAATCGATGCGGATGGCCTAAAAGCTTGAGCATATCGCTAGCTCTTGTGGCCGAAGCGTGCATGGTTTCGAGATCCATGGATTAATTCCTTTACTATAGTGATGAGTCTTGAAAGCGGAAAAAGTTACCAGCTTTTCGTTGCGCGTGCTGGTTTTAAAGCATCAGCGGAACTGCTGCCGCAGGACTCGTGCCAGGAGTCAGTGCTACAGGCAATAACCTTCCGCCCAACGTCCCTGCATGGACAAGATCGCTAGGCCCCGGCGTGTTAACGAATCCGTATGGCCAAC
>Ga0114993_10002005_pt1 | contig 22913 bp, 23 predicted proteins | sample ArcticOcean_MG_C_FD_87042 | JGI IMG/M metagenome (GOLD analysis project Ga0114993, IMG submission 87042) | Marine microbial communities from western Arctic Ocean - ArcticOcean_MG_CB2_150 | ecosystem: Environmental > Aquatic > Marine > Oceanic | place: Arctic Ocean: Canada Basin | collected...
AGTTCCCATTGTTGATCTGATAACCAAAATAAACGCCTCATAATCTGAAACTCCCATTATTAAGTTCCAGACCATTGAATCAATTAATGGTTAATGAGTTCTGACCCTAGATCAAGATGTGCCGATAGCAATGGTTCTAGGGCTCTTCCGCGCGGGGCGTCGGATAGCCGCGCTCCACCTTCAATTGCTTGATCACCTCTTTGACGACGCCGGACAGCGGTAAAGGCAGGCGCAGCCGGTCGGCCTCGGAAAGCACGATCATCATGTCCTTTTCTGCCCACGGCGTCGGCGCTTCGTCGGCGCGGGTCTCCAAGCTCCAATTACCGGCGCTGGACGCTAACAATGCGACGCGCAGTTTTTCCTGATCAACGCCCAGCCCATCGGCCAGCATCATGGCTTCCCGGTTGGCCGACATGCAGGCCCACAAGATCATGTTGTTGACCATCTTGCCGGTGCTGCCGGCGCCCGCCGGGCCTAAGTGAAATATGGAATCGGCATAACATTGCATCACCGGGCGGCAGGCTTTGAAGTCAGCCTCCGCGCCGCCCACCATGGTCAGCATCTTGCCGTCGATGGCCGCCTGTTCGCCCCGCGTCAGCGGGCAATCGATGAGGCGCACCGGCGCCGCGCCGATACGCTTGGCGATTTTGGCAACGGTGCTGGGCGCGATGGTCGAGCAGATAGCGATAATGCCGCCTTCGTTGATCCCTTCCATGACGCCATCGGTTCCGAACAAGGCGGTTTCCACTTCCGCATCGAAGCCGACGGCGATCAGGATCAACTCAGACGCCGCCGCGACTTCGGACGGAGACGAAGCCGCCGCCGCGCCATCTCGGACCGCCGCTTCGATCATCTCGGCGTGCACGTCATAGCCGGTCACCGTGAAGCCGCCGGCCAGCATGTGCCGGGCCATGGGCCCGCCCATCTTGCCGAGCCCGATCAGCCCGACCCGTTTTATGGCTGCATCGCTCATATCCCGTTCCTTTCTAAGAGGCCGGCAGGCGCAAGCCGGTCTCGACCATCAGCGGCATCACGTCGTCGATCCACTGCCGCAATTCGTCTTTGTAATTGACCCAGGAGATCAGGCAGCCATCGACGCCGATATCGGCCAGAGTTTGCAAGCCTTCCACCACTTGTTCCGGCGTCCCTACAAGCGGGTAGCCGCCATGGCCGGCGATGAAATGAAAGCGGAACTGCTCCAAGGCGCTCTCGGGCAATGTCTCGGTCTGCACCTCGAAGATATCGAGGAGGTTATCGACCGCCTCGTAATCGCCCTTCTGGCGCACATAGTAATCGAGATATTCCTCGGCTTCTTTTTCGGTTTCGCGGCAGACCACATAGACATGCACCCAGACCTGCACCTCGCGCCCGTTCGCCCGCGCCATATTTTTCAGCTTGTCCACCTGCGCCTTGCCCTCCTCGAACTGGTGCGCCTTCAAAAGCGCGAAGTTCATGTCGGCGACGGTGGCGGCAAACTCCTGGCCGGCCTCGGAGCCGCCGGCATTCATGATCGGCGGAAAGGGTTTCTGGATCGGCTTCGGCTGGCTCCAGGCGGCCTTGGAATGGAAATAATCGCCATCGAAATCAAAGGCCTCTTCCTCGGACCATAATTTGCGCGCGAAATCCACCCATTCGGCGCCGTAGACATAGCGTTCGTCGTGGTTGCGCATTGGCACATCGAACATGTCGAACTCGCCCTTGAACCAGCCACAGACCACGTTCAGGCAGAACCGGCCGCGGCTGGCATGGTCAACGGTGGTGGCCATTTTGGCGGCCATCACCGGATTGATCAGCGGCACGTGGCAGGTGGCGAAGACACCGATATGGCTGGTGATGGCGCTTAAGGCGGCGGCCCAGGTGAAGCTCTCGAACGTGGCGTTATTGAAATTGGTGGGCCCGCCATAGCCGCGCCAGCGGCCCACTGGCAACAAGGCTTCGAGGCCGGCGTCGTCGGCCATCTTGGCGACGATCTCGGTCTCCGGCCAGGACAACTGCCAGGCTTCGTCGACGGTGGTGATCGACGAGCCGTGGCTGCAATTGAACGCCATGACGCCGAGCTTCATCTTGTGACCGCTGTAAAGCGGATTGGTAACTGTTCTGTCGCCCACAATATTCACGCCCCCATTTGCAAAGGGATTGAATGGGTTTCGCCGCCTCATTGCAAGAAAAGTTAGTTGCGCGGAGCCCCGTTCTGACCGATGCTTCGGGTCAGCGAAGATAGAAAGGGGGTATGGGCCATGGCTGACGGCACGGTAATATCTGGAATTACGCCCGCGAAATCGGACCGGGCGCTGTGGCGCGGGTCCGAGATTGCCCAAAGCGGCGATTGGCGATTTCCGCTTTCCGGTGAAGCGGCGGCGGAAATTAGAGCCTGTATGGAACCCTTCAAGGGCAAGGATATCTCCCCCGACGGCTTGACCGAGGCTGACTTTCCGGCGCCGGTCCTTGGCGCCGAGCTGGCGCCATTGGCGCAAGAGATCAGCGATCACGGCCTTGGTTTTGCGGTGCTCAAGGGCGTGCCCATCGACGGCTTCTCGGGCCGCGATTTCGAGATTATTCATTGGGCTATCGGCAAGGCCATTGGCTTGGTGGTGACCCAGGGCGGATCGCTCGGATATATCGCCCATGTGCGGGATTTGGGCCAGAACGTGGCGAAAACCTATTACGCCCAGGTGGGCGGGCCACTGCCCATGCACAAAGACCCCATCGATCTGGCGGCGCTGCTTTGCCTGAAGGCCGGGCGCAGCGGCGGCACCAATCTTTTGGTCAGCGCGGCGGCGCTGCACAATCATCTGCTGGAACGCCGCCCGGAAATATTGGAGCGCCTGTATAAAGGCTATTTCCATTCCAGCCAGCCCGAAGAAACCGGTGATCCGGGTATTACCCGGGAACGCCTGCCTTTGTTTATTCAGCAGAACGGCCATACCTTCGCCAATTATCTGCAAGCGCCCATCTACCGGGCAGTGGAAAGCGGCAAGGTAAGCCTTAGCGCTGCCGAAAAAGACGCGCTGGAAGTGTTCGATGCCGAGGCCCTGTCCGAGGATTTGACCATCGCCATCGATGCGGAACCTGGCGATGTGTTGTTCCTCAACAACCGGACGGTGCTGCACAGCCGCACCCATTATGAAGATTTCGACGCGCTCGAAGACCGCCGCCATTTGCTCCGGGTGTGGATGAACATGCCCGAATGGGACCGTCTGCCGCCGGGCAGCTTCCATTACGCCATGAGTGACGACGGCAAGAAGAAAATATTCATGCCCGACCTCCTGGGCGCCGGCTAGGCCGGTCTGCCGACGAGCCTATGCCGGACCTTGTCCCTGACCAATTGTCCGCGTTTTACCGGACCATGGTGACCATCCGCGCGTTCGAGGACCAAGTGCGCCAGTTTCACCGGGCCGGACTGGCGCCGGGATTGGTGCATCTCTACTCCGGCCAGGAGGCGGTCGCCGTCGGCGCTTGCGGCGCGCTGCAGCCCGCCGACGTGATCGCCAGCCATCACCGGGGCCACGGCCATTGCATCGCCAAGGGCGGCAAGTTGGATCAGTTGTTCGCTGAAATTCTGGGGCGGGCTTCCGAATATGGGCTGGGGCGCGGCGGCTCCATGCATATTTACGATCCCGCCAATGGCAATCTCGGCACCAACGGCATCGTCGGCGGCGGCGTGCCGCTGGCCACCGGCGCCGCCTTGTCGGCGAAATTGAAGGGCGACGAAAGCATCGCCGTCTGTTTCTTCGGCGACGGCGTCCTTAATCAGGGCATCTTGTTCGAAGCCATGAATATGGCGGCGCTGTGGGCGCTCCCCGTTCTCTATATCTGCGAAAACAACGGCTATGGGGAGTTCACCGAAATCGACGACGTCACCGCCGGGCGCCCCTACACACGGCGCGGCGAGGCGTTCGGTATTGCATCGGAAAAAATCGATGGCATGGACGTCGCCCAAGTCTACGCCGCCGTTTCCGCCGCCGCCGAAAAAGCGCGCAGCGGCGGCGGCCCGACATTTTTGATATGTGATACCTACCGCTATAGCGGCCACCATGTGGGCGACGCCGAAGAATACAAAGACGATGCGGAGCGCCAGCTTTGGCTCGAGCGCGACCCGATCCTTAAAATCGCCGCGCTGTTGGGCAGCCATGACGCCGCCGCCATCACCACCGAGGTGGAGGCGGAGGTCAAGGCAGCCGCCGGGCGGGCCAAGGCGGTTCCCATGCCCGCCGCCGCTGACGGGGGAGGCGGCGTCTATGCCCAATGAGGCGCAAACCATGAGCCTCAAGGAAGCCGTCCTCTCGGCCATGTTCGAGGAGATGGAGGCCGACGAGCGGGTCATTATGATGGGCGAGGATATCGGCGCCGCCGGCGGTGTTTTCAAGCAGACCGATGGCCTGTTCGAACGTTTCGGCGCGGCCCGCATCATCGATACGCCGATCTCCGAATCTGCCATATTCGGGCTGGCGGTCGGCGCCGCCATGACCGGATCGCGCCCCATTGTCGAGATCATGTTCGGCGATTTCATCACCCTGGTGATGGACCAGTTGGTCAATCAGGCGGCCAAGGTGCATTACATGTCGGCGGGCGGCTACGCCGTGCCGCTGGTTCTCAGGACCGGTATCGGCGTCGGCGGCAATCTGGGGCCCCAGCATTCGCAAAGCCTGCACGCCTGGCTGGCCCATATTCCAGGGCTAAAGGTCGTGATGCCGGCGAGCGCGGCGGACGCCAAGGGCCTGATGAAAGCCGCCGTTCGCGACAACAACCCGGTGATCTTCGCCGAAGACCGCATGACCTATAATCTCTTGGGCCCGGTGCCGGCGGGCGAGCATCTGGTGCCCCTCGGCCAGGCTGTTATCAAGCGCCCGGGGCGTGATCTTAGCCTCATCGCCATATCGCGCATGGTGCATACGGCATTGGCGGCGGCCGAAACCCTGGCCGCGCGCGGCATCGATGCGGAGGTGGTCGATCTTCGCTGCCTGGCGCCTTTGGATATGGAGACGGTCCTTACATCCGCCAGAAAGACGGGCCGCGCGCTGGTGCTCGACGGCGCCCATTTGTCGTTCGGCATCACCGGCGAGATCGCGGCGTCTATTGGCGAGGCGGCGTTCGATTATCTGGACGCGCCGGTGATGCGTCTGGCGGCGCCCGATCATCCCGTGCCTTACAGCCCGGCGCTGGAACAGCTTAGCGTTCCGGACGTTGATCAGGTGATAGCGAAAGTGGACGCCATGCTGGGATTGGCGGCGTAGGTTCGATGCATAACAGGAGGGTGCGATGGCGGAGAAATTAGAGGCGGGCGGGCGCCGGGATATGTTCGAGGCGATGCTGTTGATGCGCCGCTTCGAAGAATCCGTGGCGTTGATGTCAAAAGATCACCCGTTCGGGCACTTCCATCTTTATATCGGCCAAGAAGCCACCGGCGCCGGCGTGCTGGCCGCCCTTCGCAGCGATGATCTGACCCTCACCACGCACCGTAATCACGGCCATGTTGTGGGCCGCGGCGCTGATCCGGCGCGGGCGTTGGCGGAAATTCTGGGCCGCGCCGACGGATTGTCCGGCGGGCGCGGCGGCACCTTGCATCTGACGGACCGCTCGGCCGGGTTCCTGTCCACCTCGGCGGTGGTCGGCGGCGCCATCGGGCTGGCCACCGGCGCCGGCCATGCCCTGCGCCGCCAGGCCAACGGCGCCGTGTCGGTATCGTTTTTCGGCGATGGCTCCATGGAAGAGGGCATCGCTTTTGAAGCCTTCAACATGGCCGCCCTTTGGAAGCTGCCCATATTGTATGTCTGCGAGAACAACACCAAGGGCGCCATGGCCTCCACCGAGGGCGGATTTTCGTCTTCCACCATGGCCATCGACGAGCTGGTGAAAATCCCCCGCGCCCTCGGCATCCGCTCCGAAGTGGTCGACGGCGCCGACGCGGACGCGGTGTATGAGGTGGCCGCCGCCCTGATAGAGGATTTGCGCGCCGGCAACGGCCCCGCCTTTATCGAGGCGCGCACCGAACGCTGGCCCGGCTCGCGCCCGATCTGGCCAGATTTATCGCTCACCGGGATTACCGATCTGGATATGGCCTGGGCGCCCGATAAAGCGGCCGGCGAATTTGCCGGCTGGCAGCGGGACCATGATCCGGTGCTGCGCCTTGCGGCAAGGCTTAGCGCAGACCGCGTCCTCGGCCAGGACGAAATCGGCGCCATGGACGCGGCCATCCAGACCCAATTGCAGGCGGCCCGGGATTTCGCTGCCGCCAGCCCATGGCCGGACGCCGATTTGGCGCTCACCGGCACGTTCGCCTGAAAGGAGCGGGACATGTCCATCAAAAGTTACGCCCAGGCGATGCTCGAAGGCATGCTGTTCGCCATGGAAGAAGACGAGCGTATTAATCTGGTCGGCGGCTCGTTGTTCGGCCTCGGCCCGCAACGGGCGCTATCGGCGCAGCTGCGGGAACGTTTCGGCGAGCGCATCATTGATCCGCCCATATCGGAATCGGCCATGGTATCCCTCGGCATCGGCGCCGCCATGGCCGGTGACCGGCCGATGATCGATATCGGAACCGCCAGCTTCGTCTATGAAGCCTGGTCGCAACTCATCAACGAAGCCGGCCCGGCTCACTACATGACCAATGGCCAGGTATCAGTGCCGGTTACCCTGCACATGCTGCATGGGCTGCGCGGCGGCTCGGCGGCCCAGCATGGCGGCTCGCCCGAAGCCATGATGTGGAACGCGCCGGGCATCGAAATTGTGCTGCCGTCGTGCGCTGCGGACGTAAAGGGGCTGATCCGGAGCGCCCTGAAAAGCGACAACCCGACGGTGGTCATCGGCCATGCCAAGCTATTGGGCGTGGAAGAAGAGGTGGCTGACGAAGATTACGCCATTCCGTTGGGTCAGGCCGACATCAAGCGGGCGGGGAGCGATATTACCCTGGTGGCCACCTCGTTGATGGTTTCCCGCACCCTGGAAGCCGCCGAGACGCTTACCTCCCAAGGCATTGATGCCGAAGTGATTGATCCCCGCACTCTGGTGCCGCTGGACAAAGATGCGATCCTCGCCTCGGTGGCCAAGACCGGGCGGCTGGCGGTGATCGACGAGGCCAATCAAAGCTGTAGCGTGGCGTCCGAAATTGCTGCTATCGTGGCGAGCCAAGGCTTTGCGTATCTTAAGTCGCCGGTCATCCGCATCGCGCGGCCCGACGTGCCGATCCCGTTCAGCCCGCCCATGGAAGAGCGCCTAACGGTGACGTCGGAGCGCATCGCCGAAGCGGTGGCCGCCGGTATTGGCTAAGGAGCGACACATGTCCGATCAAAACGACCAACGCTATACCATTCAGGGCCGCGAAATGATCGCCGAAACCGCCGATCTTCGGGTGCAGATTTTGACCCTGGCGGCGGGCGAAGAGGTCCCCTGGCACCATCATACAAATGTGTCCGACACCTTCTTCTGCCTGGATGGGCCGATGCTGGTGGAGACCAGGAGCGCCGAAGGCGATCACCCGCTGGCGCCCGGCGAGCGTTGTTCGACGGCGCCGGGCACCCAACACCGGGTGACCGGAAAAGACGGCGGCGCCTGCCGCTTTGTGATCGTGCAGGGAATCGGCAAATACGACTACGTTGCCGCTGATGGTTAAGCTGGGCGGTATGGGTCCGGAGCGTCATCGCGGCAGAAGGCAACAGGAAAATCGGTGAAAAAATTCCTGCCGCCAAATTTTATCGCCACGGCCGTTTCCGGCACCGGCCAAGGTGCTGCGCCGGAACTTCCCGATCAGGATAAATTGAATAATATTTCAACCAAAGCGTTTGGACTTGGGGGCGGATCGGGTGACGTTTCACAACGCTTTCAGAAGAAATTACCCTCATGGGATTCTCCGCCGGTAAATACGATATCCAATTTATGGATGTAACCCTGCGGTGCCGTGGCGCGAGACCGCCGGCCCCAGCCCCGGCCCCAAAACCTCATTAATCCCGGTTTTACGGGTCTGACACGGTATTGCTAGGGTCCGGCCCATGGATATAGATTGACCGGATCAATGGTTGATCGGGATAGGAGGGGGCCATGCTGAGCCGCGAAAACAACGAACGGATCACCCGCGTGGGCGCCGGCACGCCCATGGGCGAGACCATGCGTCGCTATTGGATGCCGGCGCTGCTGGCCTGGGAATTGCCGGAGCCCGATTGCGCCCCGGTGCGCGTGCGCCTGCTCGGCGAAGACCTGGTGGCGTTCCGCACCACCGATGGCCACATCGGCATGGTGGAAGAGTTCTGCCCGCACCGGCGGGCGTCTTTGTGGTTCGGCCGCAACGAAGAAAACGGGCTGCGCTGCGTCTATCATGGCTGGAAGTTCGATATCGAGGGCAATTGCACCGAACAGATGAACGAGCCAAGGGAGTTTTGCTCCAAGGTCGGCCTCACCGCCTACCCGGCGTTGGAGATCGGCGGCGTTATCTGGACCTATATGGGCCCCGCCGAGAAAAAGCCGGCGCCGCCCAACTATGCCTGGACCCAGGTGCCCGAAGATCAGCGCTTTGCCTCGAAAGTGTTCGAGGAATGCAATTGGCTGCAGGCCTTGGAAGGCGGCATCGACACCTCCCACTTCACCATTATGCACCGGGCCATCAAGAAAGACCCGGCGCATTCAGGCATTGCCGTTGATAATCCCGGCGTCGTCGGCGGCGCCCCGGATTTGGAAGTGGATATCACCGATTACGGTTATGCCTATTTCGGCATACGCCCGCTGGGCGAGGACCAGGCATACGTGCGCGGCTATCACTTCATCATGCCGTTCACCCAACTGCGCCCGCCGGGACCGGACCAGCAGCGCACCAACGGCCACTATTGGGTGCCCATGGATGACGAAAGCTGCATGGTCTGGAATTTTTACCATACCCATGACGGCCAGCCCATTTCCAAAGATGTCGACAAGGGCGCCGGCAACGAGCCTGGCGTCGACGTGGATGTGGAAAACGGCTTCCGCTCGATCCGCAACAGGTCCAACGACTGGATGATCGACCGCCAGGTGCAAAAGACCGACACGTTTTCAGGGATAAAAGGCATCAACGCCCAGGACCGTGCCGTGCAGGAAAGCATGGGGCCGATCGTTGACCGCTCGAAAGAGCATCTCGGCCCCGCCGACCGGGCCATCATCGCCACCCGCAAAATGCTGTTGGAGGCGATCGCTGTGGTTGAGCAGGGCGGCGATCCCGCCGGCACTTCCGACAGCTATTACGAAGTGGTGGCCGCCGAGGACACGTTCCCGAAAGACGCCGATTGGCGCCAGGAGTTGCGCCCGCGCATGTATCCCAAATCCGAGGGGCGCGATATTGGAGCCGACAATGAGGCGGCGGCGATGGAAAAGACCATCTACGCGGAATCGGAAACCCACCTGACGCCCGCTGCCGAATAGGCGAGCGGTCCCGAAACCGCTCTAGCCGTCCGCCATGGGCACGGGGATGTCTACCGGCACGTCCACTTCGAACACATTGACCCACATGGCGACCGCCGCGTAATAGCCGGTGGTCGCCACCAGATCGAGCAACTGGTTGAACCCCAATGCCGCTTCCGCCTCGGCGAACAAATCGTCGGGGATCGCGCCGTGCTCCGCCAAGGAAGCCGCCACGTCGTAGACTATTCGGTCCATGGCGTCATCGAGGTCCGGCGTTTTGCCTTCGTTTATGGCGTTGACGACCTCTTCGGAGATGCCTTCGGCCAAGGAGGCTCGCGCCTGCACGCCCCACGCATAGGCGCCCTGGAATTTGCGCACCGCCACCATCACCGCCAATTGGCGAAGGCGCGGCGCGAGGTCGGTACCCCGCAAATAGGTGCTCATCTCCTGATTGATCTGGAACAGGTCCGGGATGCGCACATGGATGCCGTTGGGACCGCCAAGGCGTCCGCCCTTGGCGGCGGCATCGTCATAGGCGGCGCGCTGTTCGGCGTTCATGTCTTCCGGCTCGAGCGGCTCAAGTCTGGCCATGGGATGCCTCGCTTTTCATGGGGTTCGTCCGTGCGGGAATGCGGGCGCCTTGAACCCATCCGGCGCCGGCACTTCGAAGCTGTTTAGGGTCAGGCTGATGGTCGTGTAATGGGTAAAGGTGGCCATCAAATCGATCAGGCCGGTTTCGCCGAAACGGCTGAGGGCGCGCGCGTACAAATCATCATCGATGTTTTTCGTCTCCAACAGGCAGCTGCAAAATTCATGAATCAAGGCTTCCGCCGGATCGGTAAAGACGGGCGCCCCACCGGCTTCCAAGGCGTCGATGATGGCGGGATCCAGCCCCGCATCGACGGCCAGCTTGGCATGCACGCTCCATTCCACATGGGCGCCCCAATAGCGCCCGATGGTGGCGATGGCGAGCTCCTTGAGATTGTCCGCCAAGCTCGATTGCCAGCGCACATAGGCACCGGATTTCTGTAACGCCGAGGCAAGACCGGGATTGTGCATGAGCACCAGAAACGGCCCATAGATGCGCCCGCGCGGGCCGCTGACGATATCGTCATAAACGGCGCGCTGGTGATCGGTCATCACATCCGGTGAGAAATCCTGGTAGCGGGCCATTATCTTCCCGGCCCGAAGGGCGGCGTCTTGGCGCCTTCGGGTACCGGCACCTGGAAGGAATTGAGGGTCAGGCTGACCATTGTGTAATGGGTCAGCGTCGCCATCAAATCAATGACGCCGGCCTCGCCGAACAATTCCAGGCAGCGCCTGTAAACGGCGTCTTCGACGCGCTTGGCTTCGAACACGCCGGTGCAGAAATCATAGATCGCCTGCTCGTCCGGCTCGCCGAACGCCGGCGCTTGCCCCTCATGGATGGCGTCGATGACCGGTTGCGAAATACCCGCCTCCAACGCCAGGCGCGAATGGGCAATCCACTCCACATGGGCGCCCCAATAGCGTCCGCAAATGGCAATCGCCAGCTCGTTCAGCCGGTCCGGCAGGGTGTTGTTGAAGCGCGCATAGGCGCCATATTTTTCTAAGATTTGCGCCAGCGCCGGATTGTGCAGCAGCACCTGAAACGGGCCGCGCACGCTGCCCCGGGAGCCGGCAATTACCTCGGCCGCCGCCTTCTGTTCGCTGGAATAATCGTCCGGATCGATGATCGCGTAGCGCGCCAATGCCGCCTCCCATATTTGCAGGCGTCATTGTAACCCCATTCGACGGAGGCCGGCCAAGCAAAAAGCGGGGGCCGGTACCGCTCTAATCCAGTTTCAGCACATTGGGCAGCCACAAAACGACCAACGGGAAAACCAGGATAATCGTCACCCGCACGCCGCCACCACGATCACCATCGGTTTTCCGTCTGACCGTGTGCTTAGCTGAGAAAAGCCGTCTATAGTAAGTGCGGACCGCATAACATATCCGGGGGAGCCGAGATGATTTACGAAATTCGAACTTACGATCTTAAGGTGCGCAGCCTGCCCGAAGTGCTGAAGCGCTTCGCCGGCGCCATCGAAAAGCGCCAGGCGCTTTCGCCCCTCGCCGGGTTTTTTCATACCGATATTGGCATGCTCAACCAAATCGTTCATATCTGGTCCTACGACGACGCCGATCACCGGGAACGGGTCCGCGAAGAAGCCGCCGCTACGGATTTCTGGCCGCCCAAGGTCGGCGAATTCATTGTCAAACAAACCAACGAGATATTTAACCCATGGCCGGGCGCGCCGTTGTTGAACCCGGGCGCGCACGGCCCGTTCTACGAAATGCGCAGCTATCATATAATGACGGGCCGCATGGATCAGACCCGGGAACGCTGGGACGGGGCCTTGGCGGAACGGGTTAGTCGCTCGCCGCTCCTGAGCATCATGGAGTGCGAGATGGAAGACAGCCACAAGCTGGTTCACTTCTGGCCCTACAAAAGCCTGGATGAACGTTGGGCGGTTCGCGCCAAGGCGGTGGCCGACGGCATCTGGCCGCCCAAGGGCGGCGACGCCGAAGAGGTGATCAGCCAGGAGAATAAAATCCTGATCCCGGCAGGCTTCTCGCCGCTGCAGTAACCGCCAGCCAATTGCCGTGCAAGCTGGATGGTGAGGTGCTAGCCATTGCCATTGCAATGGAAGTGGCGCTTCAATGAAGACATCCGGATTTGTGCAATCCCATCCCCGCTGGACCGGGCTTGCGCTGGCGGCGGCGGTGCTGGTGGCCGGGACCTTGGGCACCGAAATCGTGCTCTCCCATTTCTTCCCCTACAGCATCTATTCCGCCGGCTTTGTCCATACCGGCAACGGCAAGCATTATGGCTGGGGGTTTGATCCGGGCCAGGCTATTTTGGTCATCGATCCCGATACCGGCGCCCGCCATGTAAGCCGCGCCAACCAAAAAGGCTGGCGCGACCGGGAGCGAAACTTCGAGAATCCGGGCGCCCGCTACCGGGTCCTGGTGATGGGTGATTCGCAAACCTTCGGCTATACGGTGCCCGAGGATGCCCAGTTCACCCGGCGTCTGGAAGACCGCTTGGCCGCCGATAAGCTGAACGCCGAAATCATTAATATCAGCTATCCCGGCTGGTCCATCGATCAGCAGCTTGTGGCCTTCCGCCGCGAAGGCATTCGCTACCGCCCCGATATGGTCATCCTGCATTTCTCCATCAACGATCTGTGGGAGCTGCATTGGTATGAGGATTCCGGCAAGTTCGCGCGGCGCAAGCCGTTCTATTTCGTGCGCGCACCGAACGGCGCGGTCGTGCGGCGCGCCAATCCCAAATTTCAGCGCGAATGGAACGCCTGGACGCGGCGCCGGATTATCGCTACGTCGGAAATTTTAAAGCATGCCTGGGTGATTTACGATCAGGCCAAGGCACGGCGCGCGACGGTGCTCAATTTGGACGAAAAGCATCTCGCGCTGGTCTTTCATCTGTTGGGCGCCAAGGCAACAGGGCTGGTAAAATCGGACTTCGGAGGGCTGGCAAAATTGGCGAAGTTCGAGGCCGCCGATCTTGACGCATTGTTAGCCCGGCACGGCCTTGAAGATCAGCGCGACGCCATCCTGACCATCGCCCGCAACTGGTACCGGTTCGGCCTTTGGGACATGGATTATTACCGCACCGGAAGCCCAAAAAAAACGCCGGCCCATTGGTGGCCCGACTATCTGGCCATGCTGGCCCAATTCGCCGCCGAAGTGCGCGCCGCCGGTGCCGGCTTTGCGATCAGCGTTGATCATGAAAAAGGCCGCCTTGCCTGGCATCAGGCGCGCGGCTTGATCGCCAGGTCCGAACAGGCGGCCAAGGGGTTTCTGGGCCAAATCGCGCCGCTTATGAATTTCGCCAAAGCAAACGGCATCGCCGTCATCGCCAACAAATTGCCGTTGCAGCGTTCCGCCAACAACGTTCACATCAACCGGGAAGGCAACGCCGCGCTGGCTGGCGATTATTACCGCTATCTGAAAGACAAAATCCGGCGCTGATTATGGGGTGATGGCTTTGGCGTATTTGTTCAGCAATATCAAAAGAATGTCCCTGCATACAGGCCGCCAAGGCCCCCGGTTCTCTGCAGCGGTATCTTGTGAAGCTTTGTTAACGGCGACCGCGCGCCGCCGCCTTCAATAGAAGAAGGCGAACAGGCCGAAGCGGCGGCCCTTGGTGACCGGCATCGCCTCGTGCAGCAGCTTGCACGAAAAGACAACGCCGTCGCCGGCCGCCGGGCAATAGGATTGCGGGCCGAATTCGTTGAAGCGCAGCCGGCCGCCCTCGAAGCCGTCATTAAGGTTGAGGCTGAGGGCGAAACGCCGTTTCTGGCCAACTTTGTGGCTGACGGTGTCCCGGTGGGCGCGGAAATAGCCGTCATCGCCGTCGCCATCGCCGGCGTCGTAGCAGCCGACGCGGGCGCCGTCGTAGGAGAGGGTCTTATACTGGAACACCTTCTCAATCCGGGGCACGACGCGCATGTTGAAGCGCGTCAGGATCGCCTGGTGCAATTCATTGTCGCCTTCCGGCACGATCACGTCGGCGCGCTTCTTGGCGTCCGCGACGACATTGTCGCGCACCTCTGATCCCCTGCCTTGGGTCACCTCGTCGCGGCGCTTTTCGCCTTGCTCCCAAAAATCCATCAGATCCTTGCACAAATCGGCTTCGAACAGGCGCGGGATCAATAACACCGGCGCGTGGCCGGGGTCGGCGCTTTTCGTTTCGGCGCGTAAGCTTTCGCCGATGACGGCCAGCGCTTCGGCCACCGGCGCTACGCCGGGCAGTCCGGTCAGCTTGGCGATCACATGGGAATTGCGGTCGAGAATGGCGATCAGCCCGGCGCCGCCGCTTGCCGCCAATCCGAACGAGGCCGCGCATTCGCCCCGCGCATCGGCGAGCAGGGCAAAGCCCGGAAGCAGACTATTCCCAAAAGTGGCAAGCTCGGGGGCCGGCATTGCGACGGCGGCGACAAGCATCGCGCCGGCGGCTTCGAATTGAAAGGCTTGGGCCTTGAGGGCGCCAAGGAAGGCGGCGCCATTGGCATTTCCCGCATCGCCAAGCACGGCAACGGCGGTAAAGGCGCCGGCATAGGGGATTTCCACCAGCGAAACGGGCTCGCGGTTTTGGTCCTGGAAGACCGAATTGGGCGCATAATCGCCGACGCCAATTGCCCGAAAATCCATAAAATTATCCGCCGGCCCCGGTTCAAGGAAACGCCGTCCAGATTAGTTCATGGACGCCGCCGCCGCAACGCGGCTGGATATTGCGCTGCCCGGCTCACAACGGGCCGCTGGTATTGACGGGGATCAAGGCAATAATTTCCAATGGAGGCTACGCTTTGACCATCGCAAATCTCAGCCATTAGGAGGTTACGGTGATGGCAGTCCTAGACAAATCGCTCGATCCCCTGAAGCATATGTTGGAGAGCCAAGGCGTTGATGCGGAAAATTGCTGGAACGGCAATGAGGCCGTGATCTGCGCCGCCGCCGCCAACTGCGTGCGTTGCCGCCATTTCGGCGATTGCCGGGTGGCGCTCGAAGGCGCCTGCCCGAATATTTATCTGGTCGGGCAATTGCCGAAGCGCTCCATCCACTAGCCGGGATCGTCCGGAGAGGCCAATGTTTGCCAAAGACGTCATGACCACCAACGTCATCTCGGTCCGCCCGGAAACGCCGGTGTTCGAGGTTGCAGCCCTGTTGGCGGAGCGCGGCATTTCCGGCGTTCCGGTCATCGGCGAAGACGGCGCCATCGGATCAGAAAATTCGCGAGGCCTTGCTCAAGGAGTTTGAAGATCGCGCCTGGGCCTACAAGGCGGGGCTCAACGTGATCGTCAGCAAAGGCGTTGTCCGCTATCGGGGCTACTTCAAAAAGCGCTCGCGGATGATGTCCTGGGCCTCGGCCAGCTCCGGCTCGCTTAGGATATCGCGCAACTCGTCGCGGAGGCGGGTCAAATGGTCGCGCTCGCGGCCATGCACCCGGGATGCCGCCAGATTGGCATGCACAAAGGCCATGATGTCGTCTTGGGGCACGCCGATGCCGTTATTGTAGGACACCGCCATCTGATAGTTGGCGTAACTATCGCCCTTATCGGCGTGATGGCCCAGGCAATCGACCAGGGCGTTGATGGCGTCGTCCTCGGCCCGGCCCGACTGCACCACATCCATGATTTTATCGATGATAGCATCATCCAGAACATCGGCGCGCATCAGCACCAGGGGCGCGATCTTGTAATCTTCGGTTTCCAGCAAATGTTTGCCGTACAGCTTCGCCGCCAGATGATCGCCCTGATCCACTAGCGTCCGCAATACCACCATGACGCCGTCCTGGTAAGACAGGCTCCAATCGTTTTCCAGCATCTGCAGCAAGGCCGCCGACGCCTCGCGGCTGGTTAAAGCGGACTCGATGATCGGATGGGTAAACTCCCCAGCGTTCTCGGTGATCTTTTCCTTGGAGATCACCGCCGCCAGTCCCATCTTGGCATCGCTATGGCCTTCCGAGGCGGCCCGGGTCAGATATTTGAGGGCCAGGTCTTCGTTGACCGGTGCGTTGCGGTAGCCGAGCCGGTAAATCTCGCCGAGGAAATAGGCCGCCTCCTTGCCGACGCCGAGATAGCTTTCCTGGGCCTCGGCGACGTCGCGCAAAAAGGCGATGGCGCGCTCGGTGCGGGCGCCGTTCTCGTCCGAGATGGTCAGGAACGTGGCCGCCGCTTCCAGTTTGGCCCAGCGATTGCCGCCGCCGGCCGCATTTTCCAGATAGCGGAGATGGGCGGCGCTGTCGGTGGCGTGCGCCAGAAGCTTGGCGACGAAGGTTTCGGTTTCCCGGTCGATGGAAGGCAGTCCCGGCGATGCGGTTGCCGGTTCGGGCTCGGATTGAGGCTCGGATTGAGGCTCGGGTTCGGGCTCAAGATCGGGGGCGAGGTCCCAGTCCGGGTCCATCTCCAAATCGATCTCGCCGTATGCGGGCGCAGCGTCCGGGCCGGCGTCGCCGTCTGATTGCATGGAGATGGGCACCACCGCGCCGTCCGTCCTATGCTCCGCGCTGACCGGCTGCGAAAACAGCTCGGCGATGCGCTGGCGCCGGGTTTCGGCCTGGCCGGTGCGGGCTGCCGCCGGCATGGGATCGGGCTCGGCCTGTTCGGGAACCTGCAAGGCCGGCGGCTGGAGGCTGGCGTTCGGCGCGCGCGCAATCGGCGCTGGCGGCGCCGCTTCGTGGATCCCCTGGGCCGGCGGCGCCGCCTCGTGGATCACCGGCGCCGGCGGCTCCTAATGGCTGCCATGGCCCCAGCTGCGGGAAGAGCGCATGGAATGATAGAGCGCCGGGTCCTCGCCGAACTGGTTGTGGCCGTTCTTGCCGGCGATGAAACCGGTTTCGGCGACGATCCAAACGCCGACGATGCCGGTAATGAACCAGCCGACCGCAAGCCAGGGCTGGGTCAGCGCCAGGAACTGCAAAACCAGCATGGTAATCACCGGCCCGGTAAACAGCATCTGCAGCCAGCCGGTGTGGTCGCGGTCGTGCAACCGTTTCGCCAATCCCGCCGTCACGATCCACAAAACCAACAGATAGCCGGCCAGCTTGGCCATGCCCGCATACGGAATGAAATCGGGAATAAACGGGAAGGCGGCGGCCAGCAACGCCGCCGGCAGCACCGACTTCAGCCAGAAAATATGGCGCCGTATGCGGCCCTTATAGGACAATAATATTCTGATGAACGACATCGTTGTGTTTCCAACCCAGCCTCAAGTCTTTGTTGGCCCGCCACCGGACCATGGTTTTTTTAATTGCCATCTATTCGGGCCCAACCTTGGACCATTCGATCAGGCGCAACCCGTAACGCGTTCTTATATAGGAAGTTTTTACCCAAATTACCATAGGTGACGGAATTTCGGCGGCGCGCGGATCGGGCCTGAGCCTTGTATACGGGCAACCTGTCCCCATTTAATGGCTATGGTTACAACCAACTTTCCAGGCCTGAAACTGGGCGTGGCGCTTGTTTTGGGTGCAATGTTGGGCCTATTGCAGTCGCCCGGCCCATCGGCGGCGCAAACATCGGGTCTGAAATCGGGTTTGGGCGCCCTCAAAAATCCGGCCACGGCGCGGCGCCCCCTGTCGTTCGGTAAAAAGCGCCGCCGTGGCGGGCTGGCCAAGAAAAAAGGCCTGGTGGGTCCCGATGCCGCCATCGATGCCATCAACACCGCCACGATGGATCCGGTCACCCTGGCGGCGATGATCGCCAGTATTTCGGCGCGCAACCCGGAAGCCGCCGAGGAATTAATGCGCGAAGCGATCGAACGCAATCCGGCCATCGCCGGGGCGCTGATTTCCCAAGTGGTCGCCAGCATATCGAAATCCGCATCCGAAGGCTCTTCGGCGCTGGTCAAGGGCATGGTATCTGCGGCCGTCGAAAGCGCGCTCAGCGCCGGCGGCGGCGGCGCAGCGGTCAAGGAAATCGTCTCCGGCGCCGTCGAAGGCGCCGCCAAGGGCGGCGGCGAAAGCATTGGCGGCGGCGGCGAGGCGCAAAGCCTGGTCAGCGCGATTGTCTCCTCGGCGGTCGAAAGCGCCGTCAAGTCGGGCGCCGAAGGCGGCAGCGAGGCGGGCGCGAACTTGGTGCTCGACATCGTCGCGACGGCGATCGAAACCAATGCCGCCGTCAGTGAAGACACCGGCGGCGCCGCCACCGCCGCGGTCGGCGAGATTGTGGCCTCGGCGGTCTCCTCGGCGATCGCCAGCGCCGGCGACGCAGCGCCCGATCTCGCCACCGAACTGGTCAAGGATATCGTCACCGTAGCCATCGAAACCTCCGCAGAGGGCTCCGAGGACGCGGCCGGGCTGGTCAAAGTAATCGCCGCCTCGTCGGTGGAAGCCGTGCTGGCCACATCCGAAGATACAACGCAAATGACCGAATTGGTGCAGGCCACCACATCGGGCGCCGTGATCGGCGCGGTGGCCGCCGCCGACGGCGACGCCGAGATGGCCCTGGAGCTGGTCGAAGCCTCCACCAGCGGCGTTATCGAAAGTGTCGCCGAGCTGGCCGACGAGGATTCCATCGACGCCGAGGATATCGCCGAATTGGTCGCCGAGGGCGCCTCCGAGGGGCTCGAAGAGGTGGCCGACAGCGGCACCGAGATCGATGCCAGCCTGGAAGAGGCGGTCTCGGCCGAAAGCCTGGAAGAGGTCACCGAAGTTGCGATCGCCGAATCTCTCGAATTGGAGCCGGCCTCCGAGCCCGATTCCAGCGAAAGCACGAGCCCCAATTAGAGCGGTTCGATCAGGCCATCAATATCCACACCAATAACCGCCAGAGGGGCGCGGAAAGTCTCGCCTTTGTTACCGAATATTACCTCGGCGCGCCTTTTAAATCCGGCAACTGCCCCAATATGTAAGAAGCGCCGGATTTTGGGCGTAAATTAGCGGGTTTGATGTTGATTTCGTGTCTTTGTTTCTAAAAAGTTCTCAAAGCCAAGCGGGCCGCACCCGTTGCTGGTGCGCCATGCCGGTGATTTTGGCGTTGGCGGCGCTGATTTATGGCGCCCCGCCGGTTACGCCCGCCGCCGCCCAGGATATTGAGGACGTCACCGTCAAGGGCCGCACCAAGCCGGAATATGATCCCCTCGGCATCCGCGTGCGCTCGTTCCAGATATTTCCGACCGCCGAATTGGACGAAACCTACAACAACAACGTCTTCGCCAAGTCGGAAGCGCCGAAGGACGATTTCATCACCGTCGTCACCCCGGCGCTGGCGGTCAAGTCCGATTGGTCGCAGCACGCCCTGAATTTGGGCGCCAATGCCGCCCTCGGGCGCTACGCCACCAACGCCACCGAGGATTACGAGGATTTCGGCGCCAATATCGATGGCCGCGTCGATGTGCTCAGGGCCCTCAAGATCGAGGTCGGCGCCAGCATCGATGCGGGCCACGAAATGCGCGGCGAGGAAAGCGAAGCCGGCGGCAAGAAGCCCGGCGAAACCCTCAAATACACGGTCGATGGCGGCGTTTCCTACAAGGTGGCCAAGATTGGCCTGGACCTGAAAAGCACCATCACCAATTCCGATTTCAACGATGTCGACGCCAACGACGGCACCGTCATCAACAACGACGACCGGGACACGGTCGATTACCTAAGCACGCTCAAGGTGTCCTTGGATATCAACTCCAATTATTCCGCCTTCACCGAGTTCGAATACAAAGTCATCGATTATTCGGACAGCATCGACGATGGCGGCGCCAACCGGGATGCCACCGGATACCGGATATCGCTGGGCGCCGATTTCGATATCACCTCGATCATCAATGGCGCGTTTTCGGCCGGCTATTTCTGGCAGGAATATGCCGATCCCCAGTTTCTCGATGTGAACGGCTTTGCTTTGGCGCTCGATCTGACCTGGAACGTGACGCCGCTGACCACGATCACCGCCGGCATCGGCCGCGAGATCACCGAAACCACGTCGACCGACATTTCCGGCATCACCTCGACCAAGTTCGAAGGTGGGATCGATCACGAACTTTTACGCAATTTAACCCTCTCGGTTAACGGCTCTTACACCTATGACGACCAGAATGGCAGCAATCAAGTGAACACCACGATCGCGGCTGGCGCCTCGGCGCGTTACCTCTTCTCGCGCCGCTACTACGCCGAACTTGGTGTCGATAAAACCCACAAAGATGGGAACACCGGTGGCGGAGACTATGGCGTGCTCACAACCACTTTGAAGCTGGGTGTCCAGCTATGAGGTCCCGGCAAATAGCACGGCCGGCCATTCTATTGGCGGCGCTTATGGCGGTCTTGGCGGCGCTCACGGTACCGCCGGCGGCGGCCATCGCGGAAACGGCGCTCGAATATCAATTGGGTTCCGGCGACAAATTGAAGATCACGGTATTCGGCGAAAAAGATCTGTCGGGAAATTTCGAGCTGGCCGGCAACGGCGAGATTTCCATGCCCCTGATCGGCAAGATCGGCGCCAAAAATAAAAGCGTGCGCGGCCTGGAAAACAAAATCGCCCAGGCTTTGCGCAAATTTTTAAAGGCGCCGCAGGTCACGGTCGAGGTTTTGAACTACCGGCCGTTTTATATTCTCGGCGAGATCAAGAAGCCCGGCAACTACGCCTATGTGTCGGGCATATCGGTCTTGAACGCGGTCGCCATGGCCGGCGGTTTCACCTACCGCGCCGACAAGGGCGACATTGTCATCAAGCGCGCCGGCAATTCCGGGCGCGCCGAAAATATCACCGAGGCGACCACCATATTGCCCGGCGACATCATAACCATAAAGGAGCGGTTTTTTTAAAAGCGCCCTCGGCACTTTTGAAAGCCCATAACAAACATTGGTAACGGACCCAAAATTCTCGGATCGCCGCCTCGCCTCCAACCGCCGGGATAGCGGTGAGCGGCGCAAATATAACGGCAAGTTCGAAGGCCTGGAACGGCGCCAGCATGATGAGCGCCGCCTCGACGATGATCGCCGCCTGGCCGCTGCGCCGTCCCGCCATGGCGCCGGTTTACGGCGCCCCGAAGAATTGCAGATACGCGATCTGTTCAACACCGTCTGGCGCGGCAAGCTGCTGATCGCCACCGCGTTCGTCATCGTCATGGCGATCACCTTCCTGGTTGTCCAGCAGATCGTGCCCCGCTATACGGCGTCCGCGTCGATTATGATCAACAGCCGGAAATTGCAGGTGGTCGATGTCGACGATGTCTTGTCTAGCGTCAATCTGGATGCCGCCATTGTGCAGACCGAGGTCGAAGTGATCCGCAGCCGTGAATTGATCCGGAGCGTGGTCGCCGAATTACGCCTGGACCGTCCCGGCGCCTTTGCAGCGAAATCCACCGCAAACACCGGCGAGGGCGGCTTGGTCAAGAAAATCAATTTCTTTATCACTTCCTTGTCCGGAAATCATGCCGGCCAATCGGGGTAGGCCGCGCTGCAATTGGCCAGCGGCGAAGCGGCCGAGGCACCGGCGCCGAAGCCGGGTTTGAGCGAACGATTGGCGCAATTCGGGCTTTCATTTCTCGATAGCCTGGATTTGGGCGAGACCGGCATGGCCGCCGGGCTGATGGATATTATCGAAGAAGCGCAAGCCGCGTCGGGGCAATCCGGCGAAGGGCTGCAGGCCGCGTCGGGCCCGGTTCGCAGCGCCCGCGACCGGGCCCTGGATCATGCCTTGAGCCTTGGCGATGACCGCGCCCGAGCCGCCCAGGGGGCTAGCCAAGCGGCGCACATCCAAGATGTGGAAGGCGCCGTCAATGCGGTGCTCGGCGGATTGTCGGTGCACACCGCCGGCCGCTCGCTGGTGATTGATATCGGCTTCACCGCCCAGGACCCGGTGCTGTCGGCAAAGATCGCCAATACCACCGCCAAGCAATATCTGCAAAGCCAGTTGAACGCCAAGTACGACGCGTCCGACAAGGCCAACAAATGGCTGAACTCGCGGATCACGGATCTTCGCCAAAAGGTCCGCCAAACGGAAAGCGCGGTTGAAATTTACCGCGCCAAAAGCCTGTTGGGCGGCGGCAACTCGAACAAGGTTTCGGCCCAGCAGATGATTGAAATTAACTCCCAGGTGATCATCGCCCAGACCCAGCGCTCCGAAGCCCAGGCCCGCCACCGGGTGGCCACCAAGCTGTTGAAAGACGGCGGCGATACCAATGCGGCGTCGGAAGTGTTCGAGACCCGCGCTATCCAGAGCCTGCGCAAAGAAGAAACCAAGCTACTCGGGCGCGCTTCGGAGCTGTCTGCCCGTTATGAAGAAGCGCATCCCAAGATGATCAAAATCCGCTCCGAGCTGGCCGCCAACCAGCGCCGGCTGAAAGTGGAAATTCGGAAAGTGGTCGCCAATCTGGGTAGCGAAGTGGAAGTCGCCAAGGCCCGCGAGGGCTCCTTGCGCCTAAGCCTTAAAGAGACCCAAAATCAGGTCAGCGGCCAAAACAAGGCCGAAGTGAAATTGCGCGAATTGCAGCGTGAAGCCAAGGCCAACCGGCAAATCTACGAAGCTTTCCTCGGCCGCTTCAAGGAGGTTAGCAACCAGGACGATATCCAGGACGCCGACGCGCGCATCATATCGGCCGCCATCGCGCCGCGCATACCGTCTTTTCCGCGCAAGAACGTGATCTATGGCCTGGCCGCCGGCGGCGCCTTGTTTCTGGGGCTTTTGCTGGTCTTTATCCGCGCCCGCCTCGACAACCGCTTCAAATCACCGGACGAGATCGAGCAGCTCACCGGCGCGCAAGGGCTCGGCATGATCCCGTTCGACAAATTCGTTGCCCGCCGCGACACCTACGCCCATGTCAATATCTTCGACCGCTCCTTGTTCACCGAGGCGATCAGGGGATTGCACACGTCCATGTTCGTCGGCGATGCCCACAACAACATCATCTGCGTCACCTCGTCACTGCCCTCGGAAGGCAAGACCTTGACCACCCTTTCCCTGGCCCGGGTGGCCGCCATGTCCGGCCAACGGGTGCTGATCATCGATTGTGATTTGCGCCGGCCCTCGATCCACCGGGCGGCCAAGCTGAACAACACCAAAAACGTGGTCGATTATCTG
>Ga0114993_10002006_pt1 | contig 22904 bp, 22 predicted proteins | sample ArcticOcean_MG_C_FD_87042 | JGI IMG/M metagenome (GOLD analysis project Ga0114993, IMG submission 87042) | Marine microbial communities from western Arctic Ocean - ArcticOcean_MG_CB2_150 | ecosystem: Environmental > Aquatic > Marine > Oceanic | place: Arctic Ocean: Canada Basin | collected...
ACTGGGACGTACCTCTCTCCAAGGAAGGGAATTTGCCGTTCCTTCGCTATGGAATCGGAATCGGTGGACTGATGGCGCAGGCCCACACCAGCGATGCCTTCCTCGCAGCAGTGGCGGAGGATCATTTGAGCGCGGGTTTGGAAAATCCTACGGTCGCCGTTGCGGACCAGTTCATCATGCTGCTGAGGCCTTCCGCTTCGATGCGCTGGGAGATGTGGGACGGAGCGATCTCCTTGCTGGCTGAAGCTCAGTACGACATTGCCAGCAGTGAGGTCAGGATCGATATCGACACCGATGGCGATTCAGCGGGAAATCTGGATTACGGCGGACTCAATGCATTCGTCGGAATCGATTTTAGTTTCTAGCAGCGGTCTGACGACCGTGGAGTTCAGGACCCGGGTTTTCTCGTCCACAGCGGACGAGGAAACTCGGGTTCTCATCCATTCCAGCGGAGTTCGATCCAGGATGGAATTCATGAAGTATGCAACTCGCAGTGGATGGTGGCCGATGATCTGCCGGCTGGGGATCTGCCTGGTGGCGATCAGCCTGCTGTCTCCGCGGTTGCTGATGGCGCAGCCTGAACTGGCGCCCGACTCCCTCACCTCCACAGCACGAGTCGGATCGGTCGAGGTGTCGGTTCAACTTCCCGATTGCCCCGAAGTGGTTCCTGCACTGCCCGATCTGACTCGACCCGGCATCTGGGAGATTCCAGGTGGCTGTCTACTCGATACGCCCCTGCCGATCCTCTGGTCGGGGGTTCTCCTGCCACCGGGAAAGCATCAGTTGTCGATCCAGGTCGGATCATCCTTGCAGGTGCGATTGCTGGCAAGATCCCTCGGCGGTGGACCCGAGATCGTGATTCCGGTGAAACGAAGTGTGCTCGATCGCCCTGCCAGCACCATCTTGGCGACGGTCGCCGTGATCACCCGGAAGAACTCGAGGGAACTATTCTTACGACTGGAGTGGGGAGTGCTGGCTCTGGTCAGTCACGGCGTTCCAGCGACCGCCACCACTCAAGAGGTCAATGGCTGGAAATTACAGTCCTTTCAGTTTCCGGAACTGTCGTCGATGCCGGCCCACTGTGTTCTTGGCACCATCGAGGATCCCGACGGAGATCTACCGCTGGCTCGAGTCGTGATGGTCTCGACTACCGGGGCTGGCCCACAGCTGCGACTCGAGGATCCTTCTCGCGCGCGGATTGCTGCGACCAGCGAAGAGATGACACGAGCGTTGGTTCGTGCCCGGAGAGAACTGCGTCGGCTCGAAGCAGAGGACCCGACGAATCTGCAAGAGATCGGCCGGTGGCAAGGCCGGATCCGCAGGGCTCAGCAACAGCGGGAAACTCTCGAGAACAAGATCCAACAACTGGATGAAGAAGGGGGAGTCAAGATTCTGACTCCGACAGGTGCTGCGGGCCCTGGTCATGTGAAATTGCAGGTTGCTCTCGAGATGCAACAGGCGGGGGTGGTGCTCGAGGTTCGCTGCATTTCGGGGGAGTTTCACTATCTGATCGGGCCTACTCGTTGATCGTCTGCGGTCGGCTCTAGCAGTCAAGCAGTCAAGCAGTCAAGCAGACAAGCAGACAAGCAGACAAGCAGACGGGTCAGTCGGCGATTCGCCGCTCGATCGGTTTCCAGTTCGGCGCTGTGATCAGGAAGTAGCCCACCAGTAACAATGAAGCAGTCAGCAGCCCGATGAAGAAGGCCCACCAGATCCCCGGTAGCCCCATCTCCCTGGTAAATGTCAGGTGGTAGCAGAGGGGAAGAGTGATACATGGAAATCCGATCACACCGATCACAGCGGCTGGAATCGTCTGTCCCGCCCCGCGGAGGATTCCCGCAGCGACCGCTTGTACTCCATCGAAGATCTGAAACCCTGCCGCGATGGGAAGCAGTGCCACCGCGCTGGCCAGCACCCGTGGATCGGTCGAAAAGATTCCTGGCAATGAGGAGTCGAGCCACACGATCATCGATCCCAGGATGGTCATCACCAGGATGGCCAGCCCCAGTGCTGTGATCCCCGCAAGCCGTGCTCGGATCGGGTCGGCGGCACCGAGCAAGTTACCCACTCGGGTGGTCGCTGCACCACTGATGCCCCAGGGGAACATGAAGGTGAAGGAGATGATTTTCAGTACCACGATGTGGGCGGCGATCTGGCTTTCACCGATCCAACCGGCCATCAAGGTGGCGGCCTGAAAGGTCCATACCTCGACGCCGAAGTGAATTGCCACCGGGATACCCAGGGCCAGCAGTGCTCCCATCGCTCGGGGAGAAAAGCTGCGGCGACTCCACGGGACCCAGCCCGCCGAGAAATATTTTCCGCGGGCGGCGAGGCCGATCAGCATCAGCAGCATCAGGCAGCGACTGGCGCCGGTGGCATATCCGGCGCCTTCGATCCCCATGGCTGGGATGCCCCAACCGCCGAAGATGAACAATTCGTTGAATGCGACATTGGCGAAGTTGGCGGCGATCACCGTGATGACCATCGGAGCGAGGTGGCCTCGGCCCTGGAGGTATTGCTTCAGCACAAAGAAACCGAGAAATGCCGGGATACTGAAGATCTGGGCGTGAGAATACTGGGCGGCATTTCGACTCAGTGATTCAGTCTGGCCGAGGATCAACAGCACCTCCTCGGAGAACTGCCAGCTCAGTACGAGCAGTGGTAGCAGCCCCAAGGCCAGCAAGAAACCACGCTGGAGGGTGCGGCCCAGAGCGACAGGATCCCTCGCACCTTGTGCCTGAGTGACCAGTGGGTCGATTCCCTGGATCAGCCCTTGAGCGATGACCAGAGTGCCGAAGACCCAGCTATCTCCCAGCGCGACAGAAGCCAGGGAGGTGGTCCCCAGCCTGCCGATCATCCACATATCCACCAGTCCCATCACCATCATCCCGACCTGGGTGAAGACGATCGGAATCGCCAGTGAAATCAGCGGAGAGATCTCGGATCGGGACAACGGTCGATTCCAATCGAGTTGCGGTGTCAGGAATTGTCTACCTAGCCTCAGCAACTGGAGGGGGGCAGAATGGCATCGCTACCGGGGAACACCTTGCTGCAAATACACTCGAAGATCCAGGAGGATCGATGATGAAACTGACGACTTCTATGCTCTTTTTGCTGGCGCTACTGGTTGCCGACGGTCGCCTGCTGGCCACTGATTTTTCCATCGAGGATGATTCAGCAAAGGCGAAGGAAACCACGAGATTCCCCTACACCGGGAGCGATACCTTTGAGGGCAAGATTCCCTCTCCCGATCAATTCTATGGAGTGAAGCTGGGAGATCGATTCACCCCTCACCACGATGTGATGGCGTACTGTCGTGAGGTGGCGAGACTCTCTCCTCGGGTCTCGATCGAAAGGTATGGGCACTCCGTGGAGGGGCGAGAACTGGTCCTCCTGATGATTTCTGAACAGAAAACGATTTCGCGACTCGATCAGATCGAGTCCGACCTCGGATTGCTGGCGGATCCACGAGAGTTGGCGGAGAGGGAGGACCTTTCGCTGGAGGAGTTGGTGGCCCAACTGCCCGCGGTGGTGTGGCTCTCCTATAACGTGCACGGAGATGAATCCTCCGGAACCGAGGCCGCACTCGCCACGATCCATCAACTGGCGGATGGATCGGACCCGGCGATCCGCAGAATTCGAGAGAACTGCCTGGTGATCGTCGATCCTCTGCTCAATCCCGATGGCCGCGAAAGATATCTGCACTGGTACCAGCAAAATGGCGCAGTTCCTCCCGATCCCAATCCCGCAGCTCGAGAGCACTCCCCATCTTCACCTTCGGGTCGAAGTAATCACTACCTGTTCGACCTCAATCGAGACTGGGCCTGGCAGAGTCAGCCGGAGACGCGCGCCAGAATCCCCCAGTACCTGCGGTGGCAGCCGCAGGTCCATGTCGATTTCCATGAGATGAGTCCCCAGTCGACGTACTTCTTTTTTCCTCCGGAGGAGCCGATCAACTCCAACATTCCGGAGGATCGAGTCGAGTGGAGTCGGAAATTTGGACTCGCCAATGCCAAGGCTTTCGATCGATTCACCTGGAGATATTACACCGCGGAGCAATTTGATCTGTTCTATCCCGCCTACGGTGATTCCTGGCCGACTCTCAATGGAGCCATCGGGATGACCTACGAGCAAGCGGGAGGGGGAAGTGCCGGCCTGGTGTATCGCCGTCGAAATGGCACCTTGTTGACACTCCAGGAACGTCTTCACCATCACCATGTTGCAGGCCTGGCGACGGCGGATTGTGCGGCACAAAATCGAGTCCAACTGCTGATTGATTTTCATCGATTTCGGCAGGACACCATCTATGCGGGACGAGATTCCGACATCTCGCAGTTCATCATCCCGCCTGCCACAGGAGATCGACGACTGTCGTTACTGCGATTGCTGAAGGCCCAGGGGATCGAGATGGTACAGACCATCGACGAGGTCGTGGTGGAAGGGTTGGTCCATCACGATGGGACCGCTCAGGAGATCCTCAAACTGGCTCCGGGTACGGTGGTGGTCCCACTCGATCAACCGCAAGGGCGTCTGGCCAGAACGTTGCTGGAGCCTCATGCCAGTGCCGGAGAAGCATACTTTTACGATGTCGCCGCCTGGTCGCTGCCGATGGCATTTGGAGTCGAGACGCTGATCGCAAGCCAGCCCATCTCCGGCATCCTGATCCCACTGGGACCGATCGAGGACCCGGTCGGACGGGTCGAGCAGCAAGCCGGGGTCGCCTACCTCCATCGCTGGGAGGGGGTGTCCTCTGCCAAGGCACTGCGAGCGATTCAGAAGGGTGGCGAGCGGGTCGACTTGATCACCGAGGCGATCCAGATTCAGGGCCAGGATTTTCCGGCGGGAACCTTGGTCGTGAGAGTTTCGTCACCCGACACTCATGCTCTGGTCGAGCAGGTCGCGCGAGATACGGGAACGGTGTTCCACGGCACCGCGAGTGGCTGGACCGACCAGGGGCCCGACCTTGGTTCTGGCACCTTCCCCGAACTGGCCCACGCTCGGATCGCGGTGCTGGGGCCCGATTCAGTCTCGAGTCTTTCCTACGGTGCGGTGTGGAGTTTTCTCGAACAGGAGATGGGCATCGAGTTCACGACCGTTTCCGCAGATCGACTCTCTCGATCCCTCGACCTCATGGATGTGCTGGTGATTCCATCGGGTGTGAGGGGATCGTCACTGGGGGACCGCACCAAAAAGGAGCTGGCGCAGTGGGTTCGAGGCGGAGGCGTCGTGCTGGCGCTGGGTAGTAGCGCGTTTCAGATGGGAGAGTCCGGCATCGACCTGGTCTCCCAGCAGATTCGAAAAGCGGAGGAGCCGGAGGAGCAGCCGAAGAAACGGCGCACTCGAGCGGATCTTCGTGAAGAACGTCGACAGCAACAAGTGCCCGGCAACATCGTCTCGGTCGACCTGGATCCTGAGCACCCACTCTCCTTTGGTCAGCCGCCGAGGATCTACGGGTTCATCGGCAGTGCGAAGATCTTTGAACTGTCGGGAGGGGCTAGCGATGTGGGGGTGCTGCGGGAAGAGGATCCTGTGGTGAGTGGCTTCATCTCCGATGAGAACCAGCAAGCCCTCGCGGGAGGAGTGTGGCTGGTGGAGCAGGGAGTGGGACGTGGCAGGGTGGTACTATTTGCCGGAGATCCGTTGTTTCGATCGTTCTGGCGCGGAACTGCGGACCTGTTCCTGAACGGATTACTGCTGCTAGCAGAAGAATCCTGAAAATGTACTTCAGATCGAGGCTCCGAAGGTCGATAGGGCAGATGAGAACTGAATTCCCTGACCTTCGGAGGATCGATGACCCAACAAGAGCAGAATCGGCAAGCCTCTGGGGTGGATAACCCCCTCTCCCCGGAAGTAGTGATCCGCAAGATACGCTTTCTGATCGACGCCCATCATGAAACGGTTCCTGGTCTGGCTCGTGGAATCGGTGTGTTACCCAATACCATCCAGGATGTGCTCGATGGACAGGCCTTTCCCAGCCGTGCCCTGGTACGCCGTATCGCCGAGCGTTTCTCGCTGCCGGTGGAGTTCTTCAGCACCGAGGTCGGGAGCCACTCCGAGTCGAAAGCGACCGGTTCGGGCCACCGAACCGCACGTAAATCGCCGCAGAAATCTGCCAGCCCACGCAGTCCCAAGGGTGCCCGATCGACCAAGGCCGCAGCAAAAGTTCCAGCTACTGCCAAGCGGGATGCACGAGCCCAGGACAAAGTGGCGGCTCCTGGAGCGGCGGTTCTGCAGCAGGCACTGATCGAACTGTTGATCCAGAAGGGCTTGATCAGCGCCGATGAGTGGAATGCCAGGGTGCGTCTGGTGTCGAGGCGAAGCGCGACCTAGCGCGGAACCCGGCGAGTGCGGAATATTGCGAGTGCGGAACTAGGCTAGGTACTGGCTAGCGACAGGGGATCGGCGCGGCGGGTGCGATAGTCGGTGCGCCAGAGGTGATGGAGGCCGCCTGGTCCTCCCAACCACTTCTTCCCATCTTGGAGAAAGCGACCGCTTTCCCGCCCTCGACACCCGGCTGGTCAAAGGGATTCACCTGCAGGATGGCCGCCGCCATCAGCGTGGCCATCTCCCAGGTCAGCATCAGTGCGCCGAGGTGCTCTGCGTCGAGAGCATCGAGGGTCATCGTCGAGACCGGTCGTCCGGCGGATCCGAGAGCGGCCACGGTGCCTTCCCGCTCGGCACGATGTAATTGCCCGAGGCTTTTCCCCGCGAGGTACTGAAGATCCTCATGAAGCGCCGCAGTGGTCTGGTCGAGGATCGGATCCGCAGTGTCGATTTCGGTATCGAGTACCAGATACTGCTTGTCGTCGGGACCTTCGACAAACAACTGCACCAACGAATGCTGGTCGGTGACTCCTCGAGCCACCAGCGGCGTCGATCCGGTCCAGACCTCGGCCCCCGACAGATTGTGACGTTTGCCGAGACTCTCCGCCCAGAGTTGTGCGAACCAGTCGCCGAAGGTACTCAGGCGATCTCGATAACTGAACATCACTACCGTCTGGCGTGATTCCTGATGGGCGGACCAGCCGCTGATCCAGCGCACCAATCCATGGTCCTCCTCGGCCTGTTGAAGATCGCTCAATACAGCCTGAGCCCCGCGCCGTATCCCCTCGACATCGATTCCGCAACAGAGCGCAGGTAACCAGCCGACAGCGGTCATGACCGAAAATCGACCTCCCACATCGGAGGGGACCGGAAGCGATCGCCAACCACGAGCGGTGGCGAGTTCGCGCAGTGCCCCGCGATCGGGATCGGTGATGGCGATGATCTTGTCATCCGCAGTGATCCCGGCATCTTCGAGGGCGCGATAGACGCGAAGAAGTTGCGCAGCGGTCTCTGCAGTGCCGCCCGATTTCGAGATGATCAGTACCGTGGTGTGAGCGAGGTCGAGCCGATCGAGTGTCCGATCGACACCTTCAGGATCGATGTTATCGAGCACCGTCAGGCGGGTATCGCCAGGGACCAGAGCGTCCACCAGAACTCTGGCACCGAGGGCAGAGCCACCGATTCCTAGCAGCAAGATCGAGTCCTCCTGCGGGATCGACGCTGCGACTTGCTCGACCAGAGGAATCGCTCCGTCGTCCTCGATGGCCCCGATGAACCCCGGTGGATCCGCCAGGATCTGCTGCAAGATCTCCACAGCCGAGGAGCAGTCCGCTCCCGTCACCGGCGACCATGAGATGCTCAATCGAGGGTCCTCTCCTCAAGAGAAGGACACTTTTCCGCCAGCCGTTGCCACGCCGGGAGGGACTTCTGCACCACTGAATGGGGCACCGCGAAGGAGAGACGGAAGTGGCCGGAACGACCGAATCCGGTGCCGGGAACCACCAGAATCCGCTCTTCCATCGCTTGCTCGATGAACTGGACATCATCCGGCTCTGGCGTCCGGGGGAAGAGGAAGAAAGCGCCCTGAGGATGGACGAATTGGAATCCCAGTTGTCCCAGATGCTGGGTGAGTGTCTCTCGATTGAGTTGGTACTCGGTGAGATCAACCGTGGCTTCCTGACAATCGGCCACCGCTAGTTGCAGGAGGCTCGGTGCGTTGACGAAACCGAGGATACGATTGCAAAAGGTGCAGCCTTCGACCAGCGCTTTCTGATCGGTGGCGGATGGATGCACCGCCAGGTAACCGATCCGATCCCCGGCCAGGCCGAGATCCTTGGAATGCGATGTGATGACGATGGTGTCCTGGTAGAGATTTGCGATCTCGGGGCACTGAACCTCATCATAGGTGACCTTGCGGTACGGCTCATCGGTGATCAGGTAGATCGGATGACCAATCCGGCGCGAAGCGGTTTCCAGGGCTTCACAGAACGATTTCAGTTCCTGCTCGCTGTAAACCCTGCCGGTCGGATTGTTGGGACTGTTGATGATGACCGCTCGCGTTCGCTCGGTTACCTTCGACAGCAGCATCTCCGGATCGGGACAGAAGTCCTCAGTGGTGGGACAGTCGACTGCAACACCACCATGATTCTGGATGTAGAACATATACTCGACGAAGTATGGACTGAGGATGATGACTTCATCACCGGGGTTGAGCAGCGTCTTGAGGGAGATGTTGAGAGCTCCCCCGGCCCCCACAGTCATCACCACATGAGATCCAGTCCACGGCAAATCGGTACGCCGGGACAGATCTGCAGCCACTTTCTCCCGAACCTCGGGCCAGCCTGAATTGGGCATGTAACGATGGATCCCTTCTTGAGATCCATTGACCAGTTCACGGAGGCGATCGATCAGTAGAGCCGGCGGCGGTAGGTGCGGATTGCCGAGGGTGAAATCGTAGATTTCGTCCGCTCCGTGGATCTGTTTGAGGCGAGAGCCTTCTTCAAACATCTTTCGGATCCAGGAGGATCGGGAGATCGAATCACCTACGGCTCGAGATATCGGCAAGGAATGTTCCTCTCGGCGAGTTCTGAAGATACGGGCTGAATCGTCGCAAATGGTTAATTTGGGACAACTTGTGCAGGATAGAGTGGGTGCCGGGCGGCGGCAACAGGGGGTAAAAAACTCTTCCGGCCGCTTTTTTCTGGACTAGGGTCCACAACTTGTCCACAATCCAATCTGCTCGTCTGATACGAGATCTGGGGAATTCCAATACTGGTTCAACACTGAACAGACTGAATCCCCGATATGGCACAGAGGTGATTCCGCACGTCATCGTGAAGGTGGCAGGAATAAACTCCGAGTGCTGCGGTGTCAACGAGTTTTGATTCGTTCCTGAAGACCCGGCCCGGAACATTCCCCAATTTCCCCCTTCTGGGTTGGGTCTCTTTTTCCTCTCTCTGACCTGGTGCGACAGGTGAGAGTGGAGAAGAGTCCCTCCGGTCTTCCACGCCCCCCGTATCACTGGAAGCGTACCTTCCCAACTCGTTGGATTCTTCGTTGGATTCTTCGTTGGATTTCTCGTGGTGCTCCCGCTACCGGTCAACTCGCCCAAGGTGACCCCCAGTAAGGGTGATCGGCGGCTTCGATCACGCCCCGATGATGGGGAAGGGATCGCCAGGCTGAGGTGGAGGGGCTCCGTCGATCCCGAGGGACCTGCAGAGGCTCGCCACTTCACTGACCTGCTGTGAGGTCGTACCCATCGATAATTCGATGACCCGGAGATCATCGTCGGCGAAACCACTGAACTGCGGATGAAGATCGAGTTGGCCGTCACCGAGGTTGACCAGCGAGCCGTCGAGCAGATCGCGAAGGTAACAGCCAGCGACCCTCGCCGGATCTTCGGCTAGTGGATCGACCGTCTCGCGGCCTTGCAAGATCGCCAGCGATTGCGCCGCAGCGGGATCGGCGATCCAGTGCAACGGAGCTCCGTGGAAAATCTGGTACAATTCAAGGAATCCGCTGCGGTCGGGCAGTCCGCCGATGCGATCCGATTCACGCAGTGCCATGGAGATGCCCAGCTCGGAAGCACGCTCGAGCGCCGGGTCGAGACTTCTCAGCAGCGCATCTCGCGACTTCTGTTGGCGATGCTGTGCCGCCAAATCCGGCCGGGTCAGTGCTGCCAACTGCTGTCGCTGCTGATCGATCCAGCGCACCACCTGTGCTGCGGTTTGCGGATCGTCGGGGGATCGGCTCCGGTCGATCTTCTGCTGCGTCTCGTCGATCACCTGCTGACATTCGGCGGTCGGGTCGTGCCCCCCTGGATCTGCGGGAGAGAGGATCACCCGTTCCAGCTGGTGGCGATCGGCCAGTTCGAGGGCGTCGAGCAGAGAAACTTGCGCTGCGAGCCGCTCGGACTGGTCGAGGGCCGCCAGCGAGGGGCAGCAGCGGCGAGGTTGTCGCTGTTTGGCACCGTCGAATGCCCGGCTGGGACCGGGGCGTGGTGCCTCCAGAGCGGTCACCTGGTGGCCCGCACCGTCGACCTCCTGCACCAGCGCGGCGATCTGTCCGCGCTCAATCTCGGCTCCAATCACGATCCCGGGAATTTCGCCATCGAGGAGCCAGCGGACCTGTTCGGCCAGCGAGAGTCGGGAAGAAGGGAGCAGGGCGGTGGAGAGGCTGAGCAAGGAGTTCCTTTCTGACGGGTGGATCCTAGCCCCGGAGAGGGCTCAGGCGAAGGGTACTCCCGTTGGACTGGAGACCAAGCCGTGAAGATGTATCCTCAGGTCTCGGGAGGAGATCCATTGGAACCCAACGATATCTCGAAAATGGAGCCGGATCCCCGGTCGATCCACCAGGAATTGGTTCGTTACCTCGGGGAGAGTCAGCAGGCGCTGCAAATGATCGATGCGGAAGCGGTCGGGCGCTTCACCGCCAGCGTGATTCGCTGCTGGGATGAAGATCGACAACTTCTGCTCTTTGGAAATGGCGGCAGTGCAGCGACCGCGACCCACCTGGCGGAGGATCTGGCGACCTATGCGATCCCCTTCTCCGAGCCAAAGCGGCTGCGAGTTCTGTGTCTCAATGACAGCCCTTCCATCATCACTGCGCTGGGAAATGACCTCGATTTCGATGCGATCTTTCTGGAACAGGTGCAGCAATGGGCTCGTCCTGGAGATCTGGTCCTGACGATGAGCGGATCGGGAAACTCCTCCAACTTGATCGCTGCGATACAAAGAGCCGAGCAACTGGGTTGTGAGACCGCAGCGATGACCGGTTTTGATGGCGGAGAGTTGAGAGGGCTGGTCGACCATCCGTTACATGTCGAGGTGCACCAGATGCAGCCCGCCCAGGATGCTCACATGGTGATGGCTCACATGATCATTCACGCCTTCAGGGTCGCAGTCCGAAATGTACTCGCCCAGCGCACGACGGGATCCTCCGGATCTTGAGTGGCCAACCGGGACTATTCCTCGATCGAGACGGTGTCATCAACCAGTACGTCTTCGAGTCGGTGCGTTCAGCGGATCAGTTTCGTTACTACGATGGAACACCGCAGGCGATGCGTTTACTCGGACAACTGGATTGCCCGATCGTGGTGGTCACCAACCAGTCGGCCATCGGCAGGGGCTGGACCGAGGCCAGCCAGGTCGATGAAATCCATCAACAACTGTGTCAGGATGCGCTCTCCTGGGGCGCGACCATCTGCTCGGTCGAGTATTGTCCCCATCTACCGGATGCGGGGTGTGCTTGTCGGAAGCCGGGCACGCAGATGTTTGAACGTGCAGCACGCGCTCATGAGATCGATCTCGGCAGATCGGTGATGGTGGGGGATTCCCCCTGTGACATGGAAGCGGCAGAGCGACTGGGGATGACCAGAATCCTGGTCGAGACTGGTCGTGGAGAGACACCCCAGTCCGCCAGCCTCGAGGTCGATGCTCGAGTGGTGGATCTCGAGGCCGCTGCAAGGTGGATCGAGCAACATGGAAAGTTGAGTGGATGAGAGAACAGATGAGTGCGAGATCCGGGACCGGCCTCTGGATGCTGTTGTGGATGCTGACCTTTTTGGTCGGTTGTCAGGGGGGGCACAGCACTCTTCGATCTTCGGGCGAGCACCCGCTCGATTCCAGGGTGCGGGTTCATCGATCCTCCGATGGAAGTCTCCAGGATGTCGAGGCGTTGATCGCAGATGTTGCCGATCTGGATGTTGTGTTCCTGGGCGAGACTCATCTGGATGATGTCACTCATCGGATGGAACTTGCAGTGCTGGAAGGTATTCACGCCGCGGGCCGTTCGGTGGTTGTTTCGCTCGAGATGTTCAGCCGGGATCGTCAGCAGTTGCTCGATGATTACCTGGCGGGCAAGGTCAGCGAGGATCAATTTCTGGCCGATTCTCAGCCGTGGAATAATTATGAGACGGGCTATCGGCCCCTCATCGAGTTCGCTCGACGTACCGGATCTCCGGTGGTGGCTGCCAATGTCCCCCGATCCGTCTGGCGCAAGGCTGCTTTCGGTGGGGGGCTTTCGGCTCTCGATGCCGATCAAAGGGCGACCATCGCGGACACTCTGCTGCCCAATACCCGGCGTTACTGGGATCGCTACGATCGAACGGTTCGGGGCCATGGACATGTGAACTCCGACCAGCAGCCACAGCAGCGTCTCGAGAAGGTGCAGAGCCTGTGGGATAACACGATGGGGGAATCGGTGGCGAGAGCGGTGAAGGCGCACCCCGGCTCGGTGGTGGTTCATGTCAACGGAGGATTCCACACCCTCGAGCGAGATGGGACCGCATATCAGTTCCAACTTCGTAGCCCCGGAACATCGATGAAGACGGTTCACATCGTTCCCTCCTTCGACGCGGATCGGGTTGAAGTGGAGGCTGGCGATGCTCGTGCGGACTGGATCGTGGCCACCGAACCGGTGGCCCGAGGACTCAGCGATGGGTCACTGGCAGTCTACATGACCAGACCACTTCGTTACCTCATCGATGCTCCCGCGCGCAGTGCTGGTCAGGCACCGCTGTTGATCTGGTTATCGGAGAAGGGGGTCGACCCTGGTGAGCGGTTGAAGGGGTTGCGAACTCTGCTGGGAGAGGTGCCCTGCCTGGTTGTGGTGGAACCGATCTATTCAAACGGATCCGGCGGCAGTTGGCTCGCCGAGGATCACCGCGATGAAGACATCTCGACGATTGCCTTTGGATTACAGAGATTGCGTCAGAGTCTGCTGGCTCAGCGGCGACTCGACTCCGATCGAGTGGTGCTGGCGGGGCATGGCGAGGCCGCTGACGTGATTGCATCGGTGGCCATCGGTGATGCGGACTGGCCGACAGCCATCATCGAGACGATGGGTGCTCCCGGTTGGTTTGCGATGGAAGGATTGCCCGATCCCGCAGCAGCGGATGACGCGCATCCGGGACCTGGGTTGCGAATCCTGACCTCAAGTGAACATCAGGATGCGTGGCAGGTGGAGGCCACAGCTCGGGCAGCAGTGGGATCTCCGATGGTCGTCGAGGCGGTGACCGGTGAAGAGGCGCTGGATGAACTATACCAGCGAATTTCCAGCGCACTGGGGCTCTGAATCGCAGGGCTCTGAATCGCAGGGCTCTGAATCGCAGGGCTCTGAATCGCAGGGCTCTGAATCGCAGGGCTCTGAATCGCAGGTCTCTGAATCTCAGGTCAGTGGCGCTAGGCTCGAAGCAGTGCTACTCCCAGGATGCCGAGGATGACCGCTGCGACTGTGAGCGCAGCAAACCAGCGATCGATGAAGTCGCGGATCGGTGCTCCGTATCTCCAGACCAGTATTCCCTCGGCGATGAAGCGTGTGCCACGACCGATGATGCTGGCAGGTATGAAGATGGCTAGCGGCAATCCCGCCGCACCGGCAGCGATGGTGATCACCTTGTAGGGGATCGGAGTCAACGCTGCGGTGACTACCGACAGGAAGCCGAACGTCAGGAATCTCCCCTTCACCTCCTCGAAAGTGGTCTGCGCACCAAAAAAAGCGATGATCGAATCGCCTACGGAGTCCATCATCCAGGCTCCGATGGCGTATCCCAGCAGTCCGCCCAGCACCGACATCCCGGTGGTCAGGAGGGCCAGCGGAATCGCCCTTCTTGGAGCCCCGATCCCCAGAGCGATCAGTAGTGGATCGGGTGGAATCGGGAAAAAACTCGATTCAGTGAAGGCGACCGCAGCCAGTACTGCGGGTCCCCTGGAAGTCTCCGATTCTGCGAGCACTCGAAGATAGAGCCTTCTCAGCAGAGAGGGGGCTGGAGTGGCAGAGGTCTCCGCTTCGAGATCCTCGGGTTCATCGGAGGTGGCCATCGGAGACCTCCCGAGTAGCGCTCTCGACCAGTTTCTGGTGCAAGAACTGAGCGGCACTCCGGGGGTCTGGTCTGGCGATGATGCCGGTACATACGGCAATCCGCGTGGCACCTGCACGGATCACTTCGTCGATGGTTTCCTCATCGACATGACCGATGGCATAGCCCGGGAGTTCACACTGCTGGCGAGCTTCTTCGATGTAATCGGTACCGACTGCGTAACGATGTTTCTTGGTCTGGGTCTCGAATATGGGGCCGACACCGATGTAATCCGCACCGGCCAGTGCTGCAGCGCTGGCCTGCTGGGGATTGTGGGTCGAGAGTCCAATGATGGCATCCGGCCCGAGGATTTCGCGGGCTTGATGAGGGGCGATGTCCTGCTGTCCGAGGTGCACCCCATCGGCTCGGCAGAGGCGCGCGATCTCGATGCGATCGTTGATGATCAGCAATGCTCCACGCTCTGCAGTGATCTCCCTCAGTTGCTGGGCCCGCTTTAGAAACTGGGCACTTCCCAGTGACTTTTCTCGCAGTTGCACCATCGAAGCCCCGCCTTCGATGGCTGCTGCGGTGGTCTCGAGGATGTCACCGAGGCAAAGTTCTTCGGTCACCAGAAGGTACAGGTTGCGACCATCGAGCTTTGGTCCGCGGTGGAGTTTTCCCTCAGTGAGAGACTCCAGTTGATAAATCTGGTATCGAATCGCCTCCGCCTCGCCACAGAGCGGGGGGCAGAAGTAACGAATCGCCTCTTCGACCGACCGAGCCGCTTCCCGTGCGCGGCAGATATTGGTGCGGATCAGCTGGTTCCGATCGCCATGTGGGCCGCTACCGGGAAGTCCCCGCAACAGGTCTGCTTCGACATTGCGGTGCAGAGAAAGGGGGCCGGAATCCACTTCCAACTGCTGACGCAGCGCGCCGGCGACCCGCCGCAACTGCTGCCAGCGTCGTGCCAGAGGAGGATTGGCGATCTCCGACAGATCGCCAAACCGAAGTTGATCCTCGGTCACCCGGAGCGCTTCCGTCAGTCGGTTGAAAGACGCATCGAGGACTTGCTCGATCGATCGATGGTCAGGGGGTTGAGAGGCTGATTCCATGTCCTCAGGATCCCCTGTTCCCACTTCCCAGACAAGGCATCCCATCTGCTCCCCTCATGCCCTCGGGGGAGATACACTGGTGGCCACCGCGGAAGGAGCACCGATTCCCATGAGGGCGATACTATTGATCTCATCCTTGATCCCGGGGCTCGGGCCGATCCTGCTCGGACGGATCTATCGCGGCTTGTTACTGCTGGTCCTCGGTGGTGGGGGTTGGGCGATCCTGGCGGCAGGATCGACGGTATGGGCCGGTCCCGATCGGTGGCAGGCACAATTGAGCGGTTCCGTGGTGGGAGTGATCGCCACCCTGATCAGTGTTCGCTGGACTCTCCGGTTGACCTCTGATGAGCGACGCATCGCCATCCGCAAGAGGGTCGAGAGGGCCCTCGACGATGCTCAGCGCTGCTATCTCAGAGGAAGAATGGCAAGAGCTCGGGTGGCTCTCGATAGTGGATTGACCCAGGATGAGAGAGATATCGACCTGCTCTTCCTCGACTGGCAGGTGGCGAGAAAACTGGGAGATTCCTCACGAGCTCGTCGCAGTCGTCGCTTGTTGAGGCGATATGATCTCGATGAAAAGTGGTTGTGGGAGTTACAACGTGAGGAGGCCACTCGTGGCGGATGAGATACCGGTAGAACCGATCGCCAAGGGACTCACTTATCGTGATGCGGGTGTCGATATCGATGCGGGCAACGAAGTGGTCGGGCGGATTCGAGATGCGGTGGTATCGACCCAGGACGATCGGGTGCTGAAGGGTTCACATGGAGCCTTCGGTGGGTATTTTCGTCTGCTCGATGGAGCCGGCTCGTTATTTGGTCAGCCACTGAAGGATCCGATCCTCGTCGGAGCCACCGATGGAGTCGGAACCAAGTTAAAGGTGGCGTTCGAGTGCGGGGTTCTTGATACGGTCGGCATCGATCTGGTTGCGATGTGTGTCAACGATTTGATTGTCGGTGGAGCACGACCGCTATTTTTTCTCGACTATGTCGCCACCGGTAAGATCTCTCCCGAATCGATCGCAGTGGTGGTGGAGGGGATCGCTCAGGGATGCCGGCTTTCCGGTTGCGCTCTGCTAGGCGGTGAAACCGCAGAGATGCCAGGATTTTATAAAGATGGAGAGCTGGATCTGGCCGGCTTCGCCGTGGGTGTGGTGGAGCGAGAGTCCATCATCGATGGCCAGAAGGTGGTGGCAGGGGACGCAGTCATCGGGATCGCCTCGAGCGGGGTCCATTCGAACGGCTTCTCACTGGTGAGAAAGGCGCTGCTCGACGAGGGGAGCGCGCTGCCGCTCGACCAGGATCCAGCAGGACTTGGCTGCACCCTCGCCGAAGCACTCCTCGAGCCGACCCGCATCTATGTCCGACCGATCCTCGATCTGATCGAGCGAGCGGGCGAGGAACTCCACGCCATCGCGCACATCACAGGGGGTGGTTTGCTGGAAAACATTCCCAGAGTGTTGCCACAGGGATTGGGATGCCATCTCGATCGCTCGTGCTGGCAGCGGCCACCGATCTTCTCGTTGATCGAACAACGAGGGGGAGTCGCCACCGATGAGATGGATCGAGTGTTCAATCAGGGGATCGGCATGGTGATCGTTGCGGCTGCGGGGTCGGAGACCGCCATCATCGAGAGCCTGACTCGATCGGGGGAGCAGGCTTCGGTGATCGGGGAAATCGTCGCGCAAGATGGCGTGAAGATCGAGTAGCGATCAGTTCTCGACCAGCACCTGCTGTGCTTCCTGGTCGCCGTCCAGTTGCAACTCATCGAGGTTCCACTGTTCTGGCGATAGAACCCCCCGATAACTGATCTTCGCCGGACCGCGAACCCGGATTCCAGTCTCGTCATCGATGCGAACTCCCAGCACTCCACCGGGCATCTGTACCTCGACCTGGTCTGCGATGATTCCGGCCTGGAGCAGCGCGGCAAAGGCCGCAGCAGCACCGGTTCCGCAGGCGGGGGTTTCACCGCATCCTCGTTCCCAGACGCGCAAGGTGAGGTGGTGGGGTGAATCGATCCTGACGAAGCCGACATTGGTCCGACCCGCGACCGAGTTTTCCAACTCTGGGCCAAAGCGAGGGAGTGGATCCGGCATCGATTCCGGATCGACGGCCACCACCAGGTGCGGATTCCCGATGTGGACCGGTGTCAGCATCAGAACCGTGCCATCGACCACCTTTGAGGTGGGGATGTCGACGGTGGCCTGACCGAGTGCCGCTTCGGCACTGAATTCTCCCTGCCCATCGCGCAACAGTTGAACCTCGACGATTCCTGCATCGGTTCCGATACGGATCGAATCTTGCTGACGATCCTGCAGTGATAGCGCCGCGATTCGGATTCCGTTTCCGCACGCCTCCGCCCGGGAGCCGTCGGCATTCCAGCACTCCATGAAGGGGATCGGTTGCTGACGGAGCACCAGGATTCCATCGGCTCCGACCCCTGTTCTGCGGCAGCAGAGCAACGGAGCGAGACGCGAGAAATCGCTCGGGACCGGACCCTGGGCCTCATCGAGTAGCAGGAAGTCGTTGCCTGCGCCGTGTGCCTTGAGGAAGCTGAGGGTTCCGTGAGTCATCGGGCTCCTGTCGGGGTATCCTGTGGCTGCAGGTCGCTGCGAAGGAAAGTGGTCCAACTCGGCGTCATCCTGAGAGGTCGAGTGGCTAGTTTGTCGCCAATTGGCCGCCGATACCAGTGGAGAAGGAAGATCATCGATGAACAAGTTCCAGACTCGGACCGAGTTGCAGGTCGAAATTCCCGGAACACTCAGCCAGCCAGGTGATTCGCTGCGGCGTTCGAAACTCCAGCGATCGGAACTCCAGCGATCTAGGATTCAGTGCTTTTCGATGCGCTGTGCTTTCCTGCTGGGGCTGTTGGTCTGTCTCTCATCCTGTGACGCACCGCAGGAGAAGAGCCTCGAGCCAACACTCCCGACGCTGAAACGGGGCACCGCCCATGTCGAGGTCTCGGAGACCCTCGATGGGGATCTCACCGAGATCAATATCACACGATTGATCCTCGAACGGGGCCTCAGTTTGCATGGTTTTCAACTGGTTCCTCGCGCGGAGGCACAATTTCTGGTGGAGGGGACCCTGACCTGTGATTACTTCCAGGACCTCACCTTCGAGTTCAAGGAAGCGAAACAGCACCTCGAACACCAGTACCACGGAAAGTTTGACGGGAAGTTGACATCGGTCTCCGATGGCCGGGTTCAGGAACTATCCTTTCCCCAGCCTCTGATGAATGGCCGAACCGACCTCGCCATGGCCCGCCGTGATATCCGTCGCAGATCCGCGACCATCATCTCGGAGACGATGTTGAGGGGTCCCATCCTCGGCGCTCCTGAAATTCGAGGACTCCTCGATGCTCTCACTGACCCCCTCGATGGGCGCTTCTATAACCAGTTGATGGAGGAGATCGTCGAGCATGGCGAGCGTGCAGTCCCGTACCTGATCGAGGCTCTTCGAGATGATCGTGCGGTGCGTCTTGAGGGGGCTTACCCCGGCTTCCCGGATCTGGAAGAGGGCGAGTTAAAGGTCTATCACATCGTCGACAAGACACTGGCAATGATCCTCGATCGAGATAGCGGTCTCGATCCTATTTCGAGCGACGATTACATCCAGCGAGTCAGGACTGGCTGGCAATGGCTGTGGGAAGATATGCAGCAAATCCCCGATGAACTGCGAATCCTCAAGAGCGCGAGAGAAGAAGAGGGCTAGGCCTCCGCGTCTCGCTGGTCTTCACTATCACAGGACTCCTATCGATGTCATGGTAGGTGATGGAATATCCGTGGTGGCTTGGGTCGTCTTGGGCAGTGAGCCTGACTACTGAAACCACCGCGAGTCAGGCGGATCATAGTCCAGGAGGTACAGTGCCGATTCACAAGACTGCAGTTATCCATTCCGATGCTCAACTGGCCACCGATGTGACGGTCGGCCCCTTCGCCATCATCGAAGCGGGAGCGATCCTGGCATCTGGATGCAAGGTCCTGGGTCACGCATACATCGGCCCAGGAACAGAGATCGGTGAAAAATCAGAAGTGCACATGCACGCTGTTATCGGGCATGACCCTCAGGATCTGGCATGGGCGGGAGAGCCGAGTCAGGTCATCATCGGGGACCGAACCGTGTTGCGTGAATATGTCTCGGTGCATCGGGCTTCTCGTCCCGGAAGTAGCACTCGCATTGGAGACGACTGCCTGTTGATGGTCGGCGCACATGTGGCGCACGATTGTTTCGTCGAGGATGGGGTGCTCATGGCCAATCACTGCTCGCTGGCGGGCCATGCTCGGGTTGGATCGGGAGCCTTTCTTTCGGCCAATACCCTGGTCCATCAATTTTGCAGGGTCGGTCGGCTGGCAATGCTGGGGGGAGCGGCAGTTGCGGTTCAGGATATTCCCTCCTTCATGCTGTCTACCGGAGATCGAGCGACGATTCGCGGGGTCAACGTGGTGGGTTTACGCCGTGCAGGGATCGAGGCGGATCTTCGGCGTGCGATCCAGGATGCCCACAGGATCCTCTATCGAAGTTGACGTACCATTCCCGAGGCGACCGAGATTCTCAAGGAGAGCGAGTGGGTCGAGGTGCGTGAGATTGCAGAATTCATCCAGGAGAGTGCACGAGGCATTGCTTCCGGATCCGGATCTGCAGTCGAGGTTCGTCCGGCCAGTTTCTAGGTGATCATCGTCCTGACAGACCCGAGCCGGCCGGGACTTCGAGCCGGCAATCACAGCACCGTACGACGCTGGAGTGTGCTGCTTCGGCAACTCGGTTGTCGGGTGCTGGTCCACCGGGTTCGTGATCATCCGCGAACTCCTCTGCCAGTAGGAGATGTTCTTCTGGCACTTCATGCCGGTCATTCTCATCGAGCCATCTGCCAATGGAAGAAGCGCGATCGGTCCTTGCCGGTGGTCGTCGCCTTGAGTGGAACCGATCTCCATCTCGAACTTCCTTCCGGCGGAGCGCCGGCACGGCGAGTGCTCAAGAGTCTGGAGCAGGCAGACCATCTGGTGTCCCTGTACCGGGGGGCGGTCGATTCGTTGCCAGAGACGATCCGATCGAGATGGGCAGGGCGAGTTCACTTCGTACCACAGTCTGCAAGACCACTCCCTAGCGGCAGAAAACCGCTGAAGACGAGGTTTCGTCTGCTGGTGGTGGGTTTGCTACGGCGGGTCAAGGATCCGCTGCTGCCGCTCGAAGCGTTGGGTTGGTTACCCGATCGGATCGCCGATGGGCGTCGATTGGAGGTGGTGCACCTGGGGGGGATCGAGGAGCCGAGGTACCGCAGGTTGGCGACTCAGGCGATGCGAAGAGAACCGAGATGGCGCTGGCTCGGAGCGGTGCCTGCCGCGCGGGTACGAAGCGAACTGGCTCGCTCTGATCTGCTGATACACCCATCCCTCGATGAGGGTGGGGCCAACATCATCAGCGAGGCGTTGGTCGCAGAGATTCCGATTCTGGCCAGCGATGCGCCCGGCAACCTGGGCCTCCTTGGAGAGAGTCATCGGGGAATCTTCAGGCGTCAGGATGCACAGCAATTGGCTCAACTGGTGCTGAGGTTCAGTGAAGACGCTCGATTTCGCAGACAGCTGGTGCAGAGTTCAAAGAAACTGGGGAAGAGGCACCTGCCGGCGGTGGAAATCGAGACGTGGCGAAGATTGTTGGGGAAATTGAAATAAGTTGCCCACGACCTCAGAGGCTGTGGGCAACTCAATAGAGATGAAGAGCAAAGTGAATAGGTTTGCGCGATTCCTCAGTGGTGAGTTTCGACTAGCCCGGATTGTAAACATTAACAAATAGATATACAAGCGGATTTGTTAAGCAGGGGCTTCGTCTCTTCCAAATTCCTTGATTGACATATTGGCGAACCTTTGTCCCACTAGGGACATGGCAGGACAGGCTCCCTGCGTACAACAGCATTTGGAAAAGGGGTGACATACATGTCTCAAGTACTTGATGAAGCGGGCAAGGCACGGCTCTTCTGGGCCAGTTGCATCTCGCTGATTGCGACCTCCATCGCCTTTGGCGTCATCACATCTTCGATGGGTGATTTCAGTACGATGTATGGACTCACCAACACGCAAGCCGGCTGGGTCGGCGGTGCAGCCCTCGGTGGCTTCGCAGTCGCCATCATCATGCTCGGACCGGTGATCGAGAAGATCGGCATTGCGGTCTCGCTCAAGATGGCGTTCGTCTGCCACATCCTGGGCGTGATCCTGATGATGTACGCCGATGGCTTCGGTCAGTTGATGGCGGGAGCTTCCGTCATTGCCATCGGCAACGGCTGCGTCGAGGCGGGCTGCAACCCGCTGGTCGCCACCCTCTACTCCGACAACAAAACCACACGGTTGAACCAGTTCCATGTCTTCTGGCCGGTGGGGATCATCATCGGGGCGCTGTTTGGCTTCTGGGTCAGCAATGCCGCGGCCGATGCTGCAATAGCGGCGGGAGCACTGGCAGATTCTGCCTCTGTTGTTGCGGATCCGGCGACCTGGAGCGTGGCGTTCCAGCAGGCCTACGATGCCGCCCTGACCGGCTGGACCCTGCTGGGACTCAGTGCACTGCAGGCCAAGATGGCTCTGGTGCTGATTCCTACCCTCGCATATGGCTACCTGTTCCTGGGGCAGGAGATTCCCCAGACCGAACGGGTTCAATCCAACGTCTCCGATGACGAGGTCAAGGCTTCCATCGCTTCACCGCTCTTCTTGTTGATGCTGTGCTGCATGGGACTGACCGCCACGCTGGAACTGGGACCAGGACGCTGGATGGGTGAGATCATGACACCCGCAATGCAAAGTTCTCTCGGAGCCGGCTCGACGACGGCGGGTGCCGGAATCCTCGTGCTGGTCTATGGCAGTGGTCTGATGGCAGTACTTCGTTACTTCGCCGGAGGATTTGTCCACAGGTTCTCGCCGACCGGACTGCTGATGGGATCGGCAGTGCTCGGGGGGGTCGGTCTTTTTGCCATGACCTACGCCGAGACTTTCCCAACCATCTTCCTCACCGCCACCGTCTTTTATGGCGGCATCTGCTTCTTCTGGCCGACGATGCTCGGTTTCGTCTCCGAGCGGATCCCCAACAGTGGTGCCATGGGACTGTGTCTGATGGGGGGAGCGGGAATGTTGATCGTCGGTTATGTCGCGGCTCCTGCGATCGGAGCGATCCAGGACTCCTACATCGTGACTTACATGGCGGACAACGCCGGAGCCACCGCTGAAGCGGCCGCTGCCTATGCCGGCAAGATGGCCTTCCGCTGGATCGCCGCACTGGCAATCCCGCTGGCGCTGGTCTTCTTCAACCTCAACAAGAAGTACGGTCATGTCGCGGCAGCTTCGGTCGGCAGCAACAAGGAATCCACCGACAGCGAGTCGAACCAGATGCAAAACAGCTACTAACCTGGATCCGGAAACGAGTGAGAGTGACGGCCCCGGGGTTTCCTCGGGGCCGTTTTTTTGGTGATGTGAGGCATTGCTGGGAACGGCCGGTGGGCTGGCTGCGTCCACTGGGGGAGGAGACCTCGATGAACCGATGGAAGCCGTTGCTGATCGCCCTGTCCCTCTCCTCGACACTCCTGCTGGCCCAGGAGGCCGCTCGGGAACCCGCTCAGGTCCCCGCGCAGGTCTCCGCTCCGGTCTCCGCTCCGGTCTCCGCTCCGGTCTCCGCTCAGGTCTCCGCTCCGG
>Ga0114993_10002026_pt1 | contig 22773 bp, 18 predicted proteins | sample ArcticOcean_MG_C_FD_87042 | JGI IMG/M metagenome (GOLD analysis project Ga0114993, IMG submission 87042) | Marine microbial communities from western Arctic Ocean - ArcticOcean_MG_CB2_150 | ecosystem: Environmental > Aquatic > Marine > Oceanic | place: Arctic Ocean: Canada Basin | collected...
TCGGCGGCCGGGTAGGCGCGGTGGCCTTTGTCGGAGAGGAGGAAGTTGTGGGTGTCGATGGGCGACTGCAGTTGGGAGTAGACGCGGCCGGTGATCAGCTTCGTGGTGCCATCTTGAGTGGGCGTAAGCGCGTCGGGGCCATCCATGGTGATTAGCGCCGGGTGCTTGGGGGCGTCTTTCTGCCAGCCGCAGGCCACGACTACGTAGCCGTTACGCATCAGGAAGCCGTCGCCGACGTCGACCTCCACATCGATGGGTGTGTTCTCGTTGATGGTAGGTCTGCTGGCCCGGTTGAAGTTTGGGAGGGCGACGCGGTTGCCTCGGTTTACGACTCGAGCATCATCTTGCCGCTGGCCTTGCTGCGATCGACGGGGAGGTGGGTTGAAATGTCTGCGGAGAACTCGACTAGACCGTCAGCGTTGCGGGGTGCGAGGGCTACGTCTGTGATGCGTTCATTGGCCGCGTGGGTGGGGTCGATGGCGAAGTGGAGGGTCCCGCGGAGTTCCTCGTAGGGTCCGACGTCGCCCCATGACTTTCCATCGGCGAGCGGGCGGGTGAATTTGACATCGAATCCGGTCACCGACATTTTGGGTGTTCTCCTTCGCGAAGGACTGTGCGGTCGTCGTGCGTCAATATACCGGCTGATGGCGATTTGTCCAGTGCGGTGCGTTCGGCGGATGGCTTTGATGTGCCCGTGCGGCAGGTGCAACATGAGGCATAATTCGCCAAGAGAATAAGTGGCACACGAGATTGGAGCATTGGCATGGCGGCAAACCCGTTTGATCTATCGGGCAAAGTAGCGTTTATCACCGGCGGCAACGGCGGGCTTGGGCTCGGCATGGGTATTGGGCTGGCGGAAGCCGGGGCGAGTGTTGTTGTGGCGTCTCGGGATGAGGCGAAGACGCGTGACGCTGTTACGCAGATTGAGGCGACTGGCGCGAAGGCTATGGGCGTTAGCTGCGATGTGGTGGACTCTGATTCGATTGCGAACGCAGTCGCGCAGGCGGTTGAGGCGTTTGGTGGGATCGACTTGCTGATCAACAATTCCGGGACGTCGTTTAGAGCGCAGCCGGAGGATATTCCTGAGGATGAGTGGGATCGGGTGATCGACACGAACCTGAAGGGGCCGTTTCTGGTGTCGAAGGCTGTCTACCCTGAGATCAAGAAGCGGGGTGGTGGGAAGATCATCAACATCGGCTCCATGATGTCGATTTTTGCGTCGGAGTACGCCAGTCCGTATGCCTCCAGTAAGGGCGGAATCGTCCAGTTCACGAAGGCGTGTGCGATTGCGTGGGCGAAGGACAATATCAACGTAAATTCGATTCTGCCGGGGTGGATTCATACGGATATGACGGGTGCATTCCTGAAGATGTATCCGGAGCGAGAGGCGCTGATTTCCGATCGTACGCCGCTGGCTCGGTGGGGGCAGCCGCAGGAGTTGGCGGGGACGGCGGTGTTCCTGTGCAGCGCGGCGTCAGATTTTGTGACGGGCGCGGCGATTGCGGTCGATGGAGGCTATTCGATCAAGTAGTGCCTGCCGCACGGGCACAGCATAGCTGGTACTTAGCAGGGCGCTGGGGGAACCGGTGATGCGGCGTTGAAGAGGGGCAGGTTTCAAACCTGCCCCTACCTGTTTTTGGGCGTCGCCGCAGGCTTGTTCGTCACGAAATGGGATTTGGTGCATCGAATTGGGGTATACATTCGGCGCGGCTTGCACGGTTCTGCGCATTGATCGTGGAGAATGACTTTGCTTTTCAACTCTCGCCGTCGCGCGCTGCTGATTTCGCTTGGGGCTATTACTGCTGTTGCCGCTATTGCTTGTGGGTCTGATGATCCGCCGGTGCGGATCCCTACACCGACTCCGTTTCCGACTAGCGCTGCTCAGCCGACTGCTACTCCGATACCAGCGACTGCTGTGCCGACGGCTAGCGTTGTGCCAACTGTTGATGTTCCTCTTGTTGTGGCTCCGACTGCGGTGGTGCCGGCAGCGATTGATGGTGGTGCGGGCCTGACGTCTGACAACTTCACGTGGGTGGTTGATGAGGTTGGCGTGGGGACGAAGCCGGCGATTGCTCTGGAGCCGGAAGGTAACCCGATTATTGCGTTCATGCTTGAGGCGCAGATGGGGTTTGTGAAGGCGGCTGAGATCGTCTATGGCGCGTGGGTGGAGTCGCTGATTGCTGAGGGCTACTTTTACGGGCCGCTTGACGTTGATGTGAATCCCGATGGCGTGGCTTATGTGGCGTGGCACGATCATCAGGCGGAGCAGTTCCAGCAGAATCTTGGCGATGTTGAGCTGGCGGTCCAGAGCGGCACGGGGTGGGCGCTGCAGACGCTGAGGGATGGTGGCCACGACGGTTGGGATACTCGACTGATTGTTGATGACAATGGTGTCGCACATATTGCGGCGATCGACCCTAAGGAGTTCAACGGTAAGGGCGTGGAGTACTACCGGGTTGAACCGGGCGAAGAAGTTGTTGTTGAGCAGGTTGGCAGCGGGTCTCTGACGTATAAGTTCGCGATGTCGGTGGATGTCGATTCCGCGGGGACGCCGTACGTGACGTACTACGATCAAGATACGAACGACTTGATTCTTGCTACTCGAGGCGAGTCCGGGTGGACGCTGGAGACGGTGGATGCCGAGGGAGACGCGGGGCAGTTTGCTGAGATCGTAATCGATGATGACGATCGAATTCACATCAGCTAAGCGACTCAGACGGGAAGCGGCGAGGTAGATATCAAATACGCAACTCGCTCGGCTGGTGAGACGGAGTGGGAGATTCGTGATGTGGATTCGCTTACGCAGCTCTTCTTTGGCTTTGAGGGTGCTCGCGAGATTACGTCTATCAAGATTGATGGCGATGGGAATTCCTGGATCGCTTATGTCGACGAAGTGAATTTGAAGTTGGCTGTGTGGGACGGTTCGGCGTGGCAGATTGATCTGATTTCCACTGCGCAGGATCGGAACAAGGCTTTTGGGCAGTTGGTGTCGCTGGAACTGGATGGGGATGATGTGCCTCACATTGCGACATTCGAAATAACAGACATTGGTCCGTTGCAGGGCAACATCTTGTACTTCAGAGGCACGGCTACTCCGTAAAGGCGATGGGGCGTTAGGATGGTGCCATGACATACACGATCATGGCGCGTGATCCTGAGACTGGCGAGCTTGGGATTGGAATAGCGACGTACTCGCTGGCGGTGGGGGCGACTTGCCCGCATATCTCACCGGGGCTTGGCGCGGTTTCAACGCAGGCGTTTACGAATGCTGATCTTGGATTTATGGGCCTGGACGCTCTCGACAACGATGCTTCCGCCAAAGTGGCGCTAATGGCGATGGAGGCAAACGACCGAGATTTCGAATATCGGCAGGTCGGAATCGTTCCGATTGAGAGCCCGATCGCGATTCACACGGGTTCGCACGCTCGTGATTGGTCGGGTCACGCGATTACCCGAGATGCGCTGACTATGGGTAACGGACTCGCCGGGCGGCATGTGGTGGACGGCATGATGAGTGGCTTCGAAGCTGAAAGTGGGCCTCTCGCTGCTCGATTACTGGCGGGACTTGAAGCGGGGCGGGACGCGGGTGGGCAGGAGCCTTCGTCGGGGAATCATTTGGCTGAGCGGTCGTCGGTGTTGCTGGTTTATGGCGATGGTGTTGTTGCGACTACCGATCTTCGCGTTGATGCTCATGAGGCGGCGGTTGATGAGCTGAGGCGGGTGTATGAGTTGTATTCCACGTACGCGCCTTACTACGATGAGCGGCAGCGGTCGCCGTCTACTTTGGAGGCGCAGGAGGTTTGGACGCGGCGGCATATGCCATGCAGGCATTGAGCGCGGGCGCTGGGGGCACGTGTAGCGCGGTTTTTGGGCGTTGATTGGTTGATGCCGGGAAGGTGCGCTTCGAGTTTCCTCAGGGAACCTTCCCTATCCCAATCCCACGCACTCGCGTCTTGGCAATTGCCGCTCATGGACGTCGGCACTCTCACTTTGTTCATGTCTGGAAATCTGGGTCTCTGCCTTCGCAGGGATGGCGGATGGGGTGTGTCGCAGGGATGGCTGGTGGGATGTGCTATTGCGTTTGAGGGTCTGGTTTATTCGGTCGCGGAAGAGCGGGTCTTAGACCCGCCGCTATCGGCGTTCGGGTGAGCGATGTTGCGGTGGCTGATGGAGTGTTTGTTGGTGATCGGGGGCAGGTTTGAAACCTGCCCCTACCAATGGAGTGTGACCGCGAACCGAGAGCGCGCCAGGGCTAGTGCTCGGTGACGCGGCCGCCGTCTATGTTGATTGCCTGGCCGTTTATGTAGCGGGAGGAGGGGGTGCAGAGGAAGGCGATTAGCTCTGCTACTTCTTCGAATTTGCCGGGGCGGCCTGCTGGAATCGGAGCCATTTTTTCTTCGGAGGTGGTGTCCTTGTCGCCCCATCGGGCGGTGGGGATTAGGCCGGGACAGACTGCGTTGACTGTGATTCCGTGCGGGCCAAGCTCTTTCGCCATGGACTGGGTCATGCCGTTGAGGGCGAAGTTGGCGGCGTTGTAGGCGAGGTTGTTGGGGGAGCCGGTTTTTCCTGCCATCGAGGAGATGGACACGATTGAGCCGCCCTCGTTTTGCGCTAGCAGTTGCCTTGCCATGAGTTGCGAGAGGTAGAAGGCGCCCATTACTTTGACCTCTACGACCCACCGGAAGACGTCTCGGTCGACTTCGGTCATTGGCACACGGTCTGCGCCCATGGGGGCGGCGGCGTTGTTTACAAGGAAATCTGCGCGGCCCATTTCGTCGATGACGTTGCCGAAGAAGACTTCCACAGCTTCAGCGTCTGTTACATCCAGGACGGCGGTCATAGAGCGCCTGCCAAGGCCTCTTATTTCGTCGGCAACGCTTTCGATGTCGCGCCATCCGGCGGCCTTTTCTTCGTCCGGGTAGCGGTCTGGTGAGCGTCCGGTTCCGGTTACCACTACGTCTGCGCCCAGACGAGCTAGGAGAATTGCCGCAGCACGTCCGATGGAACGGATGCGGCCTGCACCGGTGATGATTGCCACCTTGCCGAGGAGAGGCTCGCCTTCAAGGTATGGGAACTCTGGAAGTGGAACGCTGGAGCTTGTCACTGGGTAGGTCCGCCTAACGTTGCTAGTGCCTGGAATAGTTGCTGTCCGCGGACGATTGTAATCGTCACTTCCTCTCCGGGGCGATGAGCGCGCATGAATTTTGAGAGGTCAGAGTTGTCGCGAATCGTCTCTTCGTTGATGCGAATGATGATATCGTCAATCTCCAGACCGGCCAGTTGGGCCGGTCCACCATTTTCCATCTCAATGATGCCAACACCACGCGTAACCGGAAGGCCAATGATCTGGGCTAGAGCAGGGGTGATGTCTATGGCCCGAATACCGATGGTTCCGGGGGCTAGAGTGCTCTGGTGGATTAGCTGCTTGACGACGGCCTGCGCAAGATTGATCTCAATTGCGAAGCCAATACCTTCGCCGGATTCTAGCCGAGCGGTGCTGATGCCGATCACCTCGCCTCTGGCATTGAGCAGTGGGCCGCCAGAGTTGCCGGGGTTAATCGCTGCGTCCGTCTGAATGAGATCGGTGAGCTGTTCGGTGCCTTGATTGACGGTTCTGCCCAGCGCGCTCACCACGCCTTTGCTGACGGTGGGGCCGCCAGCAAGACCAAGCGCGTGGCCGATCGCTATGACGTCCTCGCCAACCCGGAGTTTTGATGCGTCTCCAAGTAGGGCTGGCTGGAGACCTTCAACTTCAATCTTAATTACAGCGATGTCTACCGACTCATCTTCTCCGATAACGGTTCCTTCGAACACCTCGTCATTGGTGAGTGCGACGCTGATGGATACGGCTCCCTCAATCACGTGCTGATTGGTCAGGATGATGCCGTCTTCTTCAAGAATCACGCCGGTTCCAGATGAGTCTCCGAACCTTGTCCTGACTTGAATATGCACTACCGATGGGCTGACGTTTTCGACAATATCCGCAGTTGAAGGAAGCGATGGGATATTGGGCGGCAGAGCGAACGAAGTTGCCGTCGGCGGGAAGGTTACTGTTGTGGGTGTGAGGGTTGGATCTGAAACGGTGGGATCTACGGGGTCATCCGTAGTGCACGCCACCACCAGGAAAATGACAGCCGAAATTAGAGCGACTAGATGCTTTGTGGGGCTGGGGATCGTTTTGATCATGATTTGAGATGAATGCCGACGGAAATGAAGTCGAATTATATGTGATGTGGTCTGTCTTACCTTTCACTTCGATGCCGATCTTGGAGAAGTGGGTTGCGGACGGGCATATAATCCACCGGTTATTCAACGCACAGGGAATAGCAAGTTCTTCTGATGTGCATCGACTTCTCTTGTGCGATGGTACGACTGGAGAGACTGTGCCAGTCGGACTGAAGTCGACGCACACAAGTGGTTCGTACTCGATTTAATTTCAGTGTCATGCTGATTTTTGGATAGGGCTTTGAACAAAGCATTAGCACTGGCTATGTATTTGAAGATCAAGGGGACATAACTGCCCGATAATCGCGGCATTTCATCTGTTGGTTCTTCTGGCATCCTGCAGCGACGCTCGCGGTCTGATGCATCGCTGCTTGCTGCAATTTTCGCGGGTGTTCTGATTGCTGCAACTGTGCTGTCTGGCGCGTGGATATACGTGCGAAGTTTGGAACGCGTTCGGGTTGAGCGCGCGACCGTTGATCTGGTGCCGGGCAACGAATCTCTGACCGTTACAAATATTCGGATGCCGTTTACCGCCACGGTCTTCGAAGAGGGTGAGGCGGTGGTTCTTGAGTCGGCTGAGCCTCTTGAAGGGCTGATTGAGGGTTACGGCGATTTCGTACAGACGCCGCGGGTACTCTGGGGACCGATTGAAGAGGGAGTGCGCTTCCTTCCGGGCGTGAACGGCAATTTCTTCCCGCTTGGCGTGCTTCAGCGACTATCACACCTGGAGTCGCACGTTCGATTTACATCTGGTGGCCCTGCCAGCGAAGTCGTGAATCAAGAAGGCGATGAGCCTGTTGTCGAGATAATGATTCCCCATGAGCGCGCGACTGAACTGGGAGTCTCGCTGGGGGATGTGCTGCAAGTTGGGGCGACCCCGAACGAGTTTGGTCGATTTATTGCTGTGGTGGCGGGTACTTTTGAACCAATTGACGTCGAAGATCCGTTCTGGGGCGGACTTGCTACAGCCTTTATCACACCAGCATCATCTAATCCCGCTCAACTCCCTCCTCCGTTGGCGATGTTTATGCGTGGTGACGCCATCTGGAAGATCACGGCGGACAGTCCGATAGCCGTGGGACGGGGCGTGTGGTTCCTTTATTTGGATCCGGAGGCGCTCAAAGGTGAGTTGAGGGGCGACCTGATCTCCGGTATCAATGACTTTGAGGATATTGTTCAAAAACGTATTCCTCGGGCGCGCGTGGGAACTGGGCCGCTTGCCACGTATGAGAGTTTGCAGAGGCGAGCCATCTTCTCGCAGACGCCTACTTACTTGATGGGCGCTTTGCTTATGAGCGTGGCTGCGTACTACCTGTATCTGGTGTCAGGCATCCTGGTGCACAAACGTCGTGAAGATATCTCGATGCTGCGTAGTCGTGGCATCAGTACCGCGCAGGTTGCTCGGATGTATGCGCTTGAGTTGTTCCCAATAGTGGCTGTGCCGGTTATCGCTGCTCCCTTTGTGGCGCTTCTGATCATTTCTCAACTTGGGCGTATTGGGTCTTACGAGATCATCACCCGAGGTAATGCGCTGCCTGTGGAGTTATCGTGGGTCCCGTTTGCGGCGGCGATTGCGGCGGGAATCGCTACTACGGTCATCCTTGTTGTTCCGGCCGTAATTCAGGCTCGAAACAGCGTTGTGGCAGAGAAGGTACTGGCGGCGCGGCCAACCCGTAAGCCACTATTCCAGAGGTTTTATCTGGACTTCGTCATATTGATTCTTGGTGGCCTTGTCATCTGGGAGCTGAGAACGCAGCAAAGTATCGTGGTCACGGATTCTTCAGGTGAGCAGAGCATAGATATTGCAGCGATGTTTGGGCCCGTTCTCATTCTTGTGGCGGCGGCGCTAATTTCCCTACGCATATTCCCGTTGGTGCTCCGCGTCATCAGCGCGATTGCTGGTCGGCGAGCGCCGGTGTGGGTTGCGATGGCGCTGTGGAAGCTTGCTCGCAGCCCATACCAGTACGCATGGCCGATTCTGCTGCTGGTGCTTGCTTCGGGTCTTGGCGTGCTTGCTGGAACACTGTCAGGTACGTTGGAACTCAGCGCTGACCAGCGTATTCAATATGAGACGGCCAGTGACTTTCACATTGAGAATATAACGGCTGAGGGTGGAATTGGCGGATCGACGATGCGGGAGCTGGGTTCCATATCCGGGATCGATGCTACCGCTCTGGGACTGAAGGGCTCCGCCAACTTTGGGACCACAGGTGAGGGGGAAGAGTTTGAACTATTTGCTCTGGATCCACAGGCGTTTGCCGATATCTCCTGGTTCCGTGATGACTTCGCGAATGCTCCGCTGAGCCCGCTGCTTGAGACGATCACGATTACCGAATCTGCTCCTGACGTGCTGTTACCAGAAGGCTCAATTGAGCTGGGCATGTGGGCGAAGATCGATCCTCCTGCGGCTAATTTATTCTTGTGGGTCACCGTGAAAGACGCAACCGACCGCGTGCACACCGTGACGCTTGGGCCATTGCAAGGCCCGGATTGGCATTATCAGTCGTCAGCAATTCCAGATCGGGTGACCTATCCGGCAAGAATCGCGTCGATACAAGTCTTTGAACCGACTGTTGGCGATGCTGGCACTCCGACGACGTTCTCATTTGACGATATGGACGCGCTGGTTCAACTGCCAGATGGCAGCGTTGAAGGCCATCTTGTCGTTCCGTTCGAGGATCGCGATGACTGGGGCATTTTGGCTACGTCAGAAGGGTTGGACACAACTTTCACCCTGGTGAGCGAGCCGCCCGAACTTGGTATGCATTCTGGCGATCAGATGGGGCAGTTGGTGCTGGGGCGTGGGACGGACAACGGCGTGCGGGGCATCTACCGCTCTGTGTTTGGCGACGCTCTGCCGGTGCTGGCGAGTGAGTCGTTTATGAATGAGATTCCCGTTGAGGTTGGCGTGCCATTTGTGTCTCAGATTTTTGGAGTGTTCACACCATTGGTGATTGTGGACACGGTGGAGTACTTCCCCACTTTGGATCCTGATCGTATCGGGTTCGTTATCGCGGACTATGCCGCCGTATCCGACTATCTGGATTCGCTTGGCCAATCTCTTCCGAACAGCCGAAACGAGATTTACTTCTCAACCGAAGAAGAGGATCTGTCAGAGCTCATCAGCGAAGTCAGAAGACGAACCAGTGGTGTGGTTCACGTAGTGGATTCACGATCGCTCAAACGTCAGTTGCTCGTCGATCCACTGGCGATCGCAGGCTGGGATGGCATGGCTGCAGTTGCGCTGATTGGCACGATTCTCATTGCTTCGCTTGGGTACTTCACGTACATGGGTTCTTACATCAATGGATCGGCAAAGGAGAGTGCGCAACTGAGCGTGCAGGGCATCACACGAGGCTCTTATCTGCTCATGGTGGCGGTGGAGCACACCATTGTTGGTGTGATTGGACTGGTGCTTGGGTCGTTCACTGGTCTGCTGATGACGGACGTTGCGGTCTCATCTATTGCTCATACTGAGTCTGGCGGGAAGTTAATTCCGCCGTTTGTGCTGACCACGGAATGGTTTGGGTTGAGCTTTGTCTACGTTGCTATCGGCGCGATTGCCGTCGTTGCAGCGGTTCGAATATTCATTGGATATCGACGGCTCGCCCTAACGCAGATTCTCAGGTTGGAGGAGTAGCCCATGTTCCTCTCAGCCCTTGAATTGATGTTGCGACGCAGCCTGTCGCATTGGAAGCTGCTTTCTGCCGTGATTATCGGCGTGATGCTGGCGGTCTCCATTATGTCGGCAACTGTGCTGTACTTCGACGCGTTGCGGAACATTGCTCTGCAGCATGATTTGGACCAACATGGCCCATCGACGCTGGATATTCTTGTTGAGGCGAAGCAGTCGCCGGTGGACCGGGAATCACACGAGGAGTTCACGGATTTCGTCTCACCACGATTAGACCGGTATCTGGGCCCGATTGCTGATGGCATCAGCGTGGCTTACAAGTCCAGCACCTTCTACATTGCTGGTGAAGGTCACGAAGTACCGCCGCCAAGCGATGATCGGCGACGGGCCTCATTCGTGGTGGTGGAGGGCATCGAGGACAATGCAATTCTGGTCAGTGGCCGTTGGCCGCAGATCACGGCGAAGGTGTCCGGCGATAGCGTACTCATTGTTGAAGGTGCGATTTCAGAGGCGACCGCCGCTGAATTTGGGTTGAGTGTTGGCGATCAGTTCGAGATGGCGCCGTTCTGGGAGGCTCGCCACGAGCGAGTGATCGCGGGCGTCACTGGCGTCTACGCCAGAACAGAGCCGGATAGCCGATTCTGGCGAACATTTGACGAGGCACTCGGATTTGGCAGCACCAGCTTCCAGTTCGCGACTTTTGCCATACCTGAGCGCTCGATGCTTGAGGCACTCGGCGATTACTTCCCGCTGCTCACGTCTGAGTACGGTTGGTTGATCGATTTTGACGCCTCCAAACTGAAGGCGGATCAGAGCGGCGTTACTCAAGTTGCGATGGATCAACTTGAGAGCGAGTTTGACGCCGAGTTGGATGGATTTCGGATTACTACCGGGCTTGATCGCATTCTGAACACATTTGAGGCCCGGTTGTTCTTCAACAAGATCCCTATGTTTGTGGTGATGGTTCTGATTGTGTTCGTGGTTTTGTACTACGTGAGCACTATTGCGGGCCTGCTGATGGATGTTCAGAAAGAGGAGATTGCGCTGCTGCGGAGTCGTGGTGGGACGGGGCGTCAGATCATCCTGGTGTACTCAGCTGAAGCTTTTGCGCTGTCTGCGATCGCTATTCCACTTGGGCCGTATATCGCGTCGTTTGTGATTGGAAACATTGGGGTTATGCCGTGGTTTGACGACCTTAACGGTGGTAACGCGCTCCCAACAAATGTGACGGCAACGGTCTTCCGAATGTCTGCAATTGGTGGCGTGCTGAGCCTTCTTGCGCTGTTGGTGCCGTCAATCCAGGCTGGCCGAATGGGGATGCTTGAGCATCGCATGGCGTCGGCACGTCCGGCCAGGCTCCCGGCGTTCCAGCGCTACTATCTGGACCTGGGGCTCATGGGGCTGGTGTTGTTCCTGTTCTGGCAGCTACAGCAGCGTGGAAGCTTTGTTGCGACGAGCATCTTTGGTGATGAGAACGTCAATCAGCTGATTCTGGCGGTGCCAGCGGTATTTTTGATTGCAGCTGGAATTGTGCTTCTGAGGTTGTTCCCGATATCGATGGAGATCCTGGGGCGATTTCTTTCGTCGCGTCTCATGTCACCAATTACTTCACCTGCGCTGGTGCTCGGCGTATGGCAGATGGCCCGTAATCCTGCTCACCACGCACGCCTGTCGTTGCTGTTGATTCTTACGGCTAGCCTTGGAGTTTTCGCGGCGACGTTTGCCGGGACGCTGGATCAGAGCTTCATTGATCGTGTGTTCTATGAGACTGGCGCAGACATTCGGGTACTGGGCATCAGGTTGCCTGAGAACTCCCGTGGCAGGTCGGTCGCGGTGGAAGAGATGATTCGGACCACCGATGGTGTGACTGGCATCACGCCGGTGATACGCGGTGGCGGCAGTCTGATATCGGATGCGACTGTTCATTTCGACTATGTCGGCGTCGATTCGGAGACCTTTGGAGAGGTTGGGTGGACGCGGGACGACTTTGGTCCGAGGCCGATCTCAGATGGGTTGGAGAGGCTGGATCTGGAAGGCCGGGCGGGACTCGTAATTCCAGAGGGGGCAACGAGTCTGTTCGCTACTGTGCGTCCGTTTGAGGCGAATTCCTCTGTGAACATTCTGGCGCGTGTTAGTGATGCCGAAGACCGCATCTTCACGCTAAATATGGGTTCAACGGGTCCCAATACGGCCGATTCAGGGCTGGGAAGGTGTCCGAAACGCGAGAACCCGAGTGACCCGCCGCCATGGTGCACGGTTGGTGGGTCGATCAGCCTGTTGGGCGTCACCGGTGGAGCGCCGGAACCGCCGTATATTTTGGAGTTCCTGAGCGTTGCAAAGTTGAATGATCAAGAAGGCTCCGGTGGACTGAGGTCTGGCGCCATGGTCATCGACAACATCGGCGTTCGGATGAATGATGGTCGTGATCTATTGCTGGAGGATTTCGATGATCTGGCTGCGTGGGGTTCTCTGGGTCTTACGCTCACCGATCTGGGTGGGACTATAGCGCCGTATCGCGATTCAACAGGTGCTCCGATTCCAGGTCAGGCCAGGTTCAGCTGGGGTGACGCTGGGCTCCGTGAGTTACAGGGCGTGTTGGCCGGCAAGTTGCGTCAGGCGGTCCCGATACTTGCCAGCGAGGAGTTCCTGGATCAATCCGGGTTCAAGGTTGGCGATGAAGTAGACATCCTGATGGAGAACCGCGAAGTCCTGATCAAGATTGTCGACAAAGTCACCTACTTCCCGACACTTGATCCGGGTGTCGAGGCATTCGTGGTGGCCGATATTCAATCCTCGTGGCGCGCACTGGGTATCGACCGGCTTGGCGATGCCCGCCGTGTTGATGAGTACTGGGTGGCCACGGATCCACTTTCTGAGATCACAGCGGCGGATATTGAACAGATAGTCTCTCGTCAGCAGATCCGCTTCGCTCAGGTAGAGGAGCGGGTTGGGCAGTTGGGGCAGCGCGATGTTGATCCGCTCTCGGCTGCAGGTTGGCGAGCGTTATTGGCGATTGCGTTCTTCACGGTTCTTGTGGTGAGTGCGATTGGATTCCTGGTTCACGCTCAGGTGACGTTCCAGGGTCGTCGGATGGAGTTCGCGCTGCTTAGGGCCTCCGGGCTTTCCATGAAGCAGTTGCTTGGTCTTGTGTTGCTGGAACAGGTGCTGGTAATTTCCGCGGCGTTTGCGATTGGGGCGTTCATGGGAGCGCGGCTTGGAAACACCATCATGCCGTTCCTTGGCACGTCTGGTTCTGGTCTGGATGTGGTGCCGCCAATGGCCCAGCAGATCAACTGGCAGTCATTTGGCATAACATTTGGCATCATTGGCGTAGTGTTTGCAGGGGTAATTGCGACCTTGCTGTGGATGGTCTTCAAAATGTCCATCCACTCCGTAATGCGCATGGGTGAGAGGTAGAGAATTGACGACAGATAAATCATTGAGTGCTCCAGATCATCTGGCGGCCGGACGCTCCTACATCTACGGCAATGACATATTTAAGATCTTCAAAGTTGCGGATCTGGAAGTTGTCGCACTGCGTGGCCTTGATCTGAAGGTTGAGAAGGGCGAGATCGTCGCAATAATCGGTTCTAGCGGTAGTGGTAAATCCACGTTGCTGAACATTCTTGCTGGCTACGATGTGCCATCCGCTGGAACGGTGTTTATTGGCGATTACGACATGCTGAACATGACCTCCAAAGAGATCGTGGAGTATCGTCGGCATGAGGTTGGGTTTGTGTGGCAGCAGACGGCCCGAAACCTGTTCCCATATTTGACTGCAATTGAGAACGTTGAGCTGCCAATGATGCTCGCCGGCCGGAATAGTAAGTCGCGGCGTGACCGGGCGGCTGAGTTGCTGGATCTGGTGGGGCTTAGCGAGCGGATGACTCATCGCCCGGAGCACCTATCGGGTGGTGAGCAGCAGCGTGTTGCTATTGCCGTTGCGCTATCTAATGAGCCGCCACTGTTGCTGGCAGACGAGCCAACGGGTGAGCTGGATGATGAGACTGGCACGGAGATTCTGGAGCTCCTGAATCACTTGAACGTGGACCTTGGGACGACGATTGTTGTGGTGACTCACGATCCGGCTATTTCCACGAGCGTTGGGCGAGCAATCGCTATCCGGGACGGCAAGACTTCCACGGAAATCAGACGCAAAGTTGAAGAGGGGCAGGTCATTGGCGGCGCGGCCTCCGAGACGGAGGAGTTCCTGCTGGTGGATGCTAGCGGTCGAGTCCAGATTCCTCGAGACATGCTGGATGATCTCCAGATGGGTGAGCGTGTGCGGGTTGAGGTGGTTGAGGGGCGCGTAACTCTGCGGGACATGGACGCAGATGGGGCGGGGTCCTGATCTGACCGGTGCCTTGCGTTGAGACGAACGGTTGTAATTATCACTACGAAGTAGAGGGCGATGGCCCTCCTCTGTTCATGCTGCACGGCATTATCCAGAGCGGTGCGGAGTTCAAACGGGCAGGATGGGTGGATGCTCTCTCAGCGTCGCGGACGCTGATCCTGGTGGACCTTCCCGGCCATGGCAAGAGTTCAAGGCCAGAAGAACAGGCTCCGTACGAAATAGAGTCGATTGCGGCGGGCGTGTTGGCTATTGCCGCTCAGCATGGATACGCGCAGTTTGATTATTTTGGCTTCTCTCTGGGCGGTCGTGTTGGCTTTGAGTTGGCGGCGCGTCATCCGGAGGTTTTGCGCAAGCTGATCATTGCGGCGCAGCATGCTCGGCCGCCGTCTGCGGAGTCGAGATTGTCGCGGCTGATTGGGTTGTTTCGCTCGGGCAAGTTGCGGGCGATGGAGCGTGGGATGGGCATCCGGCCAGAGCCGGGTAGCTCGACTGTGAACGATCCGATGGCGATGGAGCGGGCTATTCAGGCGCTGACGACGTGGCGTGGCGCTGAGGATGTTGTTGGGCAGTTTGAGATGCCAGTGCTGTGTGTGTCTGGGGCGGATGATCCGGCGTTTGAGCGCGCCAGAGAGACGGCGGCCCAGATTCCCGGTGTAACGTGGCATCCGCTACCTGGTGTGGATCACAATGGCGCTTTCTATGGTGTTGAGGCGTGGAGTGCTGTTGTTACCGATTTTCTTGCATAGCAGAGGCGTTCGGTGACATATTTCGAGTTGATGATTACTGTTTGCAGAGTTGATAAATAAGCGGCGACAGGAACCTGTTCGCTTGATTCGGGAGAAAAATGGCGGAGCAAATTTCCGATCCAAATTTGAAGAGTGCGATGGTGGTTGTCGCTCATGCAGATGATGCTGAGTTTGGCTGCTCAGGCACTGTGGCCCAGCTGATCCGACGTGGGTGGGAGGTGACGTACGTTCTGTGCACGGATGGCAGCAAGGGGTCGGATGATCTGACCATGACTCAGGAGAAGCTCTCAGCCATCCGGCATACTGAGCAGGTTGCAGCGGCGAAGATACTGGGACTCAAGACGGTTGAGTTTTTGAACTACCCGGACTCTTTCCTGGAGCCGAGTCTTGATCTGCGGAGAGATGTGGCGAGGATGATCAGGAAGCACAAGCCTGATGTGTTGATCTGCAACAGCCCGACGCGCGACCTTGATAACAGTACGTATATCGGACATCCGGATCACATGGCCGCGGCTGAGGCAGCGCTTTCTGCTGTCTACCCAACTGCTCGAGACAGACTGACTTACCCCGATCTGCTTGAAGAGGGCTATGAGCCGCACAAGGTTGCTGAGGTGTGGCTGATGTACGGCGGTGACGCGGCAAATCACGTGGTGGAGTTGGAAGAGCAGGATCTGGTGAAGTCCATATCCGCGCTGAAGGCACACTCCAGTCAGGTAGAGGAAGAGGTGGGCGACGGCATGCGTGAGTGGAAGACCCGGAACGGGCAGTCGCATGGTGTTGGCCCGGCGGAGACCTACAAGTTGTTCAAGCTGAATTAGTCGGGCGGTCCGGCGGTTAGCTTAACGAAGAAGAGGGCGGCAAAATGCACGCCCTCTTCTTCGTTGAGGCACTAGCTCACAAAGAGTGTTCTAGTGCGTGATGAGCGTGAGGATTGAAATCACGTCATCGCGGTCAACTGGCTTTGGAAGCAGGAACACGGGGCCGTGCTCCATTGCAGGCGATGCGATGGCGGCGTTGCCAGGTGCTACGACCACTACGATGCGGGCTTCGATGCCCTCTTCGCGGAGTGTGTTGACAGTGCTTGCAACCGCTTCGACCGTATCGCCTCCAACAAACACGAGATCCGGCTTTGCCCGACCAAGTTGGACGATTGCATCTGCTGCGCTCGCCACAGTGTCAATCTGTCCGGCACGGGCAACGGCGAAATCAGCGAGGAGGTCACGGTCACCTTTAATCGGGTCAATGACGAGCACGCGTGGGCGAGGTACCAGTGACTGGGAAGCCACAAACTCATCCAATGTTGCCCGGTTGAATCGCCACGAGCCGCCAATTTTTGCTGCTGGAACTTCTCGTCGTTCCAGGAGTTTGTAGAGCGTGTGGTGGCTGATGCCCAAGTAGCGGGCGGCCTCACGAATATTAAGTAGTCCTGGTCCGGTGGTTTCGGTCATCTCTATTTCTAGCCCTCTGTTATCTGGTCCACTTGCATCACTATTTGACTCTGTACGCAAAACCAAGTCGGGGGCGGGTACATGCATCCGCTGCATGGAGAAAACCCAGGTTCCGGTAGGAATCAATACACAGCATAAGGTTCATTATTACCTTACACAATCCACTGATCCTCCACCGTAAACCCGAAGTATTCGAGAACAAATTGGCCCCCCCCTATTCGCATCAAATCGTCTCTACGTTATCCTCTGCCTCGAATGACAGTGAACGGCCAAGCTTCTTCTCCGTGTATTCGCGAAGCGCACCAAAGTCATGCTGCATTGCTTGCTGGAGTAGCCGTTGATCGCTGCTGTGTAGAATGAATCGGGCACCGGCGTCAATGGCTCGGGATGAGTCAGCAATGTTCTGCTGGTGGATCATCACCGGACGGCCTGAAGCTTCTGACTTTTGGATAATTCCGTCGACCACGTCCCAGTACTTCTGATTGTCGTATTCGTTTGGAATTCCCAGCGATGTGCTCATGTCGTTGGGTCCAATGAATATCGCATCCAGGCCATCAACCTTGAGGATTTCATCCAGGTTCTGGTAGCCGGGCTCGCTTTCAATACCAATGATTATGGTGTGGTTCTTGTGGAGTTCTTCCAGGTAGTCCCGGGATTTGTCACTTGGGAATACGCCGGTGTTGCCAGCTCGGTCAAGATAGTCACCCTTCATGGGGTGGAAGTTCTTGACGGCAACGCAGTCTCTGACTACCTGCGGATCTTCGCAGTAAGGCACGAGCACGCCATCTGCTCCAGCATCCAGCGCCATTGCTACGTAGTGTGGCACGGGGTACGGGATCCGGATAATTGGAGAGACGTTGTTTGCCTTGAGTATGAGTACGAGATCAGCGAGTTCCTCACGGCTTCGCTGTGCGTGCTCGGTATCGATGATGGTGTAATCGATTCCGCCGCCACCCATCGTTACGGCCCACTTGCCGTTGCGGGACGCTGAAATCATGAAACCGAAGACGGCACCGCCATCTTTCAGTGTCGCTTTGAGTTGGCCGCCATTCATTTCCCGTTACTCCCTTTACTAATGTTCTGGCCGGGCCCAGTCACTCCGACCGGGCCTGTTGCAGATATCTAATCGCTGACATTGACTGGGCCGCTACAACTGCGGGCCAAGTTTCGTTGGCGATGTTAAATCGTTGATGGTGCGAGGGGTAGTGGGTATCTGTTGACTCACCCGCCGTTCCCACCATGAAAAATACGCCGGGCACTCTGTCCAGCCACTCGTGCACGGTATCAGCGGCCAGCCGTGGGTGCCGCATTTCGATCACCTGATCGCGGCCAAGCACCTCGATGGCGGCTGATCGCACAACGTCAACTTCATCCGGTGCGCATATGACTGCGGGGAGGTGTCTGGAGTAGTAGCTCAGATCGTACTCCGCGCCAAATGACTCACAAACGCCTTTAATGGTGCGCTCGATCATTGCGGGGAGATCGTTGCGAATCTCTTCGCTGGAGATTCGGACGGTGCCGGTCATCTCAACGGAGTCGGCCAGAATGTTGGAGGCTCGTCCGCCGCTGATGGTGCCAATCGTGAGGCTGGCGGCCTCTTCGATATCTAACTGACGCGCCGTGAACGATTGCAAAGCAGAAATGACCTGAGCCGCGACGACTATTGCATCGATGCCTTTCCATGGCACGGCGCTATGTGATTCTTTGCCTTTCACGGTGAGCTCAAAGTAGTCGTTGCCGGAAAACGATGAGCCGGCTTTCAGGGCAATGGAACCAGCAGGCCATTCCGGATAGAAGTGGCAGGCGAATATGGCGTCTGGTCTTGGGTCATCCAACGCGCCGTCGTTGATCATTGCTGTGGAGCCAGCAATCTCATCGTCTGGGGTTGCCTCTTCTGCTGGCTCGAAGAGAAATTTAATGTTGCCGGGGAGGCGGTCTCGCATCCCGGCAAGAACCCTGGCTGTGCCCAGCAGCGCTGCAACATGGCCATCGTGACCGCAGTGGTGCCCGACTCCGGGATTAATGGATTGCCACGGATGTCCGCACAGATCCTGGGTTGGTAGGGCGTCCATCTCCGCTCGGAAGCCAACGGTGCGATCAGATCCAGCACCGCCTCGAAGCACGCCGACTACACCTGTCTGACCGATGCCTTCTGCGACTTCAATGCCGAGAGATCGCAACTCTTCTGCGACGAGTGCGGCCGTTCGGTGCTCCTGGTATCGGAGTTCCGGATGAGCGTGAATATCTTCGCGAATTTCTTTGACGCGACTGGCGACAGCATTGGCTGCGGCGGTTATCTCGGTGGCTAGATCTGGCGTCGTCATCATTGCATTTGGCTCATAACCGCGCACTTTACCATCTGCCATGGAGGCACTGACCGCAAGGCGGTGGGGGCGTTCATCTGCCATGGAGGCATTGACCGCCCATCTGCGATGGGGGCCCTTACCGCGAGGCGGTGGGGTCATTTCCTTGGAGGCCTTAGAATCCACATACATGAGGCGTTGTTCGGATTTACTGGAGATCACTGATGAAAATCACTGGCATTGAGACAATCAAATTTCACTCGAAGATCTATACGTCCAATCGGAACTGGCTTTTGGTCAAGATTCTGACTGATGATCCAGAGGTGTTTGGGATTGGAGAGGCTAGTCCGCTGGGGATGGAGAACCAGGTGGAGAGCATCCTGCACTGGTGGTTTGATAACTATCTGGATGGCAAAGATCCGTTGGACTCTGAAGTTCACTGGACCCGGATGCATCAGGATATGGTCTCTCGGAGCGGTCGTCTGGTTGCTACTGCTCTTTCGGGCATCGATATCGCTTTGTGGGATCTTCGGGGCAAGATTCTTGGGGTTCCGACGTACACACTGCTGGGCGGGGCACACAAGACCCGACTCCGAGTCTACGCCAATGGTTGGTACACGACGCCTGCCGCCCCAGAAATGATTGCTGACGAGGCCAAGACGGTGGTTGCCAAGGGTTACACCGCGCTGAAGTTTGATCCATTTGGTAAGGAAAGCTACTTTAATATTTCACGGGAGGAACTGGGGCTGGCGGTGGGTCGTGTCGCCGCCGTACGCAAGGCGGTTGGCCCCAATGTGGACATATTGGTTGAGGCACATGCCAAGTTCAACGTTGCTACGGCGATCCAGATCGGAAAGCGGTTGGAAGAGTACGAACCGACTTTCTATGAGGAGCCGGTCTCATACGAGCTTGCCGCTGAGATGGCGGATGTACGGAACCGGGTTGATATCCCTATCGCAACCGGGGAGCGGCTCTATCATAAATATGATTTCTTCGAGTTGATTGCGGCCCGTGCCGTGGACTTCTTGCAGCCGGATATCTGTAACGCTGGTGGCATTACGGAGCTGAAGAAGATTGCTGCGATTTCTGAGTCTGCTCACCTGACTATGGCGCCGCACAACACCAACTCTCCAATTGGCACGATGGCTTCACTCCACCTGGACGCATCGCTGGCCAACTTTGGAATTCAGGAATATCACGCCGAATTCTACGCAGCGAATTACTTTGAAGTCGTTAATGGCCTGCCTCGCCAATCGGATGGGCATGTGCAACTAAGCGACGCACCGGGGCTTGGAATTGAGCTCAATGAAGATGAGCTGGCAAAGTATCCGTACGTAGAATTGGGCGTGGGACATCAGAGTGGCATATAGCTAACATTCTACAATGTGAGTAACCTGTTGGGCGTACGCAATACCGACTCGTACCGGCGCAGACCACGTACATTGATTATCGATACATGGAGACAAGTTCCGGATGACAACAAACATGGGCCTCGCTCGTAGGCCGATATTACTCATGATGATTGTGGCGATTGTTGCGATCGCAGCCACCGCCTGTGGCGGTGAAAGCGCGGCTGAGCCTAACTTTGAGCTGCCAACCCCGGTTTATCCGCGAGAAGTGGTCAATTTTGTGGTTGGCGCAGCAGATGGCACTTTCGAGACGGATTATGTCAACGCGTTCTCGGCTGCGTTTGCTGCAGAGACTTCTGCGACGGTGTCAGTTAATCCTGAGCCAGGCTCCAATGGCGTAACTGCCGTGGAAAATTTTGGGACCAATCCCACCGGCGGTCACTGGTTCCTGGTAATCAACAGCGACCAGACTGCTGCACTGGCAACAGGTGCCACCACGGAGGATGTGACTCGAGACTTTAGGCCAGTGACCACGGCCCTCGTTCAGCCATTTGTTTTTGTTGCCGCTTCCGATTCCGACTTCGCGGATTGGGGCGATGTGGTGTCTGCAGCTTCTTCGGGAAGCATTACGGTTGGTGTGAAGGGTGCAGAGACGGGCGCTGCCGCACTGAATGTAGCGGGGATAGCAGATGCACTTGGTCTATCGCTGGAAACCACACCTGCCGGGGACCCGGCTGCGCGGATTGCTACAGCGAATGGCCTTGGGCTGATGACACTAGGTGAGGCGAACAGGGTGGTTGACTCTGGCGCCGGCACAGCGCTTCTGGTGCTTGGTGCGAGTGAGGCTGCGTCATTGGCTGGCGTGCCGACGGCGATATCCGAAGGAAGCTCATTTGAAGGCGTGCCCTACTTGCTGGGACTTGCTGTGAACATCAGGGTTCCAGTCTTCACTCTGGATAACATCTCGATAATTCTGAGAGCCGTAAAAGCCTCCGCTGGATTCCAGGCGTTTGTTACCGAGTCGGAATTGGCCAACATTGACGTACCCGCCGGAGACGCAGGCCTGACTTTTCGATCGCAGATCGCGGAGTTTGAAGCGCTCGCAGCCAAGTAAGTCTTTCTTGTAGAAAAAGTGATGCGGCCGCCCAACCTGAGACAAGGTTGGGCGGCCGTTTCGCGTAAATGGCCATTGGGCAGGCGTATACTGCCGCGCCACACGACCCTAATTAAGTAATGTTCGGAAGGTACTGGGATGATCGAAAACTCAATTCTCAAACGCAACAAAGAAGGTTTTAAGGCGCTCGTCTTCGCGATGACGTTCTACAACCAGACGCTGATAGAGATGGCAGCCCACGCCGGATTCCAGGCCATCAGCCTGGATGGTGAGCATGGCGCATTCACTCCAGAGTCAGTCGATGAGATCTGCCGCGTCGCAAACGGATACAACATGTCTGTTGTGGCAAGAGTCCAGAACAAAGAGGCAAATACCATCAACCTGTGGCTGGATCGCGGAATCCAGGGCGTTGTTGGTCCTCACGTTGAGACCGGTGCAGAAGCACAGGCGTTTGCCGATGCATGTCTGTTCCCTCCTGATGGCTGGCGCTCATGGGGCGGCGGTCGCGGCACGGAACTGAATGACGATAAGGTGATCAATGATAAGTACGGCGGCAAGCTGGGGTTTGCTAAGTGGGCTAACGCGAACATGATCGTGTCGGCTCAGATCGAGTCGGCGACTGCCTACGAGAATCTTGATGACATTCTTGCCGTCAAAGGATTGAGCGGAATCGTTGGCGGACCCAACGACTTTGCAGCTTCCCTTGGCTACCCGGGAGAGCCTGACCACCCCGAGCGAGTGAAGCGAACCGAAGATGCAGAGGCGCGTGCCAAAGCGGCCGGCAAGACGGACGGCCGAGCGATTACGCTTGGTATTCAGGACCTGATGATGGGCCACGTTCGGGATTTTGCCGAAGAGCACTCGGAGATTCCATACACCGGCAGCTAAGCTGCTCGGATGATGCTGGTAAAGGAAGGCCGGGTTCAGACCCGGCCTTCCTTCGTTTTATTCATATTCTGATCATCCATATTTTGGGAACGATTATCCCGGGCTGCATGAGCCGCTGCGCGGCAACTAGCGCCCAGTCGCGGAGTCTGTGTTGCATTCGGCGTGGCGGCGTTCGAAGAGCGTCACGGACAGGGATGGCAAGCCGTATCAGGTGATGTACACGGGGCGCCCAGCTCCCGGTGGTGGTCCTGATTTCGTGGATGCTGTAGTCACTGATTCGGATGGCGTGGTGCATCGGGGTGATATTGAGATTCACGTGCGCCGATCTGGCTGGTACGCGCATGGGCATGATCGGGACCCTGGATACAACGGCGTTATCTTTCAGGTGATGGGGTTTGAAGAGCGCGACGAGGTGCGCTCCAACTCCGGGGTGGGCATTCCGTTCCTGTTGCTGAAGTCTGGGGCGATGCGGGGCGGCCATCCTGTCAGACCATCTGCCGAATTGCCTGAGCTTTCGCTGGATGAGGCGGGTGATCGCAGGTTTTTCGCACGCAGCGCCGGGTTGGAGTTGGAACTGGCCAATACCGACGCTGATCAAGTTCTCTGGACTGAGTGTCTTGGTTACTCGAAGAACCGCAAGCCGTTTCGGGAACTTACAGCGCGGGTTTCGTGGGCGATGATTGCGGGTAAACAGCCATCGGGGCGCGGTGAA
>Ga0114993_10002027_pt1 | contig 22770 bp, 22 predicted proteins | sample ArcticOcean_MG_C_FD_87042 | JGI IMG/M metagenome (GOLD analysis project Ga0114993, IMG submission 87042) | Marine microbial communities from western Arctic Ocean - ArcticOcean_MG_CB2_150 | ecosystem: Environmental > Aquatic > Marine > Oceanic | place: Arctic Ocean: Canada Basin | collected...
GAAAATACCCCTGAAAATACCCCTGAAGCTGATGAAATAAACCCATATGGAACTTATGAAATTCTAGTAGCTTATGAGAAATATGGATTGGATCCAGAAGATTTTACATATGAGGAAATTATTAAAGATGCCATATTATTTTGGAACAGTCTGGAACGCTTATCTTTTTCACTAGATGTACCTTGGATATCTCCGTATCCATTTTTACTGAAATATACAGATGAAAAGGCAAATGCACAGGTGGTAATCTCATTTCAGAGAGATGTTAGTTCATGTGGAGTTAGTGGGATTGGGGACATAGCGGGGTGTTCAACAGTAGTATCTGCAGGGATTGAATACGAGTTCCCAATTGAAGGGATAGTTTCAGATAGATTTGCAAAAGAAGGTACGTTTTTAATCGTTGAACATGAAATAGGGCATGCCATAGGACTAAGACACTCTGGCGAAAAAGACAACGGAGATCAATTCCGAGGGGCTAGTTCCGAATTAAGTGGGATAATGGAACCCATACATAATCCTCCAATTATGAGAAAGGGTTCATGGAGCGAGAATTATAATTGGGACATTACAAAATTCAATGTATATATAGACTATGGTGATTTCTATAAAGATACGCATCAGAACATAAAACGTCAGGTGGAATATGCACTGAAATACTGGGAACTTGACCCGCATAGGTACTTATCTGAAAATGTATCTTTTGAATTATCTTCTAACCCTAATTCAGAAATTATAGTCAAATTTGCAGATGCAGCGGGTTCGTGCAGTGAAGAGGATTTTTTCTGTGTTTGGACCCGGGGGAATGATATTGATGGTAACGGAAGAGATGATCATTATTGGCAGTTGGAAATTCAGATTCCAAATAAAGAAGTGGATTATTTTTCATGGCTAGTGGGGTATGCAATTGCATTGACATTTAGAAGTGACTCTAGCGCAAAAAGTGACCTCCCGCTACCATTTCGCAAACCATATATGCATGATAATTGGGTATCGTGGTGGAAACCATTTCAGGGTGGCCATGGGCCAATAGATTAAAGTTATATTTGTCCCAGTCAGATAGTTTCTTATGTTCGTTATCTATGCTTTTTTTTGTTTCTATTTTTTATTTTTCATGAATTTTATATCATGATGATAAACCCACGTGGTTTTCCGATAATCTCGTTGAAGAGATATGTTACAGGTGTGTTCAATTGATGCTATTGTAAATTTTTCCCCACATATGCCAAATCATTAGCAAGCTGATAACACCGATTATCATTGATAAAATTACCCCGAAAACAGGAATTGCCCCGACAATTGCAATGATTACTGTGGTGAGAATAAGAACTGCTAAAACTTGCAAGGATCTAATAAAGTAAACATAATTAAAAATTAGATTACTTATTTTTTTCCAGGAGAATGCTAACTTGAATTGGCCCTCATTTGCATACACTAGGATTGGTGCAGGAACTACATAATAACTGAATATAGAAAGTAGTAGAGAGATCAAGAAAAATGCCAAAAATGCATGGGTTAAGAACTCCATTGAAGCACCGGTTTCCTTTATTCCGGTCATTTCAGCTTCAGAAACAATAGAGAGTAATTTACTCAGAGGAAAGGAACTGAAAAATAAAATTCCTGCCAATAACAAAGGAACGATCGTATAGATTAAAGATATCAATGTTGCTGAAAATCCATCTGAAATTAAAGTAGCCCAAGTTGAAAATAACTCAAATTGCGGTAATTCTGTTTCTTCGGATGAAGCTGCCCTGATAACTTTTATCACATATCCTTGGGATACTAAAATGCATAAAAATGAAATTACTCCTGACGAAAATAAAACTATGGCTGTGAGAAATAAAGACAAGTCACTGTTTGTGTAGAGAAAAAGGGAAATAATTAGCAATAAAAAAAATAAAATATTCACAAATAAAAGAGTAGTAAAAATCCACACTGGTTTTCTGTTTGCCATGATATAGTTGAGAGGATCAATGAACCACGTACCTCGTTCATTAAGATATTTTTTAAACTTGTTTGATAGCCCCATGTCACAACTTCTTATTGGATAGTTTTAATTGTTTTGATATATCGCCCATGTGAAGTAGTTTTATAAACACAAGGGTATAATAATATCTTACGTATGCCATATAGAAAAAATAAAGAAGATATTGTAGACACGGGGTCATATGAAGATTATGCCGAAATATTGGAAAAATATTCTGCAGAAGATTATCCATATTACGAGGAAAACAAGGTTCCAAATTTTGTCAAATATCAAGAAGAAGTTGGATGGCTTGATGAAATGGAAAAATATTGGGGAAAGGATTGGGGATCCCAAGGAATTGGTCGTTTAACAGATGTAGCTGTTCGGTACCCTATGCCGCATGAAGTCCACCCCATGTGGTCTCAAGATTCGGCTTATTTTATGGCACCTAAAGAGTTCCCATCCATAGAAGAAATTAGGAAAAACCATGATATGATGACAGACATACTCAAAGAGGAAGGAGTTAACCTTCATTGGTGGGAATTTGATTTTCCTCCAGAAGGACCCCATGGTTTGTTAAAAAGAACTATGTCAAATATTGGTTTGGTGATAAATGGTGGGGCGATCATGCCGAGAGCTGCTGCGCCTTGGATAAGAGGTAGGACTAGACATGCAATGCAATGTTATGTGGAAATGGGGATACCGATACTTTTGACAATACATGGGCATGGAATCCACGAGATAGGTGCGACTCAATGGCTAGCAGAAAATATATGGATGACATATCTATCAACAGATGGGAATCAAGAGGCAATTGATCAGATTACTCCAGTTATGCGCGCTTCGGGGGTAGAACATATACAAGTTGCAAGACCACCAGGCCCCCATGAATCATTTTCATGGAGAGATGGCCATTGTATGCATATTGATATGTGGTTTGCACCGGTAGATATTGGATTGGTGTTGCTCTACCCCGGGTTTTGTGATTATGAAACTCAGAGATGGTTAAAATCTCAAAACGTAGAAATCATAGAAGTTTCTGAAGAAGAACAACGCGAGAGTTTCCCATGTAATTTGATCATTTTGGAACCAGGGAAGGTCATGATAAATGGATCTGCTAAAGAAACAATTAAAAAACTTAGATCTAGAGGTGTAGAATGCATTCCGGTTGATTTTGATTATGCCAAAAGTTATGGTGGCGGGATTAAGTGTGCAACGTCATTCTTGAGGAGAGATGAAGGACCTCACATCGAAGAATTGGGAGAAGGTCCAGCCCATTAAAATAATTTTTTAATTTTTTTAGTTGTGTCTGATCTTTTATCAAATTGAATTCATTTGAAAGGGATTAATTCAATGTTTTGATAACGTCTCGTCGCAAATACAAGATATAATGAGTATACTAATTATTGGTTCATCGGGTTTCATTGGAGTTGACCTATGTAACGCTCTAGTTAATGATGGCCATAATGTCGTGTGTATGGATGTGTCACCCAATGAGATTATAGACAGCCCTTCAGTTGAACTTGTTCGGGGGGATGTGACAGATTACAATTATCTATCAGACCTAATTTCCACGCGAAATGTGGATAAAATTGTGAACTTATCTGCCATAGTAGGGGGTGCATCTCACAAGTACCCTACAAAAGCTGTGGCAGTAAATTGCATGGGATTTGACAATGTCCTAAGAGCGTCTGTGGAGAATGAAGTATCTAGAGTGGTTTGGACGAGTACATACGGTATTTATGGGAAATCGTATGATTACCCCGATGGCCATACAATCACAGAAGATTCAAAACCATTACCTTCGTATTATAGGTACCCTGAAGAAACTCTATATGCAGCAACCAAGCAGCTTAATGAGCATCAATCACTTGTTTATGCGACCAATCATGATCTGAGTGTTCATGGAATACGACCGAGCCTAGTATTTGGTCCCGGTAGATTGCGGGGCTATGTCACGTCCCCGGGGAGAAAGTTCATGTGGACTGCAGAATTGGTTCAAAAGGCTGTTGCAGGAGAAGAATGCATCATAGACTTATCTCCAGATGATAGATTGAATATGGTTTATGTTAATGACGCAGTACGATTGATGAGTTTGATATTAGATTCAAAATCCCCATCACATCCTGTTTATAACACAGGAGGTCATTCTATTTCTATTAGAGATCTATCTGAGCTTATTGAAGATATCACGGGGACTCCTGTATCGTGGAAAGAAGATGCAAAACCATGGGGTAGACCTCCAGTTGTGAGTCACGCGCGTGCTGCTGAAGACTTTGGCTACGATATAACACCGTTGAGGGAGTCCATTATAGATTACATAGATAGGCTATAAATCAGAGCTGAGTTATACCAATAATTTTTTTGAGTAGTTTGTTAAATTTTTAAATCCATTTTTAGTAACTAAAATTAAGTCTTCAATCCGCATGCCGCCAACAAGAGGGTCGTATAAACCAGGTTCTATAGTAATGACGTTTCCAGGTTCTATAATAGAATCACCCATACCAATTCTAGGAGACTCATGGATATCTAATCCGACTCCATGGCCTGTGGAATGAATAAATCCCACATTTGTTGATGGATCCGATCTTAATGTAGGGTAACCTGAAGATTCGTATATATCACATACTTTATCATGTATTGTTTTGCAACTGGTTCCTGGAGAAATTAGGGCAAATGCACATTCCATAGCATCTAATGTGACATTATAATAGTCCCAGACTTCTGAATCTGGAATTCCCTTGACCATTGTCCGGGTCATATCTGCATAGTATTTACTATCGTTACTTCGGGGGAAAATATCAATAATAATTGGTGAATTTGCCATTAATGGCCCAGATCCAGAATTATGAGGATCAGATCCTTGTTTTCCGCTTGAAACTATAGTATTGTCTGCATGGCAATTCAACTTTAAAAGTGTTAGTGCTATTTTTTCTTTAACTGTTTCAGAGGTCAATTTGTCTCCTTCAAAATACAAAAATTCCCCGTCTATTGTTGAGCTTTGTAATATTGTTTCTGCGGCCAACATTGCAGATTCTGTTGCTTTTTGAACTTGTTTGATATAGTTGATTTCATTTGTTGATTTGCATGAACGCACTTTTGAGAAATTCCGATAGATATCTGGTTTAATTCTGACATTTAGTTCTCGGAGGCTGTCTGCAGTCTCTACAGGGAAATTTGCAGGCACCAAAATATTTGGGTTCGGCAATAGTTCAAATATAAATTCGGAGATCATGCCCATTCTTGCACCTATGGGACCTATTTTTTCTACTTTTTTGCTAAAATTGTAGTCTGAAAACTTTCTTACAACATCAACTTGGCTTTGATCAATTGCACGTTGATATTCTAATTCTGAAACAAGTATCCTTGATTCTTGGGGAGTGTATAAGGTTATGAATGGGTCTGGTGCGTCGAATCCTGTTAGATACAATTGATTTGAATCACTTGATGAAGCGTCAACCAAGTAACCGTCTTGATTTGAATTTTTCAAAGAAATGTCGAATTCTGGGTACTGGATCATTTGGGAATTTTTGGTTTGTGGTGGGGTTAAATCATCCGTAAAACAGTGGGAGATGCATATTTGCTAAATAGTATGACACCTAATAAAACTCATGAATGTAACTATTTGTAATTCTTTTGTTGGAGGATGTGTGACAGCTCCACCTTCTAAAAGCTACACTCATCGGGCCATATTGGCTGCAGGGCATTCAAAATCTACTACCATTGAAAATCCCCTTCTGAGTGCAGATACACTTGCAACAATTAGGGCCATCAAAGCTTTTGGTAGTGAAGTTAAAGAAGGAGAAAAAATCAGGATTAATGGTTTTTATGATAGACCAATAATCCCAGATGATACGATAGATTGTGCAAATAGTGGAACTACAATGAGGTTGATGATGTCCACCGCGGCTTTGGTTGATGGATCAACAACACTTACAGGAGACGAATCCCTCAGATCTAGACCGCAAGGAAATTTGATTGATGCGATTAATCAATTAGGTGGTGATGCACGCAGTAGTAATGATGATGGCAAGGCCCCTGTTGTGATAAAAGGTCCAATTAATGGAGGATCAGTTTCCATCCCAGGAGATGTCTCATCTCAGTTTATAACCTCTCTTTTAATGGCGGGTGGGGTTACAGAAGAGGGGATTGGTGTGGAGATAACATCTGAGTTAAAGTCAAAGCCATATGTCGACATAACTACAGACATTCTAGATGCATTTGGAATAGAAATAGAGGCCACTCGATCGGGATATTATGTTCCGGGAGGCCAAGCGTATGAAGCTAAAAAATCAGTCTATAAGATACCAGGAGATTTTTCTTCGATGTCTTATTTGCTTGCTGCTGGTGCATTGGCTTCTGAAGAAGGCATTGAGATTAAATCTGCTCAGCAGAGTTCCCAAGGTGATGCTGCAATTATTGACATTCTTTCAGACATGGGTGCAGAGATTGAATGGGACATAAAAAATGAAACAATTAAGATAGCCAAATCAGATCTTTCTGGGATAAAAGTAGATGTTGGAGATACTCCTGATTTATTACCGACAATTGCAGTATTAGGCGCCGTTGCAAAAGGAGAAACTAGAATTGTAAATTGTTCCCATGTGAGGTATAAAGAAACAGACAGAGTTGCGGCAATGAGTGAGGAACTTCAGAAACTTGGGGTGGTGACAAAAGAGAAACATGATGAGCTAATAATAGAGGGAACTACAGCCCCCATTTATGGAAAGGAGCTTGATGGGAGAGGAGATCATAGGATAGTGATGTCGCTTTCTATCTTAGGACTTGTTTCAGCGGGGGAAACATTAATAAATGGTTCTGAACACGTGGGAGTATCATATCCTGATTTTTTCCAAGTATTGAAGAGTCTTGGAGCTGAAATAAAAGGTGACCAATAATTATGAATGGGAATAAATTTGGCAGGTTGTTTCAGATGACAACATTTGGTGAAAGTCATGGTGAAGCTATTGGATGCATTGTTTCTGGGTGCCCTTCGGGTGTTGAGATCGATGTTAAACACATACAACAAGACCTAGATCGGAGGCGACCGGGTCAATCTATGGTCACTACTAGTCGAGCAGAACCGGACCAAGTTTCTCTTTTGTCAGGAATAGAAAATGGATATACAACCGGTGCACCTATTGGAATGGTCATTTATAACAAAGATGCTAGATCTAGCAAATACGAACCTTTCATAACCGCTCCGCGTCCAAGTCATGGGGATTTTACTTATTCTTCTAAATTTGGCACGAGGAGTTGGGGAGGTGGTGGAAGATCTAGTGCTCGAGAAACAGCTAATTGGGTTGCAGCTGGAGCATTGGCAAAAAAGGTACTTTTAGATTCTAAATATGACATAGAAATAAAAGCTCATGTTAACCAAATAGGGGAGATAAGATCCCCAGATATTACATTTGAAGAGATGGTTAAAAACTCTGAAACAAATCCAGTGAGATGTGGCCATATAGAAACTGCAAGTGAAATGGAAAAACTAATAAGAAATTACCAAACTGAAGGAGATTCTATTGGAGGTACGGTTTATTTTGAAATGCATGGCGTCCCTATAGGATTAGGTGCACCTAGGTTTGATTCATTTGAATCGCGGCTCGGTCATGCCATGTTATCAGTTCCCGCAACAACTAGTTTCGAATTTGGACTTGGAAATTCTGCAAAGACTTACACAGGATTCGAACGTAATGATCCTTTTGTTTTTGGAGATGATGGTTTAGTAGTTCCAGAAACTAATAATCATGGAGGGATTCAGGGGGGAATAACAACGGGCGAAATTATTTTTGGGGAAGTGGCATTTCATGCCCCCACATCAATTGTGAAAAAACAGATGACTGTGGATTGGGACACTGGAGAACCTAAAGAAATACAAGTGACAGGTAGACATGACCCAGTGCTCCCCCCAAGAGGAGTTCCTGTGATAGAATCACTATTATACATGATAGTTCTTGATTTTATGTTACTAGGTGGAAGAATAAACCCGGACAGAATTGATGACAATCCAGGAGTATATGATACAGAATATCACCCGAAGAATCCACAAAATAAATGATCTATAAAATCTAGGAAGTAATAAATCCTATGACGAGACATATAAACACAAGGTGAGATGGCAGAGCGGACTAATGCGCCAGTCTTGAAAACTGGTGGCCAACGGCCTCGGGGGTTCGAATCCCTCTCTCACCGTTCCCGGGAAAGGTTCGAATCCCACCTGTCGAAAAGGTTCGAATCCCTTAGTTTTTCCAGAATTATATAATATTCGGTATATTTCATTTTTTGGGGTTTCTTTTAATTATTTGGGGGATCGATTACCAACTAACATGCCACGTGGGGGGAGGGGGTACTAATGTGAGTGCCTCAATTTTTGACTAATTTTTTTGAAGTAGATTATTAATTTCATTCATGGCTAACAGATGATCTTCTTGTACTTTCTTAAGTTGTGTTAGTATAGTATTGTCGTATGTTTTTACCATCTTGGCGTAGTCAACTGCCTTGTCAAACTGGTGTTGTGCGCAGTGTTCTTTGACCTTTACGAGAGCGCGCAAAGTTTGGCGGGGGTTATCTCTTTGTAAGTAAATATAACCAAGCAACGCTTTCTCGTTTTGCTGAAACCATGCCTCGCCAGATTCTACAGTATCAAGATCTTGTATACTAAACATATTTTTAAATTCATCGTCATTCATAATCTCTAAAAAATATGAGTTCAACAGATAAAAATTGTGGTGAAAGATTAGTGCATTTTATGTCCGTTTATCGATGCTGTTAAAGCCCGTATAATTTCTTTAAACGAATTCATAGAACTCTACGCCATCGCTATTTCCAAAAAAGATTTGATTGCACTTTTATCAAGGGTAATTTTTGAGGCAGATTTATATTGCATCGATATCAGAAATTATCGTTAGAAATTGACAGGTCTTTTTGAACTCTTTCACGCGAAATACTATAATAATATTTTATCGTTGTATGTTATAAAATCACATAGGCGTGATGCGTAATAGATGCACAACAATGAAAAATATAGACAGAAAGATCTTTTAAGCGCCCGGCCTCATATTCTACGTTTATGATCAAGACCCTTGATGATCTGGATTCTATAGGGAAGATAATTGGAGTCAGAGTTGATATCAATAGTCCACTTGATGGAGATAAAATAGCAGATGACAGTAGATTGAGATCGCATCTAGAAACCTTGTCTGAGCTCGCATCTAATGGATCTAGGGTTGTTTTATTGGCGCACCAAGGACGCCCAGGGGATGAATCTTGTATTACATTGGAATCTCATGCTTCTAAGCTGAGAGAATTGCTCGACAGTCCTGTCCACTATGTCCAGGGAACTTATTCTAAAATTGCTTTGGATAAGATAAAAGAATTAGAAATGGGACATGTTCTCGTCTTAGAAAATACACGGTTTTGTCCAGATGAATATGTTGAAATGAAACCAGTTGAAGCTGCAGAAACTAAATTTATAGCCACCCTTTCATCTGTTTTTGATGCATATGTTAATGATGCGTTCGCAACTGCTCATCGATCTCATCCGTCTCTAGTTGGATTCCCGTGTCTATTGCCCAGTTATGCAGGGAGACTTATGCAAAAAGAATTAGAGGTTCTAGGGAATATACATGAACTTCCTACGCCAAGGGTTTATTTTTTAGCAGGAAAGAAAACTATTGATTCTCTTGCTGTTGCAGAGGCCACACTTAAAAGTGACCTGGCAGATGAAATTCTTGCTGCTGGTGTTTTCGGGAATTTTCTTTTACATTGCGCAGGTTTTGATTTGGGAAAGCCAAGTGTGGACATATTAGAATCGAATGGGATTTTAGAATATACCGATAGAGGAAAATCACTTCTTGAAGAATATAAAGATAAGATTAAACTCCCTATTGATGTTGCATTTGAAAATGAGGGGCGTAGAGAAAAATTAATAGACTCGCTTCCAGCAGATGGGCCAATATTTGATATTGGATCTAAAACTATAGAGATGTTTTCTAAAGTTCTTGAAAGTGCTTCCACAACAATTCTAAATGGGCCTGCGGGATTGGCAGAGAATCCTCAATTTCGAAAAGGCACTATTGAGATTTACAATGCTGCGACAAGATCGAAGAATAGTATTGTAGGTGGCGGGGATACAATAGCATTGCTTCATCAATTTGGAATTCATAAATTTTCACATATAAGTACAGGAGGAGGTGCAGCTATGAGAATATTGAGTGGAGAAACTTTACCGGCGATTGAGGCATTGGAATTTAAAAATGGAAATTGAATCTGCGAATATTTTGGATCTCGAAGGTGTAGTTGGATTATGGAGTTTGTTGGTAGAGGACCAGAAGAATTACGGTGCATCTATTGTTTGGGAAGAAAATGCTGTGCTTATGCAGAATATTTTTTCAGAGTCCATACATCAAGGAAATTTGATTGTTGCCCGATCAAGTGAGATCCAAGGTTTTGTTAATTTTGGCATAATTCGAGAGGGGATGAAGCATGAATATGTCATGGGAGGGATATATAATCTTTTTGTAAAAGAGCCAAAAAGAAATTTAGGTATTGGGTCTAAATTACTCTATTCTGCCGAAGCTATATTAAAATCAAAAGGTGCAAAAGAGATAACAATGGAAGTTTTGAAAACAAATCTCAAAGCGTCGCGTTTTTACAAACGTCATGGGTATAAACCTCATAGAATTGAGTATAAGAAAATAATAAAGACATAAGACTCTATAAAATTAAGAAATTATGGACATACCAAAATATTTGCTTCAGTAACTCAGTAGGCCAGAGTGCTGGTTTTGTAAACCAGATGCCGGGGGTTCGATTCCCTCCTGAAGCTTAAGGTTCGGTTCGTTATCGAGAAATTATAGATACCGTTATAGAGCTACCTAAACCTCAGCCCCAATTCTGCATTTGCTGATCTAGTTTGTATTCTAGTTTGGATCTACTTATGATACCAAGGTCCGCTTTTTTATGACAATTTGGGCATAAAACTATGAGATTTTTTGCAAGATTTGGACCGCCCTCCGATCTTGGAATTATATGATGTATTTCTGGAGTATCTACCCATTCATTGCACCATTCACAATGTTGCATTGCCCGTTCAAAATATAGGGTATTTTTTAAATTTTCAGGAGCTGGTTTGGTTTTTGCAGAAGTGGCATCCAATGTGGTTTTGAAATGTTTTGAATTCTTTTTTAAAGAGGGCAATAGCTTTTGTTTTATTCTGGCCCTACGAGAATTTCTTATTCTCGCTTTATTAGCTATTTTTTCTTTGTGTAGTTCGATGCGTGCAGCTTGTTCTTCTTCGATGTATTTTGCTTTTGCCAGCCTATATTCTTGTTTTATTTTGCGCCTCTTTGGGAGAATAATGAAATAGAATGAAATTCCACATACTAAAATTGCCACTATAAAAATAAATTCTAGTCTCACTAACTGATCAAGGGGTGATGCCATGTTCCGTGCCTAATAATGTTCGCAAAGTATTATAAAACTATGACTTTGTGTTTCAAATGATCGATAATAATATAGTTTACTGCCTTGTGGCGTCTTTTGTTGCTTGGTATTCAATCAGGGTTTCTTCATCTAGATTGACTAAGTGACAGATTGGGTCTCCAGGAGTGACTACTGGATTGTACAACAACCCCACGATGAGTCCTTTCGAAGGGGCCCTAACTTCTTCTTTATCGGTTTTAAAAGGGTTAGTTATTGTGCATAATAAATCCCCTTCGCCTATCAATTCCCCAGGTGAACAGTGCATGTTCACAATTCCACCGGTATTTGATCGAATCCATTTTTCGTCGTCTCCATTTATGATAGCCCTCCAACCTGGCCAATCGACTGAATCTGTGGGCCGCACTAAGTAGGCAGAAAGTACACTTTCGACTCCAGAAAGTGCTGTGTCGATCAAATCTTTTTGAAATCTATGTGCCTCTCCGAGTTCGACTGCAATAGTGGGTATCCCGGCGTTAGAAGCAGCTCTGCGTAAAGATCCAGAGGGCCCGGTACTGTTTATAATTACATTAGAACCAAACGAATTGGCTAGATCAGATACTTTCTCATTCGAAATGTCTGCAAGAACATGAAGCATGTTGCTTCTGCCTCTAGTAGAGGTATGAAAATCTATGCCAAAATCGCATTTGGATATAAAAGCCTCGAAGATTGAATTTGCCATTCGATTGGCACTTTTTCCGTGTTTGTTACCGGGGAAGGACCGATTTAAATCCTGATTATTTATTGGCAGATACCTTTGATGGGCTAAGAATGCAGGCACATTCAGAACAGGTAAACACACAATAGTTCCACATATGGAGTCGTGATCCCATTCATGTGCTATTTTTCTAATAATTTCAATACCATTAAGTTCGTCTCCATGAGACGCTGCGGATAAAAATACGTTCGGCCCTGGTTTGGACCCGTTTATTATTGTCACAGGTATTTTTACAGGATCTCCGATATAATTCTCGCTTACAGTGAACCTAATATTTGCAATATCGCCAGGTAGAACCTCACCGCCAGAAGGTATATGAAATGTGCCTTCCTGTTTCATATATGTATTTAAATGCAAGCTTTGATGTAAAACTTGTGTTAATTTCAAAACGAAAAGCGTCAATAATACTGAAGATTATTTTTGGATACGAACTACGATGGAAACGAATGAGATATGTTTGTTTTAAAACACGAAAATAATAAGAATAATGACTATTAATGAAAACAAACTAAATATTGGAGTTTTAAGTTTACACATATCTAGAGAAACTAAAGCTATCATAAATGCCATAGAAGCACTTGGACATGAGGCTACATGGATCAAACGAGAAAATGTGGAAATTATAATTGAAGATGGAAATGCCATCATAAAACCAGATGTAGACATAGTTGTGAACAGAATGCTTTTGACGAAAATGGAACAGCCTGCAGGCGGATTTGGGCTAGCAAAAATATTTTCGAGTTCAGTGCCCATGCTAAATCCTCCAGAATCATGTATAACAGCGATTCATAAATTCGCTACTGCTATGTTGTTAGTAGATGGGGGCGTTCCAGTTCCAGATGCACTTCTAGCATTGGACTATGATCGCCTAAATGAGGGTAAGAAAAGATTTGGAGATACTGCCGTTTATAAAACAGCGATTGGTACAAATGGGGGTGGAACTTGGAGGGTGGAAAAAGATAATAGAATTAGTCCGCGTGTTGGACAAAGAGAGGCATTCCTTCAAGAATTTATAAAGTATGGAAGCGGAAGAAATAGTGACTTAAGAGTGTATGTTGTAGGGGGCGAGATTATTGGTGCTATGAAGCGCTATGCTAGAAAGGGAGACTGGAGAACTAATGTTGTCCTTGGGGGTGATATAGAAAATGCAGAGGATATATTGACAAAGGAGATCAGAGATAATTCATTGAAATCTGCAGAAGTTCTTGGATTGGATTATGCAGGTGTAGACCTAGTTGAATCAGAAGATGGGTGGAAGGTTTTGGAAGTTAATCCCACAGCGGGTTTTAGAGGATTGTTTAAGGCAACTGGTATTTGTGCAGCCCCATATATCGCTGAGTTGGCCATATCGAGAATGGGAGGGGTTGTTGAAAGAAGCCTTGTGGAAAAATTGGCTTTGAGCTTTGATGATTCAGAACCACTATCAATTCAAAATAAACATCGACGGCATGATGATGAGAATATAAACATCATGGATTTCATTACAGAGGTTGTCGTCAGAGGGACTAGAGGTTATCAGAGTGTTGAGGCAAAAGCAGATACAGGTGCATCGAGGACTAGTATCGATATGAAATTGGCTGCAAAAATAGGTGCAGGTCCTATTTTAGATACAGCCAAAGTCAGGACAGGTAACGATAAAGAAGGCAGATCAAGGCCTTTGGTTGACATAGTCATAGGAGTTAAAGGGAGACAGCATACAGTTACAGCAAGCGTAGAAGATAGAAGTCACATGGAATATCAGATGATACTGGGACGAGATATACTACAGCATTACCAAATTAGAATTAAATAATTATTTTATTCTGGTTGATATTAATCAATTGCAGTCCATAGATACCTGGCTGCATAGCTCCTATAAGGACTCCAATCATCCGCTTTTAGTACCATTTTATCAATGGTATCCAAAGAAGGATAAAATATCTGCATGGATCTACGAATTGCTAGATCTTCTACTGGGAAAACATCTTCTCGTGCGAGTACAAAAATCAAAAACATTTTTGCAGTCCAGACACCGATGCCCTTTATTTTGGTGAGAGTTTGAATAATTTGAACGTCTGACATCGAATCCAGATCATTGATAGACAAACCGTCCTGAAAAGCTAATGCTATATTCGTAATGTAATCTACTTTTTGGGTTGAAAGCCCAGTGGATCTAAGATCTTTTTTGTTAGCAGATAATATACCAGATGGGGTGACTTTGAAACCATTGAAGAGTCTTTTTCTGATTGCAGATGCTGATGCGATAGAGAGTTGTTGGTTAACCACAGATATAACGAGCCGTTCAAAAGGATCTGGATGAGGGATTAATTCGATGGGTTCGTTGTTTTCAATGAGTTGCCTCATGACAAGATCTTGACTTAAGAAAGTAATCGCGTCTGCCATTCAAGAGATTAAGTTTTAGAAGTATATTAATTAAATGTCATAAATCTAAATAGATGGAACATGAAGCCTTATGAAGAAATATTAGGTTAAATAATATTTTATAGCTTGAATATTCGTCATACGTAATATGGACAACATATTTAATCACTAGATATATACTTCAACTATGGATTTTTCCCTATCCACTGAACAAATGCTTATACGAGACGAGGTTAAGCGCTTCGCTGAAGCTGAAATGGCACCTGTTGCTCGTGAACATGATCGGAATGAAACATATCCGTATGAAGTTATGAAAAAGGCTGCAGAAATGGGTTTGACTGGATCCCATATTCCCGTTGAATATGGCGGTTCTGGGCATTCACCAATTGATTTTTCAATTTTGGTAGAAGAACTATCAGCAGTTGATCCAGGGATTGGAGTATGTATTTATACGGCAGGTTTCGGTGCAGATGCGATTCTTGCTTTTGGAACAGAAGAACATAAAGAAAAATATCTGCCACGCATAACTTCTGGAGAATCTGTTATGGGTGCAGCAATTTCTGAACCTAATGCAGGTTCGGATGTTACATCTATAGAGACTCGGGCTGAAAAAGAAGGTGATGAATGGGTCATAAATGGGAGAAAAATGTGGATTACTAATGGTACGGTGGGGGATTTTTTTGTTGTTATGTGCAAGACAGATCCAGATGCAGATAATCGCTATGCGGGTTTTTCTCAAATTATGATTGAGAAAGGAACAGAGGGATTCGATGCGGAAAAAATAACTGGGAAGCTTGGTATTCGTGCTTCAGATACAGCAGAATTGATTTTTGATAATGTTAGAGTGCCTGAAGAAAATCTGATTGGGACTCGTGGTGCGGGTTTCCTTCAGCTGATGCAGTTTTTTGATGAATCCAGAACTATGGTAGCGGCACAGGGAGTGGGGATTGCTAGAGGTGCAAGTGAAAGGGCATTGAAATATGCCAAAGAACGTCAACAATTTGGTCGATCCATATCTGATTTTCAAGTGATTCAGCATAAACTAGCAGACATGTTTACTCTGACAGAAGCTGCAAAGAATTTAACTCTTAAATCTGCTTGGGCTGCAACTTATGAAAAAAATCGTATGACTGCACTCGCATCTATGGCTAAAGAATACGCATCTAGAATAGCAGTTCAGGTGACAAGTGAAGCCGTACAGATTCATGGAGGAGCTGGTTTTGTTGATGATTTTGACGTTAGTAGATTGTATCGAGATGCGAAAATTACTCAAATATATGAGGGAACTTCTGAGATTCAAAAGAACATAATAGCAAGAGAATTGCTAGGAAAAGGATTTATTTAATTTATGAAAATTGAAGATATCTCTAAAGTTGCTGTTCTTGGAGCAGGGAATATGGGACATGGAATAGCCGAAGTGATAGCTTTGGCTGGTTTCGAAGTTGCGATGAGAGATATAACAAAAGAGCTAGTTGAAAAGGGTTATCAAAACATAGTATGGAGTCTTGGAAAATTGGCTGAAAAGGGACAAATATCTAAAGAGGAATTGAGTGAAACTCTAGAAAGAATATCCATTTCTGTTGAAATAAAAGAATCTGTTGAAGGGGCAGATATCGTTGTAGAAGCCATTCCTGAAATAATGGAACTGAAAAAGGAGCTTTACAAAGAGGTGAATAAATATTTATCAGATAAAACTTTAGTCCTTTCAAATACATCCTCTTTGTCAATAACAGAACTAGCGGGAGTTGTATCTGGACCTGAGAGGGTATGTGGTTTGCACTTCTTTAACCCGCCAATTAAAATGCCGTTGATTGAAGTTATTTCAGGAGATCTTACTTCTAAAGAAACTTTTGAAATGTCCATTGAGTTTGCAAAAGCAATAGGAAAATTCCCTGTTGGCGTCTACAAAGATAGTCCAGGATTCATAGTCAATCGAATATTGACACCGATGCTTAATGAGGCTGCATGGATAGTTCACGAAAATAAGGGGAGTATTGCACAAGTCGAAAGTTCTGTCAAATATGGATTGGGACTCCCAATGGGTGCATTTGAACTATCAGACCAAGTTGGGATTGATGTTGCAGTGCATGTGTTAGAGTATTTGCATGAAAAACTAGGATCTGCATACGAACCATGTCCATTATTAGTTGAAAAAAGAGATTTGGGAGAACTTGGTAAAAAGGTAGGAAAAGGATTCTATGACTATTCCAAGAGTGTGAATGATATATCCGTCGAAGAACGATCGAAAAAAATAGAGCTGCTTTTAACTGCGTGTATGTCGAACGAGGTGGCAAAACTACTAGAACTTGAGGTGGCAGAGGTTACGGGGATAGACCAAGCTATGAAGCTAGGCACAGGTATTGAGAATGGATCTGCTCAAATGGCAGATAAAATAGGTCTCGGTATACTTCATAAGATTTTATTAGAGGAATATGAAGAAACGGGGAATGACAGGTATAAACCAGCAAAATTTTTAGCAGATTTGGCTAATAAAAAAGAAAGTTTTTATGGAATGTCTGGATCAGATCCCACATCTTTTGTTTTTGAGAATATAGAAATTGAAAAGGATGGTAAACTTGGTAAAATTTTGTTAAATAGACCACATAGATTAAATGCCATTACTTCTGAAATGATTGAAGAAATAAACGATGCCCTTGACATTTTTGAAAAGGATGATGAGTGTGGTGCAATACTTATTACAGGTGCTGGAGAAAAATCGTTCTGTGCAGGTGCAGATATTCTTTCTTTCGCTTCTGGATTCAGTGACAAAGAATCTGCCCGGGCTTTATCGAAGAAAGGACAGAATCTTTTCGAAAAATTTGAACAGCATAATTTGCCGATAATAGCAGGTATCGATGGTTACTGTTTTGGCGGAGGCATGGAACTAGCAGCAGCATGTGATCTTCGGGTAGCATCTGAGAGGTCTTCTTTTGGACAACCTGAAAGAAATTTGGGCATACTGCCTGCATGGGGGGGTACCCAGAGACTAATGCATATTATGGGAGAGTCTAGAGCTAAAGAACTAAATCTTCTAGGCAGAAAGGATTATGATTCTAAAACCATGTTTGGTTATGGTTTCATAAATGAGGTAGTTGAAAATAGTAATTTTACAAAGAGATTATTAGAAATTGCAAAATTACTTTCTGAGGGACCGCCGCTAGCCCAGGGAATGATAAAAAAAGCCATGCTAACTGGGAGAAATGACCCTGAAAATGGATTTGAAATAGAAACAGAGAGTTTGTGTAATTTGATAGGTACAGAGGACATAACCGAGGGAATAACTGCATTCCTAAGTAAGAGAAAACCTGAATTTAAAGGTAAATGAGATTCACAGATCAGTATAGGAATTTTTAACCGATACTATCTCGAAAAAAAGATATGGTCCGTTAGGGTAGTCCGGCCAATCCTGCTAGGTTTTCGACCTGGTGACACGGGTTCGAATCCCGTACGGACCATTATTCGGAAGCTCCAAAACCCCCTACTTTTTAGGGATATTCATAATTCGCGTTCTATACTAAAATAAAAGTGATTAATTGATTGACCGATATACTATATTATTATCTCAGAGAGACTATCTAATATCAATCGTGGTAGAAAAAACTCACACCTATCTGGATGGCAGTCAATATGTGGGAGAAATGAAAGATGGTAAGGCCCATGGTCAAGGGACTGTGACCGATGGAAAGGGTATCCACATGTTTGGATATGTGGGAGAAATGAAAGATGGTAAGAAGAATGGCCAAGGGACTTTCACCTCCTCAAATGGTGGTCAATATGTAGGTGAATGGAAAGATGATGAGCAGCATGGTCAAGGGACTCAAACCTTCTCAAATGGTGGCCAATATGTGGGTGAATACAAAGATGGTAAGAAGAATGGCCAGGGGACTTGGACCTCCGCAAAGGGCGTCCAATATGTAGGTGAATACGAAAATGATAAGCGCCATGGCCAAGGGACTTATACCAAATCAAACGGTGACCAATATGTGGGTGAATGGAGAAACGATGACTTTCTAGGGTAAAACAAGTAAGAAGTTGATTGATTGATATACTATATTATTATCTCAGGACTCTAAGGATCGTTTGCCCTTGGTGGGACTCATAAGAAAACAATACCATTTTTATGTCTCATAAATAACTGCAAAAATAAATATATGAGTACTTTTATTTTATGGTTCATCCCTGTATTTTTTATATCTTGGAAACTGATTTCTCTATATAAAAATCATATTAAATTTCAACACATACCTTTTAGTCCATTATATGGGGATCTCAAAATAGGAAGTGATTATCTAGACAAATATATCACCAATCCACTCCCTCCTGCATTAGGAGAGGTAGATGACGTTTCCCTCTTTTCCAGCCCGCATTTCGATCCGATTCTGTTATCTTCTTTAGTTAAAGATTTTTACGAACAAACTTCTTTATACACTTTAACATTCGAAGTCAATTGGCACCATCCATTCAAAATTGGAGCATATATTTTTAGCCATTTCACCTCGTATATCCAACAACTAAACCTCCCTGGCATCAGTGGAACGAAAAGTAAATTAATAAGTCAATTCTTATTAATTCCTCTTTCAATAGACCCCCGGGAAGGGTCACGTGCATGGATTAGGACCAACCAAAACAAAGAAGCAGTTTTTGTTGCATTTTACGCCACTCACAAAACACATGAAATCCCATATGTAAACATAGCAGTCCCACTCCCATTTTCAAATCTCAGCACGGTTCTAAGCATAAAAAATTGTGGCGATGGGCTCGAACTATCCACAAAAAATAGTCAGGGGGATGAGGGATTATACCTAGTAACTCGTTTCTTTTCTATACGACTCCCACTTTCACAGACATTCCTAACTTTTCCTGCACTTCCCATTGATGAATCTAAGAAACGAATATCTGCGACGCATACAATGTGGGTGTTCGGTATAAAATTCCTAACGTTACATTACACGGCTTACAGAACCATAAAATGATTTTTTTAAATCAAATATATTTATTATTATAGCAATATTAAAAACTACTAGTTCTAACCCGATGATTTTTCTTATTCTGACATCACCCATCTGGTGGATCTCCTATAGCTTCAATATCCATTTCAACTACTTTCTCACCATCTGTTGGGGCTATTGCCGTGGCATGATTGTTCTTGATTAGTGCAGTTTATCTTTACTTATGATTTTATCTGTGCATTCAACTTTTAATTTTCAATGTATTCCATCTTTATCTGCTGCATGCACACCGATTATGAGCAAAACATGCTCATCGGATGCCAATATTTTAAGTAATTCAAATCAAAATACAGAATATGAATGGAAAATTATATCCCCTCCACACTGAAGGTCCCGATCTAATCTTCGGATTCTCAACAATTTATTTTGGACTACTTTCCATTGCATCTATCCTTGTTTTCTTGATATACAAACGGAATGGGACATTGCCAAAAATAGGTGAGCCGTATTACGATATATTCGTTCTTGCCTTTGGGCTATGGTGGTTAGGTGGCCTTTTTATCGATGCATTTGCACATATTTCTGGAGTGGTTGACGACACGTTTTTCACTCCTTGGCATGCCATATGGTACTCCGGTGCTACTGCATATGGCGCATATATTTTTTATGCCATTTTACCAGAAGAAGGACTATGGAGTCTTGTGAGAAATCCCTTGAAGACTCTTCGAGAGGTATCTCCCGAGCATAGACCAGGGGTTTATGGAATCATTCTATTTGGTCTATCGGGATTTAGCGACATGATTTGGCACGAAACACTTGGAGTCGAAACAAGCGTTGACATTCTCCTTTCGCCCACTCACATTGGACTTTTTATCGGGCTCATGATGGCAGTTACGGCGCCGATGTGGTCGGCTTGGGCTGACAAAAAAAGCGGCAGGGATGGTTTGAAGTCACAGATTTTAATCATCTTTGGACTTGGTGCAGCATGGGTTGCCACCGTACTTATTACCCTTTATGCAAACATTTGGTTTGAACCGCTTCAAGCATTCTGCTACGACGGTGGAGGGACGTATTGTTTGAGTGAAACTTACGATCTCGCACTGACTTACGGTATGCGGGCGTTGTTGGTTCAAGCTGGCGTCAGCTCCGTTATGGTCTTATTTTTCATTCGCCGTTGGATGCCTGCTAGAGGAAGTCTGTTTATCCTTTTCTTGTTCCCTGCAACTGCTATTTGGGTTTACAGTGAATTCAATAATGCACTACTTTTCATGGGAATTGTCTGGGCAATCGTGGTTGAACTTATCCTACCGATTCTTCGGAGAGGCCTGAAACGTATGTTTGTATCGTTGGTTGCTGCAAGTCAAGTGGTCGTGTTTACCGCTTCGTGGTGGTGGCGTTCTGAACAATGGACAACAAATACGTATTGGTTAGAAGGAACTAACCTGCATGTATTGCCGTTTGGCTGGACAATTCATGCTACAATTGGTGCCATAGTGATGTGTACAATCATTGGTTTGATTGCAAGTATTGTTGCATTTCCACCCCCCATTCCAGACCTCGGTGATGAAGAAATAGTTTCGTGACTAACTACCTATAATGCCATTCACTTGATGGAATGGAATTCATTGGAGCAATCCCCAGTCAAAAATCAAAGATATTCCAGCACTTAACGCCGTTATAGAAATCACTATTGGATGAAGCAGTTTTCTTATCCTAACATCACTCATCTGGTGGAGCTCCTACAGCTTCAATATCTATTTCAATCGTTTTCCCACCATCTGTTAGGGCTATTGCAGAGGCTGATCCATACATCCACGCTATACTATATTATTATCTCAGAGAGACTATCTAATATCAATTATGGTGGAAAAAACTCACACCTACTCAGATGGCAGTCAATATGTGGGTGAATATAAAGATGACCTCAAACATGGTCAAGGGACTTTTATCTGGGCAAGTGGTGCCACATATGTGGGTGAATGGAAAGATGATAAGTTCCATGGTCAAGGGACTTATACCAAACCAAATGGTCGTCAATATGCGGGTGAATTTGAAAATAGTAAGCCTCACGGTCAAGGGACTATGACCTACGCAGATGGCAGTCAATATGTGGGTCGGTGGGAATTTAGTATGAGAAATGGTCGAGGGACTTTGACCTACGCAAATGGTGACCAACGAGAAGGTATTTGGGGAGAAGGTGAATTTCTATACGAAAATAAAAGAGATTAATTGATTGATATACTATATAATTATATCAAGGAAGACCTGATATCAATCATGGCAGGGGATGAAATTGGATATAAGGGCGAATGCAAAGATGGTCTCAGACATGGTAAAGGAACTTTCACCTACTCAAAAATGGCAGGCGGTAACGCAGAATATATAGGTGAATGGAAAGATAATAGGAGAGATGGTTGGGGGACTTACCGCAACTACCAAGAAAAAAGCGGATATGAGGGTGAATGGAAAGATGGCCTCAGACATGGCCAAGGGACTTTTGTCAACAGGTATGGTGACGGATATGAGGGCGAATACAAAGATGGTCTCAGAAATGGTCAAGGGACTGCGTTCTATGGTGGTGGTAGTAAGAGGGTGGCAGGCGTTTGGAAAGAAGGTGTATTTCTATACGAAGTTGAAAACTCAAGCCTGTGGGACTCTCTCAGGTAACTATCTGAAACAATTGATTGATTGATTCAAGAAAAGAAATAGAAGTGATTGAGCATGATATCTTATCAGCTCAGAAGGCCTATTGAGTATCAATCATGAGTGAAGAGAACACCGTAGTTTCTGGAAGGTATTTTGCAGGGTTATGGAAATGTTGGCTATATCCAATAATTTGTTTGTTCCTAAGTTTTTTGATTTCTGATCTCTTCATTTTCTTGGCCTTCTTGGGGGGGTTGTGTGCATTCATAGCTTCTATGTGGTTCCTACACGCCGATGCAGTCAATTTGAAAGAGACCCATGGACTGGATAAAAGGGCATGGCCTTATTGGATTTCACTTTATTTTATCGGGATTTTTTCATTATTAATCTACTATTGGACAAGAAGTAGTTTAATAGGAAGGGCAGGGATGACCCAAGAGTCACTCACATGGGAAGACAGACTCTTGCCTTATAAAAATCGGAATGATATCCCCTCCCGATAAGACCAAGTTCGTATGAATAAATCTCACCTTCTTGTCATTGTAGCAGTATTTTGTCTCATCATTTCTGGGTGCTCAGGCGGGACGGTAGAAGATATTTCTCCGGTAGATTTCTCAGATACTCCTTCTCCAATCCCTACTCCAGTACTAACCCCA
>Ga0114993_10002029_pt1 | contig 22759 bp, 25 predicted proteins | sample ArcticOcean_MG_C_FD_87042 | JGI IMG/M metagenome (GOLD analysis project Ga0114993, IMG submission 87042) | Marine microbial communities from western Arctic Ocean - ArcticOcean_MG_CB2_150 | ecosystem: Environmental > Aquatic > Marine > Oceanic | place: Arctic Ocean: Canada Basin | collected...
CCTTAGGTTTGGCATCCGTTGCCTGGTCCGCAGCCATGGTCAGAACCACGTAGAGTCCTGTGTCGTCCATTGCAGCTGTAGAAGGGCTCGTGCCGCCAACTTTCCAATCTGTAGCGACCAGAGTGGCTGAATCTAGAGGTGACGTTCCGGTGCCAGCATCGAATCGGACGTGCACGTTCTTCCTGCTGGTATCGTGCTCCGCAAAGCTGGTGACCGGGGTGGTACCCGTGCTTGTTGTCAGCTTTCCGCCAGTTTTCACATTGGCTGCGATGATTGTAGGAGCCGCAGTGTCAACGCTGACCTTAAATGGCTTATTGGGCTCGGCTGTTTCGTTGGCAGGATCGCCTGCTCCCTTAACAGCGACTGGTGTGGTTGCCGGGGCCACCGGAGCGCTGAAGACAGGGACGTTACCCACTTTGTCCTTGGCCGGGAGCCACCATTTGGTGAGGCCCTGAGTGGTCAAGGTCTTGGAGTAGCTTACCTGGAACGAGTTGGTTCCTATGAGAAGAGGCGTTAGCGTTGGGCTAGAGACTCCGCCTATGACTATGTTGTCTACGTCCGTGGAGGTGATGCCTGAGGCCTTACCGTCAGCGGACGCCTCATCCGTCACCGTGACGATGAAGGTAAGGGCCGATACGTTAGTGAAAGAACCATTGGTTGGACCAGTCAACGCAATGGTTGGGGCCTTCAGGTCAGCTCTCGCCGTGGCCGTCTTGCTGGCCACGGGATCCTCGTCGTTGTACGTAAAGGTCAGGAGAGCGCCATCTGTGACATACACCTGCTTGGGTGTACCGGTGTTGTGGTTACCCAATGTGGCAGTAAGCTGAGCAGTGGTTGTGAAGATGCCGCTACTGGGTGTGGTCTCAGTAAGTGTGAGAGGGACCGACACAGCGGTCTGGGCGCTGCTGATCAGCGTGGTCTTACCAGTAATGGTGTCTTCCTGGTTGTAACTGTAGCGAGCCACCACGGTACCCAACTCTTGCAGTTGAATGTTAAAGCTGCCTGCGAAGGTGGCATTGACATCCACTGTGAGAGTTACGGCGCCAGCCTTCCAAAACTTGGTGGAGTCGAGGTTCTCATCTGCGAGGACTCCAGTAGCATTGAGTGTCTCGGAATCGCTAGCTGTTTCTACCAATGTGGTAGCGTTAACCGACGTTCCGTTTATCACTATACCAGCTGTTTCCACGCCACCAGCAGTTACGCCTGCAGCATTGGTCACAACCGCCCGAACCCTAGCATAGTTGCTGAGGGCATTATCGGTGGCTCCGGCAGTCACGTCTGCAGTTACTGGAACCGCAGCCGTGTGCAGATTCTGATGGACGGCGGTGCCTAACGCGGCTGCCAACACGACAGATCCTGTGGCTGCCGAGGTGCCGGTGGAGATAAACCCGCTCTGCGCGCCCTGGAGTGCCCTCATAAGCACGCCGTCGGGAATATCGTCATTGTTAGCGTCTTCTAGGAAGGTGTGGTTCATGGAGTACGTGGTCCCGCCAGCCACACCTACTAGTGTGCATTTGAAAGCGACTAAGGTGCCTGAAGTGCAAGCGCCCGTCAAGGTATTGAGGACGTTCTTGTCAGCGTCGGCCACCGAAATTGTAGCGGTGTTGAAACCGGCGTTGGTGGAGTACCACCTCACGCTGTCTGTTGTCACTCCACCACTTAGCGTTATGGTGCCAGCCGTAGCACCCATAACAGGCACCACTGACATCATCGCTAGAAGAAGCGAGAGGACTGCTAGGATTCCGATAAATCTACCTTTGGTTTTCACTTAACCCCCCTTATGTACCCGATCTTATTTGCGGGCTCTGTAGAATTTTCCGACCGTTGCGTATACCTTGTCTCCGTAAGAACTAAGTCTCCGAGCACAAAGGTAGGACCTGCTCTTGATGGATATCTGGATAAGTGCATATACTCCGTTCCTTTCACGGTTGAACCCATCAGCTTTTTTACACTATATGACATAGCCTTGTCAACCCCTGCAGACAGACTTGCACGGAAAAGGGCAGCATCACCCAGCTCGGCGAGCCCTTACTGCAGCCGCAATTCCAGTGTGTGGCACGGATCGTTCAAAATGTAGCGTAGATTCATTCCCATGTCAATGATTTCGGCAGCTTCTTTAGTGAGGGAATTAGGTAAGGAAGTTTTAGAGTGCAAGAGTACTATGGGAATGGGATGTGGCGGCGAGTGGATATCTTAAGACTGCGTACGTGCGGCAGTTTGAACTGCGTTGGGGAAGAGGCGAGGGCCGCCATCGCCATGGCGGCATCAGCCCAGTGAGTTGAGGGTGTCGGCCAGGTCACGAGCTATGCAGGTGAAGATGGGGGTGTCCCGTTCAGTGTAGGGTCGTGCCTCTGACCCGCGGAGGTCCATCACGAGTTCAAGGAAGTCCTTTGGAGAGTCGGTCTCGAACCCGAGTACGAACTCCTGGTCATCCAGACCGTAGGAGTAGGTTGTGGTTATCTTGACGGTCGGGTACTTGTGACCGACGCGAAAGTGATCGGTCATCATGCGCTGCCGTTCTTCAGCGGAGAGCTGGTACCAGGAGTGAGTCTTTATAAAGGGATAGACGAAGAGATATTTCCTGCCGATTTGACGTATGCTGGCTGTGGTACCTTCCTGGCCGGGATGTCGGTGTGCGCCGACATAAGGGGAGTGTCTGGTCATCGCCAGGTAGGAGTAGGGTATTTCCATGTGCTTGCCAAGGTTGGTGCTCCACAGACGCGTCCCCATCTCTTGTAGTTGTTCTAGGTCCCCGGCAACCTTCCATAGAAGGAAGTCGCAATCGCCGCGGAGGCCCACCAGGCTGTATGGCAGTACGGATACGTCTGAGGATAGCTCGTCCAGTACGGCGATGAACTCCCGCTTGTGTTCCTCTTTTTCATTTGAGGGAAGCCGACGCCACTGCGGGTCTAGCTTGTAAAAATCGTATTTGACGAACTGACTAGGTTGTTCTTTCACAATTTACCTCTAGGCAAGTATAATCCATGTGTACAAGTGGCCAGATTTCTCTGAAGGTGATTTATTATAAGGTGTGATGATACCTCAGCTCAGTATTATGGGAGTGACCAGCATTCCGGAGATTAACATAGGAGACGACTTGGCGCATCTCATTTTCGACGCGGCACGTGCGCAGGGGACTCCATTGGAGGCAGATGACGTTGTTGTGGTTACTCAGAAGATAGTGTCCAAGGCCGAAGGCGCGGTTGTCGATCTCAGGGAGGTTGAGCCTTCGCCCATGGCTAAGGAATTTGCTCGACAGTATGAAAAGGACCCTCGTCTTGTGGAGGTGGTGCTCCGGGAGACCAAGCGCGTTGTGAAGATGGACAGGGGCGTTCTGATTGTGGAGACCAAACATGGTTTCATCTGCGCCAACGCGGGAGTAGACGCATCTAACGTTCCCGGGGAAGAGATGGTCTCTTTGCTGCCCGCGGACCCAGACGGGTCAGCATTCAAAATCAGGGCAGGTCTTATGGAGCGCACCGGGTTCCCCGTGGCAGTGATCGTATCGGATACCTTTGGGCGGCCCTGGAGGATGGGCAATACAGATGTGGCTTTGGGTGTTGCAGGGATGGATCCTTTGAACGACTATCGTGGTCAGATAGACCCATACGGTTATTCGCTGAAAGTTAGTGTGGCGGCTGTTGCCGACCAGGTTGCCTCGGTGGCGGAGTTGGTGGCAGGTAAGGTGACACTTGTTCCGGTGGTCATTGCTCGCGGATGCCGGTACAGGACAGACGAGGCAGCCACTGCCAAGCCGCTCTTACGCGATGCGTCCCTTGACCTGTTCCGTTGACGGCATGTTTTTTGTAAATATAGAAATACATTCTAAGTAATAAGGGGCTTGTTCGTCGGACCTTGCTCGGGGAAAAGCGGAGTTTACAGCCATGCATTCGGCATTGACGCTCATATGGTGATATGCTAGGATGCGAACCTGTGGTAGCTTATAATTGCATGCATAAAGCATTTATAGCTTAGTGGCCCGAGCCTGAAAGGAGCATTTGTGATTAACATAAGTCCCCTAGCAGTCGAGAAACTGAAGGATATTCTGGTGGAGCAAGGAGAGGAAGGTGCCTCTCTACGAGTCATCCTGATGCCTGGCGCCAATGGGGGAGCCCAGTATATGCTGGCCCTTGAACAGGAAGCCAAGGTTGATGACACGGTGGTGCAGACCGAAGGCGTTAGCATTCTTATTGACCCAGATAGCGCACCCCTCATGGAAGGCGCCGAGATAGATTACATGGACGGCTTGATGAGGAGTGGGTTTGTAATTAATAACCCTAATATACAATCTGGCGGCGGCTGTGCATGCGGCGCCAGCGGAGAGGGTTGCGGTTGCGGTGGCGGTGGTGGCGGTGGTTGCGGTGGCGGTGGTTGCGGTTGCGGTGGGCACTAGCTGTTGCTATTTAGCTCACTATAAGCTAATTCGCTAATCCAGACCCGCTGTGTCCAATGTGGCTTCAGCGGGTTCTGTATGTCCAGAGATATTTAGAGTTTCATGTGTAAAATACGGGAGAGTTTGCCAGGTGGCATTGCACTCCCTTGATTAAAGGAACGGAATAGGTATAATAGGGCTTTGTAAATTTCTGACTAGGGGGGGCGGGTGATTGAATGCACTAGGTACACAACTTGTGTTGGAATTAAAAAACTGTAACCCGGAACTTTTGGATGATTTGCCATATATTAGGAGCGCACTCCTAGAGGCAGCTGAGAAGACTGGTGCGACCATTATTGGTCAGTCCTTTCATCAGTTCAGTCCACAGGGCGTCACAGGAGTGATTGCGATAGCAGAGTCTCACCTTTGTATACACACGTGGCCGGAGTTTGGGTATGCGGCTGTGGATATATTTACCTGCGGCGAGGGATTCAAGCCACGTGAAGCCGCAAAGATGGTGGTGGAGAGCTTGGAGAGCAAAGATCACTCGATCATGGAGATTGAACGGGGTGTGCTGCCTGAGTTGGCAGAGATATCCGTGCGTTAGTCGCCTATTAGCGTTACCCTTTTACAGGATATAGGAAAATGGACGCGAGCAACCCCAACTGGTTCAAGGAATACCTTACACCTAGCCTGATGCAATTGGTGGAGGTTCGTGAGGCCATATTTTCAGGCAAGACACGTTTTCAACAAGTGGAGGTGGTGGACACCTTCGATTTTGGCCGTTGCCTGATACTCGATGGTAAAACACAATCGTCCGAGTCCGACGAGTTTGTATACCACGAAGCACTGGTGCATCCAGCACTGGTAACCCATCCCAACCCCGAAACGGTATTTATTGCTGGCGGCGGAGAGGGTGCGACCCTGCGTGAGGCACTGGCTCATAACACGGTGAAACGAGTTGTGATGGTGGACCTGGACGGTGAGGTGGTCGACATTTGCCGACGCTTCTTACCAAACCACCATCGCGGAGCCTTCGATGATCCGCGGGTGGAGCTTCATTTCAGGGATGCTAAGGAGTACCTGGCGACCACTGAAGATACTTACGACGTAATGCTTATAGACCTTCCTGACCCGCAGGAAGAAGGCCCTGCTTCTTTTCTCTACACAGACACTTTTTATACCTTACTCCGCCAGCGACTGAACCAGGACGGTATGGTGGCTGTGCAATCCGAGCAGTGCATGACCGGCAATCTGGAAGCCTTTTCAGCCATATCCAATACTCTTAAAACCGTCTTTCCCGAGGTCTTCCCATACCACGCAATGATCCCATCGTTTTCTTTCGACTGGGGTTTTCATGTGGCATCGCTAGGTCCCAGCCCCCTTGAATTGACCCCCCAGGAAATCGACAACCGTCTTGAGCAGAGGGGTTGCGCCTCTCTTGGTTCTTACGATGGTGCGAGCCACCGAGGGCTATTCATGCTGTCGAAGAATATTCGCAAGGCCCTAGCCGAAGAGACCAGGGTCATTACTGACGACGCTCCGCTGGTTGTTGTGTAGGCTGGCAGGGCTTGCCCTGCACCCACATTTGACTGGTGTTGCATTGGGCTGTGTGCACTAACTTCCGATATATAGAATCGGCCACCGCTTTTATGACGTTGGAAGAGGGAGCGAGAGTGATGTTGCTGTAGGTATGGCCCATTGAGATAATGGCAATGACCTCACCGTCGACGTTTCAGACTGGCCCTCCAGAGTTGCCACCTACAACCGTTGCATCGATCTGTACCATATCTGTGCAATCCCCACATACCGTACTAGCAAAGCTATTCTCCTGCGCGCGTCCGAGGTCGCTGATAATGCCTGAAGAAGCCGACTCTTTAAGAGTCAAGGTGCTTCCAACCACTAGAACGGGGCTGGCCAACAGAAAGAAGTGATGAGTCGGCTAGGGGCAGCGTGGCAACCGTGACGGCCTAGGTGAGTCTCAGGATTGCCATATCCGGAAGTGATGTTCTTGCCTGCTATCGTGGCATTTACTTCTGTGCCACTACGGATTCTGTTCTAGACACTCTATGGTGCAGAATTTGCACTGTGGTAGAAAACCGCATGGCTTTAAACGAGGGAGCAGAGTCGATTGCCCTACCGTTCAGTTGTATTCAATAACGGGGCTAGAATCATGTTGGTTGTCTGAGCGATCTCACTAATCACGGCGTAGCGGAGGCAGCACGTTGTGAATCCAGGGGACGAGGTCGCTGATGACCTCCTGACTGATCTCGTGGGCCATATCGTATTCGTTGTAGGTGGGGGCATACCCCTCGGTCTCCAGGAATGCCCTGGAGTCCTGGGCGCGCTGGACGGTATCCCGCAGGCCATGCGCGATGAAGATGGACTGGGTGCGGTTTCCTGGAAGTCGTTCCCTGATCTCGTCCGGGTTTCGGATAGAACAGCTGAGGGCCACCAGGCCTGCGAAGAGGTCGGGCCGGCCCAGCCCGCATCGATAGGTCATGGTGCCGCCCTGAGAAAATCCAAGGAGAAGAGAGCGGCCAGGGGTTATACTGTGTTTTTCCATGACTTCCTCAAAGAAGCCGTTCAGTTTGTCCTCGGCGTTGATGACCTGCTGTGGGTCGTCGCTCCTTGGTTCCGTCCATGCGAAACCGACCATGCCAGGCTCCAGTTGGATGGGAATAGGAGCGTTGGGGCATGCGTATATATAGCCGTTTGTATCTATCAGCCTGGTAAGTTCGGCAAGGTCATACATGTTTGCTCCAAAACCGTGCAGGAGGATGATTAGCGGGTAGTCCAGGGTAGGGTCGTATTCCTGTGGATAGACGCTGAGGTATGTCAGGTCTCTGCCCTGTATGGTCTCCACCTGCATTGCAGGTGTCTGGTCTTGCATGATATTACCTCAGCTTTCCAGCCAGAGGATGTCTCCGCTCAGGTCAGTGGGATGGCTCTTTTTGGCGAAGATACTGTACTCCTCTTTGGATATGCCAATTGTGCTGTCTTGGCCGTGGCCAGGAAGTAGGAAGGTGTCGTCTGGGAGCACGTAGAGCTTTTCCGTGATGTTTTTGATGGTCTGACGCAAATCTTGGGGGGAACCGCTTCTTCCCGGGCCGCCCGGAAACAGGGTGTCACCGGAGAAGAGGTGATTGCCTACCAGGTAGCAGACGGACCCTGGTGTGTGGCCGGGGGTATGGATTACCTTTAGGGTTATGGTCCCGACTGTGATGGTGTCGCCGTCATTTACCAGGCTGCTTGGTGGTATGGGTAGGGCGGCGGCGTCTTCGCCGTGGGCCTGCACAGGAGCGCCGGTGGCATCGACGATTTCCTTCAGTCCTGCTAAGTGATCCTTGTGGTTATGGGTGATGAGGACAGCTTTAACCACGGTGTTTTTAGCCTCGTCCAGAAGTTCCTGTGGCCACATGGGGGCATCAATGATGATGCTATGGTCGGTCTGCGGGCAAACTATGAGGTAGGCGTTGTTGTCGTAGGGGCCACAGGAGGTCTTGAAGACCTTGATTGCCTTGTCGTAAAGCAGGGGCATGTGCGCCTCCAAGATACTCGGGGTATCAGTTCTCCTCAGCCATCGGGTGGACCGTTTCGTCTATCTCAACCTCGGTGCTGCCAATGAATATGTCCCAGGGATGAAAAGCCTCCACGAAGGCTTTGGCATCCTCCAGCGTTGGGAAGCCCTTCTCGGCGCGTCCGGGGTCGTATCCCGTGGTCTTTGCAAGGGCATCGAAGCCACGCGGGGTCTGGCGCACGCCGCCAACCTCTTCCAGACGCCCGGATTCCGAATCGAGTATCAACCGCTGTCCTGTCCTGTGCTCTCTCCAGTAAACCTTCATTTGCCACACTCCTGGGTTAGGCAGGGTTGTCCCTGCAACTACATTTGTCTGATTACGCGTAGGTGAGTCGTTGCTAGCGATTATATCTTGCGTGGTGTGGCGGCGCAAGCTGACTGGACTGGAAAATGCTGTCCTTGGGTTAGTCTATTGTTGGCAGGCCTTTGTCCATGCTATCCTCTGTTACCAGTAAAGGGCGAAACAACTATGATTTACGATTTTCACACACACACATACCTCAGCGACGGCATACTTTCTCCGATGGAGCTTATTAGAACCGCTCACGTTCAGGATTACGGGGTCATAGCTGTCACAGACCACGTTGGTCTTGAAGACCAAGAGAGGGTCATCAAGACCCTTCTTGGGGAGTGTCGCAGGGCTATGGAAGCCTGGGGTATAGTAGCCCTTGCAGGAGTGGAGATTACTCACGTGCCGAAGAGACTGATAGGTGAGGCGGCACAGAAGGCCAAGGACCTTGGGGCACAGATAGTCCTTGTACATGGGGAGACCATAGTGGAACCTGTGGAGCCAGGGAGCAATCTTGCTGCCCTTGGTTCTTCAAACGTGGATATTCTGGCCCATCCTGGTCTTATTACGGAAGAGGAAGCCTCCAAGGCGGCTGAGATGGGGATATTCTTGGAGATATCGACGCGCAGGGGCCATTCGCTTACCAACGGCCACGTGGCGAAGGTTGGTCTGGGTGGTGGTGCAAAGCTTCTGATAGACTCTGACACACACAGGCCAGAGGACCTTCTCAACGTGGAGTTGATCATGAAGGTGGCCAAGGGTGCAGGGTTGTCCGGAGACGAGGCGTCTACCTTGATAGAGAGCAACCCGCCGGAGCTGCTGAAGCGAACGGGTTAGTTATACAACGGGGGCTGGGCTGTGTTCTCTTTTTGCGCCTGTGATCGTTGCTCTTTGCATACAATGGCATCTAAGAGGTAATGGGACTGTAGATAGGCTTCTTGGTCGTGCACCCCAGGTACAAGGGTGACGAAACTAATGCAGAACAGTCTGCTGTGAGGAATACCTTCGGAAGCTGTAAAGCAATAGGCGTACCACCCCCACTAGAGATGACGAGCTTATTGGCTGGCTTGAACTTGTACAGGCCTAGGAGCCTTCTATCCCTTGCCGATGCGAAAGACCTTGGTGCTGCACTGAGGGCAGGTGCCCTGGGTAGCAGGACGACCGTTTTTGAGAGTGACCTGCTGTGGGCCCTTGATCTCTCTCTTAGCCCTACACTTGAAGCAATATGCTTCCATGAATTCACCTCCATAGGTTACAAGTAGCTCGTGTTAGAAGATATATGCTTGGTAGAGGAATTGTCAACCCTTTGGATGAAAAGGGTACAGAGCATTCCGACGACTAATCTTGGAATTTATAATCTGTCGGTGAACCCTGCGGAGACATATAAGAAGCCACGCAGGTTTATGTGTATTACTGTGAGCGGGGACGAAGTTTGAAGACTTTCTGTGCCTGCCACAAGCCTTTCACCTTGCTCGGATGAAGGAGAGCAAGAAACTCGCCGTCTATCGAGTATAGGCGGTACATATCGTTTGGTGAGGCATCTCTGGATGGAATGCCCAGATAGATTCCCTGACCACGTCTTATGGCTTCTTCCTTGTCCCTCTGTACGATGGCGGCTTTGAATTTCAAAAGGGGGAAATCTATGGGATAGAGTAGGGACCGCCAGTTGCCATTCTGACAGGCCTCTTCCACCTGGTCCATTGTGACTGAGTTGGAAATATCGAAGGGGCCTGTGTGCAGGCGGCTGAGTTCCTTCAGGTGAGCGCCGCAGCTCAGGTCCACGCCTAGGTCATATGCTAGAGAACGTACGTACATGCCCCTCCCACACTCTATCTCAAGCCTCACTTCCGGTGGATTCCACTGTGTTATTTGCAGATTGTAGATCTCGACCTCTCTGGGCGGTCTGTCCACCTCTTTACCGGCTCTGGCCAGGTTGTAGAGTCGCTCTCCGTCCTTCTTCAGGGCGCTGTACATTGGGGGGACCTGGTTGAAGACGCCGCTGTATTTTGCCAGTGCCGCGCTGATGTCCTGCTCGGTGACGTGGGAAGGGTCACTGGTTTCTGTAACCTGCCCCATGGCATCGTAGCTGTCGGTGGAGACTCCCAGATGTACCAGTGCCATGTATGTTTTTGGGCTGTCGACAAGGTATTCCATCACTCTGGTTGCCTGGCCAATGCAGATGGGCAATACCCCAGTGGCCTGCGGGTCCAGCGTACCGGCATGTCCAACCTTTTTTTGGCCAGTGAGGCGTTTTACTCTCCGTACCACCTCCATGGATGTCCATTGGAGGGGTTTGATGACACTGATGATGCCGTTGACTTCATCCATCGGAATCGGCCTCCGTAGATGATTCGCTGGCGGTAACTTCTGTGATCCTGTCTAGTATGTGGACGCCCTTTTCGATGGAATTGTCCTGCACGAAGCTGAGGAATGGGACTGTCTTCAGGGATATGCGTGACATTAACTCACGCCTCATGAAGCCGGAGGCTGCGTTAAGGGTTTCCACCGCTGCTTTGCTTTCCTCAGGGCTGCCGAGAACGCTGGTGAACACTTTGGCGTATCTGAGGTCTTTGGATACGCCAACATGAACTAGGGTGATTATATGTGACAATCTGGGGTCTTTCATATCACGGGCTATGATCTCGCTCAGTAGCTGACGCAAGAGCACGTTAACCCGCTCTTTTCTTCGGGAATCTTGCATGAGTGAATCCAGGGTGGGGTAGGTTGTCCCGTGCTACGGGGTCTACTCCATGCGAACTGCTTCTATGACATCGCCTACTTGGAAATTGTTGAACCCGTCCACACCTATGCCACATTCAAATCCGGCGGTCATCTCCCGTGCGTCGTCCTTGAAGTGTTTTAAGCTGGAGATTGTGCCCTGGTGTAGGAGCTCTCCACCTCTGAAGACCCGTGCTATGGCGTTTCGCGTGATGCGTCCGTCTGTCACGTAGGAGCCGGCAATTGATGCGCGTCTGCCCATAGAGAACACGGCCCTGACTTCACTGTGCCCTTCGACAACTTCCCGGAGGACTGGTGTGAGAAGTCCCTCGAGGGCTTTTTGGATGTCCTCAGAGAGGCGATAGATTATGTCGTAGAGGCGAATGTCAATCTTGTCGATGTCGGCCATCCGCCTGGCTCCAGGCTCCACACGTGTGCTAAATCCGATGACGATGGCATTGGAAGTTCGGGCCAGAAGAACATCGCTTTCGTTGATGGTTCCGGTGGCCGCATGGATGATGTTCACTTTGCCATTATCGTTGGAGAGTTTTTCCAGGGTGCCCCGCACTGCATCGACGGTTCCCTGGACGTCTGTCTTGATAATCAGGTTCAGGTCTGTGATTTCGCCGGTACCTATTCTGGCAGAAGCATCTTCAAGCGTGGTTCCGGTTAACTCCTGATGCTCGGCCTCAAGGCGTCTCTGACGCTCGCGTATGAGGTCTTTAGCGACCTTTTCGTTTGGCACGACCCACAGGGTATCTCCTGCCTGCGGCATCTGTCCAAGGCCAAGAATTTCTGCTGGCGTGGAAGGTTCAGCGGTGTTTATTCTCTTACCGGCCTCACCAATAAGCGCCTTGATTCTTCCCCAGGAGTTGCCCACTACTACAGTCTGTCCGACTCTGAGGGTTCCCGCCTGGACAAGGACGGTGGCCAATGGCCCTTTGCTCTTATCAACTTGGGCCTCCACAATGACTCCTATGGCCGGCCGATCTGGGTCAGCCTTCAACTCCGCAATCTCGGCCACGACCAAGATGTTCTCAAGAAGGTCGTCTATGCCCTGATGTTCTTTGGCCGATACTGGGATGGCTATTACCTCTCCACCCCACTCTTCTATAACGAGTCCACGTTCAACCAACTGGCGTTTCACCTTGTCCTGGTCAGCATCCGGTACGTCTATTTTGTTGATAGCGACTATTATTGGGACGCCTGCCGCTATGGCGTGGTTCATGGCTTCTATTGTTTGTGGCATAACGCCGTCGTCTGCGGCTACCACGAGTACTGCTATATCAGTTGCCTGTGCGCCGCGGGCGCGCATGGCCGTGAACGCTTCGTGCCCAGGGGTATCCAGGAATGTTACCTTCTGCCCCTTGTATTCCACCTGGTATGCCCCGATGTGCTGGGTTATACCTCCGACCTCTCCATCGGTAACGTTGCTTTCTCTGATGGCATCGAGGAGCGTAGTCTTGCCGTGGTCTACGTGGCCCAAGATGGTGACTACTGGAGGACGCATCACGAGCTTGGCAGGATCGTCTTCCTGGTTCAGTTGCGAGTAGACAGCAAACTCTTCCTTGGTCTCTGGCAGCGCAGTGATTGTGAAGCCGAGCTCCGTTGCAACGCTTGAGGCAGTGTCATAGTCTATAATTTGGTTGATGTTGGCCATTATCCCGTTGCGTATCAGCTCTTTGATGATCTCAACGGGATCACTAGCCATCTGGTCTGATAGCTGTTTGACTGTCAGAGTTTTTGGCAACTCCAACTCTTTGGAGACTGCCACTGCCTCTGCGGCTCGGCCGTATCCGCCGTTTCCGGAATCGGAGTTCCTGGTGGTACGTTTGCCTTTTCTTCTTCTACCGTATCTCTGCATAATGTGTTGTTCTACAGTTCCTTAGTTATCTTTGGATTGCTGGACTATCTGCTGTGCAAATTCCTTCAGGTTCAGCCTATCTTCGTTGGATAAGGGTCCTTTCAGCTTATGATCCAATCGGTTCTTCTTCAGTGCACCGTCCCAGCAGATTCGCCGATGGCAGAGGTAGGCACCTCTCCCCTGGACTTTATTGGTGTTGTCAACCTCAACCCTTCCGGACTGTGTGCGCACCAAGCGTACCAAATCTCGTTTGTCTGACTTGACACCGCACAGAACGCAAGTTCTCAGGGGAATGTGGCCCCGACTCACGATAATATCCCTCCCTAAGAAAGCAGATCCTCCGACTCTTCGTCTATGTCGATGAATTGGTTTATGTTCGCATCGTCATCGGAATCGGCCTCTTCGTCATCGAGTGGGTAATCAGAGTGACGGGATCGCTTGGTAGACCTTGGCGCAGTTTCTTCCACTCCACCTCGGGCACCTCTAGGTTGTTTTCCTCTTTTCCTGGCGGCGGCCTCAGGTGCAGGCTCCGCTCTGGGAGCCATGATATCCTCAGCGAACCGTATCTTTTTGGGCTGTGGGGCCGCTTTGGGCACAGACCACACGGTATCAGGTATTTCTGTGATGCCTACTTCTGGTGTCGGCGCCACTGTTGATGCCGCTATCTCCAAGGTGTCTTCGGCCAACTGCTCCTCAACTGAGAGCATCTTTGCAGGCTCCAGGGAGGCTTCAATAGCAACTTCTGCTACAGCTACCTCTGCTGCCTCTATAGACGTGTTTACTTCTACCGAAGAAGTGAACACGTCTTCTGCGGAATCTATCTGTTGTTCAGGATCGTTGGTCCGCAGGAGCCGTTCTTCCTCGGCCTCTGTAGCGCTCTTGATGTTGACCATGAGTCCGGAAAGTTTGGCGCATAGGCGGGCATTCTGGCCCTCTCTGCCGATAGCAAGTGATAACTGTCGGTCCGGTACAATCACCACGGCGGCATTGTCCTCAGGGCCAAGTTCCACACGTGTGACAGGGCACGGACTGAGGGCGTTGGCTAGGAACACTTCAGGATTTGGATGCCACTGCACCACGTCAATCTTCTCACCCTGAAGCTCGTTAACGATGTTCTGTATTCGTATGCCTCTTAGGCCGACGCATGAACCTACTGGGTCGACTCCGTCCTGGCGTGAGTAGACGGCCACCTTGCTACGGGAACCAGGTTCTCGAGCCACGGCCTTTATCTCAACGATCCCGTTAAGAATCTCAGGAACCTCCATCTCGAAGAGGCGGCGCAAGAGGTCTTTGCTGGTGCGGGAAACGATGATTTCCGGGCCGCGTATGCTGCGGCGCACCTCGGCCAGGTGAACCTTTACTTTCTGACCAGGGCGGTATCTCTCCGTAGGCACCTGCTCGGACATTGGCAGTATTGCCTCGGTACGACCAAGGTCAAGAGTCACCTGTCTGGGATCAATTCGCTGGACAGTGCCCGTGATAATATCTCCTTCTTTTTCGGCGTACTCCTCGTACACTAACTCGCGCTCCGCTTCTCTCAGCCGTTGCAACACCACCTGTTTGGCGGTCTGTGCGGCGATGCGGCCGCTGTTCTGCATATCACTTTCGACTGCGACAACTTCGCCCAGAGTGACGGTCCTCTGGATTTTCTTTGCCTCAGTAAGGCTAATCTCCATCTGCGGGTCAGCCACTTTCTGTACGGTGGTCTTGTGGGTAAAGAGCTTGAGTTCGCCGTTGGCGGGATTCAGCGACACGGATATCTCTTGGCCTGCAAGGACGCTATCCTTCTTGTAGGCCGAAGCTAGTGCTGCTTCAATAGCCGAGATAACCGCCTCCCTTGGGAGGCGGCGCTCCGCGGCCAGTTGTGTTACCGCTATGAGAAAATCGCTCTTCATTTTTTCTCGCTCCCTTTACATGGCGGTTCCGGGCTGTGACGCCTCCGGATGCCTAGAAAAAAAGTGGGTCGTAACCCACTTCCAAGCGCAAGTATTTAAGCCTGAGTATATCATTCTCTGCTGTAAATAACAAGCCTGAAACTGGTGCACAATCCGGACCTAAGAAGCGGTGCCAACCTATATCTCGTATCCCGTAGGTACTTACCCTTGACCTTCTCTCAAGCCAGCTTTTGCGATACACTCTCGGTACTTTATTATAGAGAGGCCAGTCTAGGAATGGTGGGGATATGAGTCGCAACCTGATTCTTACAGGGTTCTCCGGTACGGGAAAATCCCAGGTTGGGCGGACGATAGCTCAACTCCAGGAATGGGAATTCTTGGATACAGACGAAGAAGTTGTCCAAACTGCCGGTAAGTCCATAGCCGACATCTTTGAGCAGGACGGAGAGGCACATTTCCGTCATCTTGAGAGGCAGGCGGTGGTCAGGGCTTGTGCCGTGTCTGGCGTGGTGGTGTCGACGGGAGGCGGAGCGATAGTCGACTCGGATAACTACCGCGCTATGGCTGATGCGGGGGTTATAGTGTGCCTGGAGGCGACTCCTGAGACCATTCTAAGCAGGCTACAGCCGCCAATCGGAGACAGCGAGGTTGTTGAGGTCAGACCTCTGCTGACTGCTCCCGACCCCATCCAGAACATAAAAGAGCTAAAGACTCAGCGGCAGGGCTATTATGACTTGGCTGAGTGTGTAATCCAGACAGACGGCCTAACCGTCCAGGAGGTAGCCCGCGAGGCGATTAATATGTGGCAGGAGAGAAACAACTGGCCAACCAATGCAACAAAGGCAGGTGATTCAAGGGAGCCATCTCCGGCTTTCCTGGTAGAGGCGCCATCGGCAACATACCCTGTGTTTGTGAACTGGGGTCTGCTAGATGATCTTGGGATGTACCTGATGTCCTGTGGAATAAACGGACCTGTATACGTGATTACGGACTCGAAGGTTTCCGAGCTTCATGGTCGACGGGTGGAGGACGGTCTCAAGAAAGCGGGCATTGAGGTATATAGCTATGTCGTACCGGCCGGGGAGGCCAGCAAGACGCTGGCGATTGTGGGGGATATCTATGCGTGGCTCGCTGAACGGCGCTGTGAGCGGGGCCATGCGATTATCGCACTTGGCGGCGGCATGGTTGGAGACCTAGCCGGGTTTGTAGCGGCGACGTTCCTAAGAGGGGTATCGGTAATACAGGTGCCAACGTCACTGGCGGCGATGGTTGATGCTTCCATAGGCGGTAAGACGGCTGTAAACCTGCCAGCTGGAAAGAATCTGGTTGGCGCTTTCTATCAGCCAAGGATGGTAGTAGCGGACCTGAATGCTCTGAAGACCCTTCCCTCAAGGGAGTTGGCCTCCGGCTGGGCCGAGGCCATAAAACACGGACTGATACTGGACACTTCGCTTTTCGACCTGTTCGAGGAAAGGGTGGAGTCTCTGCTTGATCTTGAACCGGAGGTGACTGCTGAGGTGGTGAGCCGCAGCATGGCAATCAAGGGCAAGATAGTGGCGGAGGACGAAAAGGAGACCGCAGGCAGGCGCATTCTCTTGAACTATGGGCATACTATAGGACATGGGCTGGAGACTGCCAGCGGGTATACGGCGCTGCTTCACGGCGAGGCGGTATCAGCGGGTATGGTCGCGGCGGGTGCGATAGGCCAACAGATGGGCCTCATCTCACGCGAGGCTGTGGAGAGATACACGGCGGTGTTGACGGGCTTTGGGCTGCCCATATCATGCCCCGGCGTGAACCCAGATAGTGTCCTGAATGCCATGCAGTTGGACAAGAAGGCCACATCGAAGAGGATCAACTGGGTCCTGCTGGAAGACATCGGCATAACTACTGTGCGCTCGGATGTTCCAGATGAACTTGTGCAGCAGACGGTACGCGACATTTGTAGATAGTAGATGGGAATGAGGAGGGGCGTACCAGTCGGTGTCGGACTGCCGATGATGGGCGTCTGCTGGTTGCTTTTGTGGACACAGGACACCATCTGGAACCCGCTGTTTTTCATGGGCATGTGGTCTGGGGCTACCCTTGTGATATACGGTTTAGGTGAAGACGGATATCCTGGTCTGCGGCGACACTTTGCTTTACTGGCCCTGTCCATACCGTTGTGGTGGTGGTTTGAGCTTGTAAACGCCAGGGTTGGAAACTGGGAGTACCTGGGAGCTAAGGAACGATATAGCGTGTGGTCGTACGCCCTGATGAGTTCTGCGGCCTTCTCAACGGTGATTCCAGCGCTTGATGCCGCATGGAGTCTTACGGTGAGGAGCGGTGGGGCGACGGTGGTGTGGGTCGGAAGCAACAGTCGAAAGTACACTATCCAGATTGGCCTCGGGATACTGTTTCAGGCGCTGGTCTTTGTCTTGCCAAGGGTCTTCTATCCCTTTGTCTGGGTGGCCCCGTTCCTTGTGATCGACGGGCTGGTGGCTTACAGAGGCGGGCATAGCCTGGTGGACGATATGATGAGACAAAGGTGGCGGCTTGTGTTCGGTGTGGCACTTGGCGGCCTGCTGTGCGGTTTCCTATGGGAATTCTGGAACTTCTGGGCTACCCCCAAGTGGATTTACCACGTCCCCTTCCTGGATTTTACAAAAATATTCGAGATGCCGATTCTTGGCTACGGTGGTTATATCCCCTTTGCCTGGAGTATTTTTCAGTTGCTGAGGCTTTGGCCACCGAAGCGTGTTGTGCACGTTCAGGGCGAGAACGGCATGTAGAGATGTGGGATTAATAAAATAGCTGGACTCTATATTCCGAAATAGAGTCCAGCTATTTTTGTGTGTGGTTGCGCTCCGGGCGTGTCAAGTGGCTACTACCACCATGTTTCGGACGGCTTTTTTCAGGTCTCTGACCTTCTCCATGTCGGGGTACTTGCCGCCCGCGGCCTTGCGGTCGAAGAGGGTCTGGCCGTCGAGGTAGATCTCCAGTCGTCCGTCGTTAACGGGAGTGATGGTAATGGCGAGCTTGCTCTGAAACTCGATGAAAAACTCAGTCGCTATCCAAGCGGCTTGTGGTAGATACCCTCAATCGCTGCAATACTTTATCTCCAGGTTGGGTTTGCTAGTTGCCATTTTGTTGTCCTCCTTGTTTTGCAAGACTACAAGATTTGCCTGGCTATAGAGGCGTAGGCTGACACGATTATAGCATTTTGTGGCTAATTATGGATTGGGTGTGCCAGTTCCGAGGGATTTGCGGCATTCTCGTGCGTCTTTTGGAGATGGTAGACTATAGAGATTCCTGTTGGCGGAGAATTTGGTTAAGAGACCAAAAAGCTCTGGACTGCGACGAGTGGGATATGTCCATATCCATAATATGAGCCTGATTGAACGAATAGTTGACTTAACCAAGACTCGTTGTCACTGTGAGAAGCTGGGTTGTATACTTTAGCCGCTCAGATTTTCTGCACTTTCGTTATTGCCACACGAGTCTTCGAGTATTTCCGGCAATAAGGAGCAAGACATTGAAGGCAGTCTTTATTAACGAGTTTGGTGATGTGGACAAGCTGATCTACGGCGACCTTCCAGACCCAACGACCGGTCCCGGCGATGTCGTGCTGAGGGTGAGGGCAAGTGCACTGAACCACCTCGACATTGGCGTACGCTCCGGCCGCGGTAGGCTGCCCTCGCAGTTTCCACATGTCCTTGGTTGCGATATGGCGGGGGAGATAGCGGAGATTGGCCCCGGCGTCACGGGGTTCAAGGTGGGCGACAGAGTGCTTGTGGACAATCGCCTGAAGTGCGACGTCTGCGGTCCATGCCTACAGGGACAGGACCAGTTTTGTCTTAACCAGCTCAGAATAGGAGTTGACGTGCATGGCGGACACGCAGAGTACTGCAAGATTTCGGCTATCAACGTCCATAAGTTTCGTGACTCCATGTCGTTTGAGGAAGCGGCTGCGATTCCCCTGGCCTTTCACACGGCCTGGCACTGTCTCATGGTGCGTGGTCAGCTTCAGCCGTGGGAGACCATCCTTGTACAGGCCGGGGGCAGTGGAGTGGGCAGCGCTGGCATACAGATAGCCAAGCGCATCGGGGCAAGGGTCATCACAACGGCGGGGTCGGACGAAAAACTCGCTAAGGCGAAGGAATTGGGTGCCGACGAGGGAATCAACTATCGCAACACACCCGAATTCAGCAAGAGGGTGAAAGAGTTTACCGACGGGCAGGGCGTGGACATGGTGCTGGACGTGGTTGGCGCGGCGGTGTGGGAACAGAACCAGCTCAGCTTGAGGCCGGGAGGGAGGCTGGTGATAACTGGCAGCACATCGGGGACACAGACCAACATGGACTTATCCGTAATTACAGGCAGACCACTCACCCTTATGGGGAGCGGTAACCGGACGCGGCGTTCCTTTGGGGAGATGATGAATGTCATCAACCGCGGCGAGCTTACGGGGGTGGTGGGCCAGGTTTTTCCGCTTGAGGACGTGGCTAGGGCACATAAGGTGATGGAAAGCAGGGACTTTTACGGCAAGCTGGTTATACAGGGGCCACAGTAGTAGATTTGACTTGTCGAAATTACTTTTTATTTAATGAGTACATAACATGACACAAGAACAGCAACCAGTTGCACACACATCCCATACAGAGATGACTCTGGACCAGCTCGGCGGGATTCAGCCGGGACTGGCACGCCTCATGGCGGAAGTGAGCGACCGTTACTGGATCCTCTACTACGCGGCGAAGGGCGGGAATTGGAAGCTGGCGGCGCTTCAGTCATCGGAGCTTGAGAAGGCGCTGCGGATTGGGGAGATCACGCGTCCCAAATACACGGCACACATGGAGGCGTTCATCAAAGGCCCGCTGACGGCTATGAACAGGGCTATTGAGGAACGGGACTGGGACGCTTTTGAGACTGTCTATAAGACGGGTATCATCACGGCCAATGCCTATCACCGGGCGTGGAACCACGAGGAGATTTTTTGGCAACTGCCGGACGAGCCCCCCAAGCACCTGAGACTCACTGCTGGGGAGTGATGGGGTGCATGATCAGCATTGAACTGAGTCAATACACTAATCTAAATACGATAAGTTGAGTTTTGTTCAGTGGTTTTAAACAAAGTGTTGCAAATTCTCAGCTAGAGAACTGGCTCAGATAAATTTATTCTTAAAACAACTGGATGTAGCAAATTCAATTAGCCTATTGGATATCAATCGTTCATTCATATGCTCAGAAATAAATGAAGCCCGTACTTCATTTGGCAGTTCATTAACTTGAGCATAATTATATGTTGCAACTAATTCTGCTTCGATAGATTCTTGATTATTTGGTTGTGCAGACGTTTCGAACGAACAACCAAGGGCAAGAATCAGTAGTCCGAATAGTAGTAATAGGTTCTTACATAAAATAGCTCCAGTAATATTAATTAACAAATACCATGCATAAAAACTGTTAAGAGAATATTGAATCACATACAATTGTGGCTCAATTAATTATAATGAAACAGGCTATTTTAAGTATAAAATGGGGTTGTAGCTCAGTTGGGAGAGCGCTTCAATGGCATTACACTGCTATATCACTGCTATATTAAGGAATACGGAGAAGCGTGTTAAATGAATCGAGCAACGCTTGCCGCTGGGGGGCGATGGCGCAGAATGGTGGAGGAGGAGCACGCACAGTCTGACAGTGTGCGCGGGCTGGATAGAGCGCCTTCGGACTCCTGGCATCCCTTTGCGGAGCGATTTAGGCCGGTAGCACAGGATACGGAGGACCCTCTGACGCAGAGGTTGCTCCGTGAAATAGAACCAAGTCACACCGTGATGGACGTTGGCGCCGGCGGGGGGCGTTTGACGCTTCCCATATCCATGCGCTGCAAGCAGGTTGTGGCGGTGGAACCTTCGGCCAGCATGGGTTCGATCCTGGAAGAAGAGGCCAAGAGCATGGGGAGGGAGAACGTCGTTCTGGTGACATCGACCTGGGAAGAGGCGGAGGTCGAGCCTGCGGACATTGCACTATGTGTCCAGGTTCTGTACACGGTGAAGGATATTGTCCCTTTTATAAGCAAGCTGGGAGCCCATGCCCGTGAGAAGGTGATGGTGGTGTTGTACGAGAACCCGCCGTATACCCAGTTCAACCCACTGTGGCCGCGAGTACACGGCCAGGCGCGCCTCAAGCTGCCGTCGCTCAAGGAGCTTGTGCAGTTGCTGTGGGATATGGGAATCTACCCGGACGTTGAGATGCAAGCTCCTCAGGAGGCGCGCGGGTTCGAGAGCCTTGAACGGGCGCTGGAGCAAATGCGGCCTCGATTGTTTGTGGAACCCGGCAGCGATGGTGAACGGCGGTTGGAAGAGGTACTGACGGAGATGCTTGATGAGGTGGACGGCCGTTTCAGGATAAGGGGTGGGCCTATATACAGGCCAGCGCTTGTTAGTTGGAGTCCTGGTATGTAGGGTGCAAGGGCGTGAGGCGAATTGACTTAAGTTTCGACTAAGAACCCCTTGACGCCCGTAGATAGGGCACGTATAATCCCTTTTGCGTCCATAGAGTAGAGGAAACAAAAAACTGAACACCTGACTACATACGGACAACTTTAACTGGTGCTAATTCCCCGGCGTCTGGCAGCATCCAGCGCCGTTTTTTGTGTACTTTAAAAACTGAATAGAGGTTTACGGGCCTGAATGTGGGTTAAGTTAATACGGGCCCACGGTGGATGCCTTGGCGCCAATGGCCGATGAAGGGCGTGGTAAGACTGCGAAAAGCCTCGGTAAGCTGTCTAACAAGCACAGCCGGGGATTCCCGAATGGGGTAACCCATCCCGATGAACTCGGGATAGCTCTATCTGAACCCTTAGGTTAGAGCAGGTAAGCGAGAGAACTGAAACATCTCAGTACCTCGAGGAAAATAAATCAAAAGAGATTCCCTTAGTAGTGGCGAACGAACGGGGAATAGCCCAAACCTCTGGAACTTAGTGGACTGAGGTCCTATGTTTCAGGGGGGTTGTAAGGCGTGTCTGGGGAAGCCTCAGCGACCCCAGGGAGTCAAAAACCTCTTCTTTAACCGAATGTCCCTGGAAAGGGCAACCATAGGGGGTGAAAGTCCTGTAGGTGAAAAAGAAGAGGCTTCCGATGCGTTCTTGAGTACCACGGGACACGAGAAATCCCGTGGGAAGCTGGGGGGACCACCCTCCAAGGCTAAATACCATTGGCGACCGATAGTGTACCAGTACCGTGAGGGAAAGGTGAAAAGAACCCCGGAAGGGGAGTGAAATAGATCTGAAACCGTGGGCCTACATACGGTCGGAGCTCCGATTTATCGGGGTGACGGCGTGCCTATTGAAGAATGAGCCGACGAGTTAATTTCCGCGGCAAGGTTAACTTCGTGGACGAAGGGAGCCGAAGCGAAAGCGAGTCTTAATAGGGCGAATGAGTCGCGGGGATTAGACCCGAAACCGGGTGAGCTACCCATGGCCAGGGTGAAGCTCCGATAATATCGGAGTGAAGGCCCGAACTCGTGGACGTTGCAAAGTCCTGGGATGAGCTGTGGGTAGAGGTGAAATGCCAAACGAACCCGGAGATAGCTGGTTCTCCCCGAAATGCATTGAGGTGCAGCCTCAAGGATGAATGTTGGAGGTAGGGCTCTGGATGGGCTAGGGGGCGTGAGCTTACCAAACCCAACCAAACCACCAATGCCAATATATCTTACCTTGGGAGTGAGACAGTGGGGGATAAGCTCCATTGTCGAGAGGGAAAGAGCCCAGACCACCGGCTAAGGCCCCTAAGTGTGGACTAAGTGGTAAAGGAAGTGGGATCGCCCAGACAGCCAGGAGGTTGGCTCAGAAGCAGCCATCCTTTAAAGAGTGCGTAATAGCTCACTGGTCGAGGGATCCTGCGCCGAAAATCCAACGGGGCTCAAGTCCACCGCCGAAGCCGTGGCTTCATCCCGATTCGTCGGGGTGAGGGGTAGGGGAGCGTTCCCCATGCGCTGAAGGTAAATCGTGAGGTTTGCTGGAGCGTGGGGAAGTGAGAATGTCGGCATGAGTAGCGCAAAC
>Ga0114993_10002032_pt1 | contig 22735 bp, 24 predicted proteins | sample ArcticOcean_MG_C_FD_87042 | JGI IMG/M metagenome (GOLD analysis project Ga0114993, IMG submission 87042) | Marine microbial communities from western Arctic Ocean - ArcticOcean_MG_CB2_150 | ecosystem: Environmental > Aquatic > Marine > Oceanic | place: Arctic Ocean: Canada Basin | collected...
AAGATAATTTGTTTTTTCTTATCTAATTCTTTTTGAATACTTCTTATAAGTTCTGATGAAAAACCTTCGTCTGGTGAATCTTTATTCAAATCAACTACGGTTACAGATGGTAATTTTGTTTTGGAATATCTATTTTTTAAAGCTAAATGAGTGTATTTGCCCACACTACAATTATATAAACTTTCAAAAGAAGGGGTTGCACTACCCATGATAATAGGGATATTATTATTTTTTGATCTAATCAAAGCAACATCACGCGCATGATATCTGAATTTTTCTGATTGTTTCAGTGATATATCATGTTCTTCGTCTATTACAATTAATTGTAAATTTTTGAATGGGATAAAAATTGACGATCTCGTGCCAATTATTATATCTATATTTCCATAACTACATTCTCTCCAAGTATTTAATTTAGATTGATCTGACAACGAGGAGTGATAACTATCAATTTTGCAATCAAGATATTTTTCAAACCTATTGAGAGTTTGGGGTGTTAAGTTTATTTCTGGAACAATAATTAATACCTGCCCTTTTTTTTCTGTAATAAATTCTGAAATTTTTACATATAATTCAGTCTTTCCACTCCCAGTAACTCCTTCTAGCAAAAAAGGTGAAAAAATCCCTATTTTCGATTTGATTTTTTTAAATGCACTAATCTGTTCTTTATTAAGCTTAAATTTACTAGAATTAGACTTTTTTTTAATAATATTGATTTTAGTTGAGCTTATATCTTTGCCTTTTCTTAGCTTAGGAGGCAATGAGCTGAAGATGACTTGACCGACAGGAAATTGATAATAGTCTGCACACCAGAGACATAATTTTATTATTTCACTTGGTAATATTGGCATATCATCAATGACTTTTGATATATTTTTAAGCTTATATTTCACCTCTTTAATATCATGACTCATTTTTTTTGAACTCAAAATTATACCAATTAATTTCTTGTTGCCAAACGGAACTTCAACTCTACTTCCAGGATGAATTATCATATGCTCCTCTGGCATTATGTAGTCAAAAGAGCTATATATGGGTAAGTTAAGTGCTACGGTTACCAAATTTTTCATACTTTATTATACATTTAGTCAATATTTCAGACATTAGCTTATATGCTCAATATCAAAAATATTTATCCACAGTTTTTGTTAATAAAGCTGTGGATAAACCACATATTTATCATTCTCTTTTGTTTGCCATTTCATTTTCCACAAATTGTTCATTTTATAACCAATTAAATATATCATTATATTTCAATAGCTTATAAAGCATATAATTCTGAGGTTATCACTGATGCTTTTTAAACTTATGTTTATTCGGTTTTTTAAAATATGTTAATAAAACATGTGATTTTTATATTTTGTAATATTATTGTTCAAAAACCTCTCTTCAAATATTGCTATTATCCAATATTTTCAAAAAAGCTATTTTTGATGTTCATATATGTTCATTAAATTTTTAGTAAAGCCTATAATTTTCTAGGTTATACTTATATTGTGTTAAATCGTCAACAAATACTAAGATTAAACTCAGCCGGTCAACCAACTGGTTGGGTTAATTATCAAACTGCAGCAAGGTTATATTATGGTGGTCAGGTGGCTTATGAATGTGGTTCCTCTACTATGAAATTAAGAGGTGGTTATAATCGCATATCAGGTCAAAAAAGCTTATTAAACCTAAATTCAATCATAGCTACACGAAACTTACATAAAGTTGATTACTCGGCCTTTACGCCTTTATTAAACAATTCTACTTTATTTAAGCGTGATGCAAATAAATGCATGTATTGCGGAGGTATGTTTGCGCCTAAAGACTTGTCAAGAGACCATGTTCTACCATTATCAATGGGTGGTAAAGATATTTGGACAAATGTTGTAACTGCCTGTAAAAGATGCAATAACCATAAAGGTGGGAGAACTCCAGAAAATTCCAAGATGCTTTTAATTGCTATTCCTTTTAGTCCTTCAAGAGTTGAATATATTATTTTACGAGGTAGAACAATTTTAGTTGATCAGATGGAATTCCTGATGTCCCATATCTCAAAAGCTAGCCCGCTATTTGAAAGATACACAAGCATTTAATGTTATTTTGCGATATATAAATGATTTCAAATAATAAGACTGCAGTTCTTTTAGTTAATCTAGGCACTCCAGATCAACCCCGCGCTAAAGAGGTAAAAAATTTTTTAAAAGAATTTCTATCTGATAGAGATGTAGTTAGATTACCTAGAATATTTTGGCTACCTATCTTACATATGATTATTTTACGGTTTAGACCTAAAAAAAGTGCAGAGCTTTATAAAAAAGTTTGGTCAGAATGGGGGTCTCCATTATTATATAATTCATTTTTGCAAGCTGGGCTCCTGCAGAAAAATCTCAACAACTCTTACGTTCAGCAATATCATGTTGATGTTGCAATGAGATATGGAAAACCATCGCTTGAATCTAAACTTATACAATTTCACGAAAAAGGATTCAAAAAGATAATATTAATTCCAATGTTCCCTCAATATTCAACCACTACAACTAAATCAATCAGGCGAAAACTCAATGAAATTATGGATAGTAATAATAGTTTAAAGAATATGTTTGAAATTAAATTTATAAAAGATTTTTTTGCTGATAATTCTTACATTGAAGCAATGGCGAGCATTATTTCTAGATATCAAAAGATACATGGTAAGCCAGAAAAATTAATATTATCATTTCACGGTATACCAAAATCCTATATTGGGGAAGATGAGCCGTATCAAGAACAATGTTTTAAAACAGCAGATTTGATTGTAAGCTATCTGAAACTTGAAAAAAAATCCTATGAAGTAGTTTTTCAATCCAGGTTTGGCAAAGCCGAGTGGTTACAGCCGTATCTTGCCAAAAGACTAGAAGAACTTCCAAAAGAAAATATAAAAAATATTCAAGTTTTTTGCCCAGGTTTTGTTTGTGATTGTCTTGAAACTCTTGAAGAAATTGCTGGAGAGTCAAAGGAATTATTTCTTGAATCTGGAGGAAGCATATTTAATTTTATCCCATGTTTAAATGGCGATGATAAGTTTATTAAAACACTCGAAAATATAATTATAGATGCAGACTAGAGAAGCTTAGATTATATTACTCTGCTTTAATTATTTATTAAATTTCTTTAGTTTTTTCCTTAATAACGGATGTTTTAATTTAGCATAGTCGGGAACCCCATTCTTATATTTGGGATAATCCTCACCCATAACTAAGTCTTTTATATAATTTTTACATTTTGTTGTTATACTAAACCCATCTTTCCCTATATAACTCCTTGGTAATATCTTTTCTTTATTAGCTACATTTTCAAGTTTAGTTGAACCAACTGACCAAGAATATTTTTTTGATTTCATTCTCCTTTCTATTGTTAGCATTATTCCATTTTTATTTTTTCTAGCTAACTTGATTGCCTCATAACCAATTGCATAAGCTTGATCAACATCAACTTTGGAAGCAATATGTCTTGCTGCTCTTTGTAAGTAGTCTGACACAGCCCAATGTACTTTTTGTTTCAAATGCTTCATTATCATGTTTGCTAATTTTGGGGCTACACCACCAAGATGTGCATGACCAAAATTATCTTTAGAATTACTAGCGGATATAAATTGGTTTTTAGAATTTTTTATACCTTCAGAAGCAACTATCACACAATACCCATTTCTTTTAATAGTCTCATTTACTTTTTTTAAAAATTTTTTTTCATTAAATATTACTTCCGGCAATAAAATAATATGCGGGGGTTGATTTGTATTATTTTTAATTATTCCTGCTGAAGCAGCAAGCCAACCAGCATGTCTCCCCATAACTTCAAGCAAAAAAACTCGTGTAGAAGAATTTGCCATTGATATTACATCTAACGATGCTTCATAAGTTGATACTGCGATATATTTAGCAACAGATCCAAATCCAGGGGAATTATCAGTAACCGGTAAATCATTATCAATTGTTTTTGGCAAGCCAATGCATTTTAAATCATAACCATTATTTTTGCTAAATTGAGAAAGCTTGAGTGTTGTATCTTGGGAATCGCCTCCGCCATTATAAAAAAAATATCCAATATTATGTGCCTTAAATACTTCTAATATTCTTTGAAATTCTTTTTTATTTTTTATAGGATCTTGCAACTTTATTCTACATGATCCAAAAGCACCACCTGGAGTAGATTTTAATTTCTTTAATTCATGTTTGTCTTCTTTTCTTAAATCTATCAAATTTTCATATAATGCTCCAGCTATACCATTTTTTCCTACAAAAATATTTCCAAAGAAATCTTTATTTTTTTTAACAGCATCAAATAAACCTGCTGCAGTTGCATTTATAACTGGTGTGACACCGCCTGACTGTGCATAAAAAATATTTTTTTTCATAAAACTTCACCGTACTTTCTTACTTCTTTGAGCCAGTAATCTTTTTGACCTGCTTTCATACCTGTGTTAATTAAAAAACTATCTAATTTATCTATATTGACGGCTTTTCTCTTAAATATAGAAATATTTTTATCAATTTCTTCTATATATGCTAGTGTAGCCAACTTTTTAGAAAGATATATAATTTTTTTATTATCATTGATTATTTTTATAAATCTTTTATATTTTTGTCCTAGGGAAGTTGGTATATCATTGATATTTAGAAATATATTTTCTAAACTTTTATATTTACCCATTAATGCCATGGCTGTTTTTTCTCCTAGACCTGGAGCCCCAGGAATATTGTCTACAGAATCTCCCATCAAACCCAAAAAATCAGATAAATTATGAGGAGAAAAATTGAACCTCTCTTTTAAATCTTCATAAGAATACTTTTTATCTTTATAATTCCACCAGATGTCATCTTTGTATACCATTTGAAATAAATCTTTATCATTTGTTAGAATTATGTTATTTAATTTTGATTTACGCGCGTTTATTGCCATTGTATTCAATATATCATCTGCTTCATAAACTTTACTCGCATTATTATTCAAACCTATCAAATCGAGAAATTGACGACACAAATTAAGTTGCATTTTTAATTCATCAGGCGCTAATTCTCTATTTTTTTTATAATCAGAATAATAATCATTTCTAAAACATGTGCCGAGACTCTCATCAAATGCAAAAGTAATATAGTTTGGTTGATAATTAGATAAGAATTTTAAAACAAAGCTTGAAAAACCTAAAAATGCAGATATCGATTCAAAATTTTTTGTCTTGACAGGAGGAATGGAAAACCAATACTTTAAGACAAATCCAGTTGCATCAATTAGAAATGCATTATTAGAATATGATTTATTGTACAATCTTAATTAAATCTCCAACATTTGGATTAGAATTAGGATAATGGCCGTTCAATAATCTCAACTTATCTTCAGCATATTTACCTAGTGGAGATGATTTTGAAAGTTTTTTATAATTCATTCCATCTCTAAACCTTATCACCTTAATTGTTAATCCTTTAGAATTAGAAACTTCAGTTTCTGACATTTTAGCAAATGTTTTTAACATGTTTTGTGCAGAAATATCATTTTTTAGATTTTGTAAGTTTGATACAACAACCCAAACTTTTGGTTTGATATTTTTTGATTTGGTATCAAAAATCACTGTAAATCTTTTGTATTTATCACCCTTTAAGCTTTCAGACAAATATAATTCTGAAAATCCATTTAAGTCATTAAATGAAAAATCTTCAGAAATTATGAGTTTATTTGTTGCCAAGAAAGATGTTTTATTTATAGCCTCATTGAGAAATATTTTTGGTGTCAAACCATTATCAATATCATCTATTAAAAGGTCTTCAACTTTAATTATAATTTTATCTTTACCTTTTGATAAAATTAATGCACCTGGTTCATTTTTAAATATCCAGCTGTTATCTACATGGAGTTTTATTGCCAATTCTGGATGATAAAAGATAGAATTTTTTAAATAACCTTCTTCTGGACTTGTTCCATATAATGAGCCATCTAACATTTTTAAAAACTCTTCTCTATTATTTTTAGTTTTTGTGTTTGTTGTATTTGCTGAACCAAGAGCTTTTATTCTTTTTTCATGATCTGGATGTGTAGAGAAAATGCCATGATAGCCTATATTTGGAACCCTCCCTTCTTCTTTTGCAATTTTAGTTTCTAAATGATCACTGTTTTTTAATGTTTTTAGAAATCCCATCATTGCGATTGGATTATAATTAAGCTTTACTAAATATTCTTCTCCAAGTTGATCAGCTTCCAATTCAAATTTTCTCCCATACCCTCGATTTATAATTGCATTCATTAGGTTAAAAGCGTTACCTGTTAATTCACCACCTGGCACCCTTGACTGAATGATGCCAATTAATATATTTGTAAGTTGAGCTGTACTCATTCCTCTAACACCATGTCTTGCAGTTATATGTCCAATTTCATGACCAAGTACCCCCGCAAGTTCTGCTTCGGAATTAAAAAAATTAAGTAAACCTCTATACATATAAACATGACCACCTGGCGTTGCAAAAGCATTGAATGTTGGAGAATCAATTAGAGTAAATTTCCAGTCTAAGTTTGGGCGATGGCTTTTTTTTGCAATAGAATTTCCAAGGTTTGAAAAATAATCATTAAGTTCTTTATTTTGCATAACCTTATTTTCTTTGATTATAGTTTCGTGATAAGATTTTCCAATAGATATTTCTTGTTGTTCAGTTATAGTGACGAAGTCTGGCATACCAGATACTGGGTTTGTAGCGCAACTTGTAAATATTAATGAAAAAAACAAAATTATTAAAATTTTAATTTCTTTATTGTCCAAAATATTAAGATTATTCATTTTTGTATTGTAAATATATTATCAAAATAATGCTGAAGATGAAATAAAGCTTGGGCTCTATGACTAATCATGTTTTTTTCTTCAGATGATATTTGTGCTGAAGTTTTCTTGTATTCTGGTAGATAAAAAATTGGGTCATAACCAAAGCCATTATTTCCTTCCAGCTTCTGTGCAATATATCCTTCCCATGAACCAAAAGATATATGTGGAAATGGATCATCAGGAAATCTCATAAATACAATAATACACCTATAACGTGCTGTTCGTTTTTCAATAGGAACACCCTTTAACTTTTTAAGGAGTTTTTGATTATTACTATCGTTTGTAGCCCTTGGAGACGAATATCTAGCAGACTTAACTCCTGGTTCACCATTAAGGTAGTCAACCTCTATTCCTGAATCATCTGCAATCGAAGGAAGGCCAGTTACTTTAGAAGCACTTCTTGCTTTCAATATTGCATTTTCAACAAATGTTGAACCTGTTTCTTCAACTTCTGGAATATTAATATCATTAGATGTTAGAAGTTTTATATCAGAATTAACAAGTATTTTCTTAATTTCTATTATCTTATCTTGATTTTTAGAGGCAAGTATAATTTTCATATGAATCTTAGAATATCAAATTGTAAACATCTATTGTAGAATTATATTAGGATTAGAATATAAATATATGAAAAAAAGCAATCATATTGATGATAAAGGAAATGCGCAAATGGTTGATGTGAGCAGCAAAGTCGCCACGAATAGAAGAGCAATAGCTTCGGGTTATATAAACCTTTCTAGAGATGCATTAAATATCATAAAAGATAATACTAATAAAAAAGGCGATGTGCTGGGTATTGCAAAAATTGCTGGGATTCAAGCTGCAAAAAAAACTTCTGATTTAGTTCCTTTAGCACATCAAATTAATTTATCAAATATTAAAATAAACTTTGAAATAAACGAAAAAGAAAAAAATATTTTATGTGTTTCTGAGGTTATATCTAATGGAAAAACAGGCGTTGAGATAGAAGCAATTCTAGCAACTCAGATAAGTTTATTAACAATTTATGATATGTGTAAATATATTGACAAAAGCATGATAATTTCGGAAGTAAAATTATTGTTCAAAGAAGGAGGTAAAACCGGAGTCTACAAGGCGCCATGATGAAAAAGTTAATTATCTATCCAGTTGTTGCAATTATTAGTATTACATTAATAATTTTTTTATATTTAACAATAATTTTTGATTTGAATAATTACAAAAAAGATATTACAAGATATATTTCTAACAAAATTAATAACTATGATGTTACATATGATGGAAGAATTGAAGCAGATTATTTCCCAAATACTATTATTTCAGTTCCCAATATTGATATATATTCGCCAAAAACAAAAAAATCATTGATTAAGATAGACTCCATAAGTTTAACGGTTTTATTAGAGCCCTTATTAAATAAAATACTTAATGTAGAGAGTTTAATAGCTAAAAATTTTAAATATTATGGGATTAATGTTGATGCAACATTACTTAAAACTTATTCGTTAATAAAATTAAATAATTTTTATTCAAATAATATAAATTTTACTGAAGTTGAAACACTATCAGCAAAAACTATAGTTATAGGAGATATTATGCAAATCAGCGATATATTTATTGAAACCGAACTACTGCAAGCTAGTGGCTCTGGTACTCTTAATATTAATACAAAAGATCTTTATGTTGAAATGATAGGGAATATTAAATCAACCCAAGGTTTAATTAATAAATATAAATCAAATTATCCAAACGAGCTTATTAATGAAAAATTACCAATTATAATTGAGGGGAAAATAAATGCATTGTCAGTTTCAATAAACCTAAATCATATTATAATTAATAGAATTAAACCCATCAAAGAAAAAATTATAGACGAAATAGAAGAGAAAATTTTTGATAAAATTAAAGATAAGATTAAATTACCGTTCTAACTGATAATTAATGCTACAAAAAAAAATTTTATATTGGTATAAAAATTATGGAAGAAAAAATCTACCATGGAAAACAAAAGATATTTATAAAATATGGATATCTGAAATTATGCTTCAGCAAACTCAAGTAAAAACTGTAATTCCATTTTATAAAAAATTTATAGAAAAATTTCCAAATTTAGAAAAATTATCAAATGCTTCTCTCGATGATATTCTTAAATTATGGAGTGGGCTGGGATTCTATAAAAGAGCTGAAAATATTTATAAATCAAGCCAGTATATTAAGAAAAATCATAATAATAAGTTACCAGTAAAATATGAAGATTTAATAGATCTTCCAGGAATTGGCAGAACAACAGCTTCAGCAATTTTAACTTTTTCTGACAATGGAAAATTTCCAATTCTAGATGGAAATGTTAAGAGATTTCTTTCGCGATTATATTTTATTGACCCAAAACTTTCTGTTAGAGAAATAGAAAATAGGTTATGGAAATTATCAGAAAATTTATTACCTATTAAAAAAGCTCCTGAGTTTATACAATCTTTAATGGACATTGGTTCTTTAATATGTAAAAAATATGAACCCCATTGTTTAAAATGCCCGGTTAACCAAGATTGTTTTTCTTATAAAAAAAGTAACATAAAAAAAATTAGTTTTAAGAAGAAGGTTTCTTTAAAAAAAGAAAATATTTGGACTGTTTTAATTGTTGATAATCAAGAAAGAATATTTTTGAAAAAATTATCTTATAAAAATTTATGGAAAGGTTTATATTCGTCGCCTATATTTCAAGATAAACATGATATGAAGAAATGGATCAATAAGTATGACCTACAGCATTGTCTCAACTCAACTATTTGGAAATTTTCTCATAAACTATCCCACATTGATTTTTTATTTAATGTACATATATGCAAAATCATATCTAATAAAAAGGTTAGTCTAATGGGCGATAATTGGTATAATCTATCAGATATAAAATTTGGAATGCCTAAGTATCAAGATAGAATTTTAACTAAATATATGGATAATTATGACTAAGATAAAATGTGTAAAATTAAAAAAGGAAGCAGAAGCTCTTGATTATCAACCATATCCCGGTGATATTGGAATCAGAATAATGAAAGAGATTTCAGCTGAAGCATGGCAGTTATGGATGAATCATCAAACAATGCTTATCAACGAGATGAGATTAAGCCCAGTAGACCCAAAATCTAGGAAATTCTTAGAAGAAGAAATGGATAAATTTTTATTTGGCGAGGGTTCTGAAGCACCGGAAGGTTTTGTGCCAGAAAAAAGTAAGTAAATATAAAAGCCCAGGTAGCTCAGTCGGTAGAGCAGAGGACTGAAAATCCTCGTGTCGGCAGTTCGATTCTGTCCCTGGGCAACGAAAATGAATCAGCAAAACTTAACTAAATTACTCAACCAGGCGCTTATCCTCCATAACAAGGGAAAATTAGATGATGCTGATAAAATATATCTATCAGCTCTAAAAGTAGATAACGATAACTCTCAAGCTAACCTTTTGCATGGCTGTATACTTTTACAAAAATCAAGTTTCAAAGAAGCAGCGGTTTTTTTGAAGAAAGCAGAAAAATCTAATTCAGGCAACTACGAAGTTAACAATAATTTAGGAATAACATATAAAAATTTAAAAGATTTTGATAAAGCTGAAAAATATTTCATAAAAGCAATTTCAATTAATAGTAAAAATTATAAAGCTTATTTTAATTGTGCAAATATATATATTGATCAAAAGAAGTATGATTTAGCAAAAAGTTTCTTAGAAAACACAATTGTTTATAATAATATTTTTGTGGAGGCATATCAAAGATATGGTGATGTTTTGCAACTACAATTTTTTGAAAGTAAAAATATTAATTTTTTGATTGAATCTAAAAAATATTTTTCTAAATCTATTAAAATAGATCCATTATATAGTGATTCACTTATAGCCTTGGCTCTAACCTATTTATGGTTAGGTGAAACAGAAGAGTCTGCTAACCTATTTGATAAAGCGCTAACTATCAATTCTTCTAGTAATTCTGTTATGTCAAAATTTATTATAAAAAACTTATCTGATATAGAATCTACCAAAACTTTAATAAAACATGAATATGAGCAATTAACATTTTTGAATAATACAAACAAAGCCAGGAAGACAAATCTTGTAAAAGGATATTATGAGATATTACAAAAACTTTATTCTAAAATAAATAAAAATAATTTAAGAATGGATGATGTAACAATGGATTTTAAAAAAAATATTTTTAATATTTCATATAATCCTCCTCCAAAACTAAAATCTTCAAATTTTATAAATGAAAAAAATGATATACAAAAATTAGAATCTAAATATTTAAATTCAAAACCAGAGATATTAGTTATAGATAATTTTTTAACATCAGAAGCTTTGTTAGAACTCCAAAATTTTTGTAGAAATGCAAATATTTTTAAATACCCATATGAGAATGGTTATGTTGGAGCTTTTCTTGTGAAAGGATTGTCAAATAAATTTATTCTAAAATTAACAGAGGATTTGAGAAAAACTTTTAAGAATATATTCAGAAGTCTACGATTAACTCAAGCCTGGGCTTTTAAATATGATAATAAAAAGAATGGTATTGCGGCTCATGCTGATGATGCTTCAATAAATGTTAATTTCTGGATAACCCCAGATCAGGCAAACTTAAATAAAAAAACTGGCGGTTTAAAAATATGGAATAAGATACCGCCAAAAAAATGGGATTTTTCAGAATTTAATTATCTATCTAATTCACCAAAAATAATGAATATGTTGGAAGCTGAAAAAATTACATATGAAATTATAGAGTACAGAGAAAATAGAGCTGTAATATTCAACTCAAAACTTTTTCATACTTCAGATAATTATAACTTCAAGGATAGTTATCAAAATAGACGGATAAATATGACATTTTTATATGATTGAATTATGAAAATGCATGAGTTCTTTAAAAAATAATCATGTAGACTTTATGTAATGAGCAAATTAAATAAAATTGAATTATTTAAAAAGGCATTAATACTTCATAACGAAGGCAAACTTGATGATGCAGACGATATTTGCCTATCAGTCTTAAAAAACGATGAAGATAATTTTGCTGCCAATTATCTTCATGGATGTATATTATCAGATAGATCTAAATTTCAAGAGGCAGCAATATATCTCAAAAAAGCTTTAATATCAAATCCTGATAATTATGAAGTTAACAATAACCTTGGAATTGTATATAAAAATCTTGAAAAGATGGATGAGGCAGAGAAATTTTTTTTAAAAGCAATTTCTATTGATAAAAAAAACTTTCAAGCGTACTTTAATTGTGCAAATTTATATGCTGACATAAATAAATATGATTTCTCTATAAATTTTTTTAAAAAAGCAATCGAGTACAACAATAATTTTCCTGAAGCCTATCAAAGGATTGGAGAAATTTTTCAAGAAAAGTATAAGATTGATAGAAACAAAGAACATCTCAATAAATCAATTGAATATTTTAATCTTGTTATCTCATCTGAGACATCTTATACATTATCTTCATTTACGCCAGGTACCACATCTTTATCTTTAGGTTTATCCAATTTATGGTTAGGCAACCACGCAGAAGCTAATAAGTTTCTTAATAAAGTTAGCTCAACAAATAATACTAATCAACAACTTTTGACCGAGTATATTGAAAAATTTTTATCTGATAAAAAAAGTTTGTGTACTCTAATAACTCATGAATATGAGCAACTAACTTTTATTGATAATGATATAGATGGTATAAGAAACCCAAAATTTACAAAAGAATATTATCAAGAGTTGAAGAATATTTATTTGAAGATTAAAAATAATAGTTTTGATATGGAGGATTTAAACCCTTCAATGAAAATAAAAATTTCTAAAATATTATATAATAAACCACCAAAAATCTCTTCATCTAATTATATAAATGAAAAAAATGATATACAAAAATTAGAATCTAAATATTTGAATTCAATACCAGAGGTATTAGTTGTAGATAATTTTTTAACATCAGAAGCTTTGCTAGAACTCCAAAAGTTTTGTAGAAATGCAAATATTTTTAAATACACACATAATGGAGGTTATGTTGGCGCTTACTTAAGTAGAGGTTTGGCGAATGAATTTACTTTAAAACTTAGCAAAGATTTGAGATTAACATATAAAAATATATTTAAAGATTTGAAATTAACGCAAGCATGGATATATAAATATGAGAGCACCAAGAAAGGTGTTAATATTCATGCAGATCCGGCAGCAGTAAATGTCAATTTTTGGATAACACCAGATGATGCAAACTTAGACAAAAAGACTGGTGGTTTAAAAATATGGAACAAGATACCACCGGAGGATTGGAAATTTAAAGATTATAATAATGGGAAAAGTGTGCCAAAGATGAAGAAATTTCTATCAGAAAATAAATCCGTTGAGCAGGTTGTGAAATATAAAGAGAATAGAGCAGTAATTTTTAATTCTAAGCTTTTTCATACTACGGATGCCTTTAATTTTAGGGATAAATATGAAGATAGAAGAATAAATGTAACATTTCTCTATGACTAATATTAATTTTAACAAAATTCATATCAGCTCTTTAAAAATTATCATACAGACCTTATAATGTAAGTATGAAGACTCCACTTAAACAAAAAGCTCAATTCAGGCTTGGACAAATAGTATACCACTCAAAATTTAGATATAGAGGAGTGATAGTTGACGCTGACCCATATTTTCAAGGTACTGAAGAGTGGTATGATAATATCGCTAAATCAAAACCTGCAAAACACAAACCCTGGTATCATGTTCTTGTTCATGGACAAGGAAATGAAACATATGTTGCCGAAGATAACCTTTTAAGTGATGGTAGTACAGATCCAATAGACCATCCATTTGTAGATGTATTTTTTAATGAATACGATCATAGTGGCCAATATTCGTTAAAACAAACTTTTAATTAATCGCGTGTAATGAAATTTTTATCTGAATTATTCGATAAGTATACATCGAATAAAAAAACAACTATTACTGTTGATGAATTAGAATCATTTGATGATGAGTTAATTTTAGCAACATGTATATTGCTTCTTGAGGTATCTAAATCAGATGATTCGTTTGATGATATAGAAAAAGAAAAAATACTTTCAATTCTTGAACAGAATTTTAATTTAAATATAAAACAAACTAGTTTTTTATTTAAAATAGCAGATAAGAAAAATGATGAAATGATATCTTTATATGAATGGACAGCAAAAATTAATGAACTATGTAGCTATTCTGATAAAAAAAAATTAATGAAGTTTCTATGGGATGTTGCTTATGCGGATGGAAGAATAGATAAGTATGAAGATTATACAATAAGAAAAATATCAGATTTACTATATGTAAAACATTCAGACTTTATGAAAGCAAAATTAAGATAATTATTTAATTCTAAATGTAGCAATTTCCCCAAATAAATTTGGCATCATTCTAATCAGAAAATTACTTTTCTGTTTTTTATTTGTAATTGACTCCTCTAATATTCTATATTTATTTTTCTCACAAAATGTAAAAAAGTCTCTAATAGTGCATAAATGTATATTTGGAGTTTTATCCCAAGTATAAGGTAAATTTTTTGTTATAGGCATCATGCCTTTAGTTAGCAATTGTACTCTAGATGACCAATGCCCCATATTAGGAAAAGAGACAATAATTTCTTTTCCTATTCTAAGCATTTCATCTATAAGTTCTTTAGGTCTTTTAACAACTTGAAGAGATTGAGCTAAAACCACATAATCAAATGAATTAGTTTCAAATTCAGATAAATTATTATCTAAATCAATTTGCAGCACATTTACATCTTTTTTGAGTGAATCTTTTATATTTTTTATATCATTATCAATGCCATACCCTCTAACATTCTGGTTTTTTTTGAGAATTTTTAATAGCTCTCCATTACCACAGCCCAAATCTAATACTTTTGTATTTGGTTTAATCCAAGAGCTAATTAGTAATAAATCTTTTCTAAATGCCATCACACACCTGATTTATAAAATTTTTCATGACATCAAAGTAATCTTTATTAACCATCAAAAATGCATCATGCCCACCATCAGCATCTATTTCACAATAACTTATATCTCTTTCGCTGTTCAGTAATAATTTAACAATCTCTTTAGATCTTTTTGGGGGGAATCTCCAATCAGAGGTAAATGAAATAACTAAAAATTTTGATTTAGTTTTTTTAAGATTTTCATCAATTTTATAACCTAGATTTTTAACTGGATCATAATAATCTAGAGACTTTGTCATTAATAAATAAGTGTTTGCGTCAAATCCCGCCACAAATTTTTCACCTTGGTGCCTCAAATAACTTTCAATCTCAAATTCTACATCAAAATTAAAATTAAGCTTAGATTTTTTTAAATCTCTCCCGAATTTTTCTTTCATAGATGTATCTGATAAATATGTTATATGTCCAAGCATTCTTGCAAGAGCGAGACCTTGTTTAGGAGCAAGACCTTTCTCTATGTAATTCCCATCATGCCAATTTGGATCTTTCATGATAGCTTGTCTTGCGACTTCATTGAATGCTATATTTTGTGCTGTAAGTTTTAGAGCGCCAGCAATTATGATTGAATTTTTTATTAATGAAGGATATTGAAGTGCCCATTGAAAAGACTGCATTCCTCCTAAACTTCCGCCGACTACAAATTGCCAATATGGTATATTTAGGTAATCCATTAATTCTTTTTGCGTATTAACCCAATCGCTCACAGTAATTAAAGGAAAGTCTGATCCATAAATTTTATTATTTTTAGGGTTTATGCTTATTGGTCCAGTTGATCCATGACACCCTCCAATATTATTTAAAGAGACAACAAATACTTTGTTAGTATCTATGGGTTTATTTGGTCCTATCATATTATCCCACCAGCCTGGCTTCTCTTCATTTTCATAGAAACCAGCTGCATGCTGGTTACCTGAAAGTGCATGGCAAATTAGAACAGCATTACTTTTATTTGGATTTAATACTCCATAAGTTTCATACTTTAGTTGATAATTATCTAAAATTTTACCGGACTCAAGATTTAACTTTTTATTAATCTTGACTAATTTGGGCACAACTAATCCTATAGAATTATTATCATTCATTTTAAAAATATTTCGATAGATTAAAAATAGGAGGGACAATTATCATTTGCAGAAGAATAATAAGAATTAATAAGATAATAGGTGAAAAATCTATCCCCGATACACTCGGAAGAGTTTTTCTAATTGGTCTGTATAAGGGTTCACATAATTCATCAATCAGAATAAATATTGGATGGCCATTATAAGCAACAAACCAGCTTCCAATTGCCCCAATAATAACTGCATACCATAAAACATCTAAAATTTCTTGAATAGCTTTTCCAAAAGATGCTATTAAAAGAGAATTTATACTATAGTCAAAACTTGTAAAATAAAATGGAAAATAAATTTTAAAAGCAGTTATTAAAACTAACAAAGATATTATAATTATATCAAACCTTCCAATAGATAGAGGTAGTATTCGAAGAGGAACTATAATCGGATTTGTTACTCTAACTACAAATTGACAGACTGGATTATGATAATTAACTCTCATTACTTCAAAAAGAAAACGGAGTATGAACATAAATTGTAAAAAATTCACAATTGTTATCACAATAAAAACCACTGGATTTGTTAAGTAATTATTCATTTTTCTTATTTAGAATATTTTTTGATTTTGAATGTGCTTGACGGATAGCTTTCTCTAATGTTTTTTCAAAATTTGATGCTTGTAATATTTTTAATGCTTGTTCAGTTGTACCACCCTTTGATGCAATCTTTTTTTTCGTTTGGGTGAAACCTATTTGGCCAGAATGGTCACTTGTAGCTTCAAATAACTGTTGTACATATTCATTAGCATCTCTATCATTCAAGCCAAAATTTTTGAATACTTTCACTAAACATTCACAAAAATAAATAAAATATGCTGGCCCACTTCCTGTTAATGCAGTAAATTTATCAATGCCAGATTCAGATTTAATCCAATTTACTGAACCCATTAAACATAGAAGACTCCAAAACAAATCAATTTTTTTCTTATCACTATTGTTAACTTTATTATTTGCGTATATAAAAGAGATACCTCTATTCCATGTTATATTGATATTTGTCATTACTCTGACAATTTTAGCATCATTAAAAAGTTCTTTTTTTAAATTACTAATTTTTATTCCAGCCATTAAACTCATTATTATAGCGCTCTTTTTTATATCAACTTTTATACTTTTACAAACAACCTTATAATCTTTTGGTTTGATAGCTAATATTACAATTTTAGATTTTTTTAAAACATCAGGTAAATTTTCTACGAATCTTATACTTTTATCATTTTTGAAATAATTTTTTTTCTTTTTATCTATATCGTATATATATATATAATTTTTTTTCTCCAAATCTTCTGGCTCGCCGTATATTCCTCTACCTATTGCCACAGCTTGTCCTAGATTGCCGGCTCCAATGATTATAGTGTTGTTATTTAAATTCAAATCTGTCATATCAATTTCTCTTACCAAATATATGTTGTCCTATTCTTATCATATTTGACCCATGTTTCAGTGCCATTTTAAAATCATTACTCATCCCAATAGATAGGGTATCAAAGCCCTCAATTTTAGATTTTAAAGAATCAAATGTTAATTTTAGCATACTATATGAATTTGCATCTTCTTTCAAAGCTTTGAGCTTTGATGGAATTGCCATTAAACCCCTGATTTTTATATTATCCAGCATTGAAATCTTTTTTATGAATTTCCCAAGATCTTTAATATGTATACCAGATTTTGATTCTTCATTATCTATATTAATTTGTATACATATATTGATAATCTTAGATAATTTTTTACAAGATTCATCGATTAAGATAGCATGCTTCTCTGAAGAGACTGTTTGTATCCAGTCAAAATGACTTACTATTTTTTTAATTTTATTTGATTGTATATTTCCAATAAAATGCCATTCAATATTATAATCTTTTGTCAGATCTCGTTGCTTGTTAATAGCCTCATCAAGATAGTTTTCACCAAAAACTTTATAACCAAGATTTAATATTTTTGTAATTTTATGTACATTTTGTGACTTGGAGACTATCACTAATTTTATTTTTTTATTATATTTTTTTGAAAAATTATTAATCTCTGTTTGAATATCTAATAATTTATTTTCATACTCATCCATCATTTTTTAAAGCATTTATTTTTCAAAACAAGCGACATTATTGCCATTCGTACTGATATACCTGCAGTTACTTGATCAAGAATTACAGAATTTGGTCCATCTGCAACATCAGAATCAATTTCAACTCCTCTGTTAATTGGACCTGGATGCATAACTATGACATCTTTTTTAGCTGTAGCAATTTTATTCTTGGTTAAACCAAAATTTTTGTAATAATCTTCAATTGAGATAAGGGCTTCATGCATTCTTTCTTTTTGTAGTCTTAGCATTATAACGACATCAGCCTGATCAATCCCGCCTTCTAAACTATTATGATAACTTACTTTTAATTCTTTCAGATTATTGGGCATTAAATTTTCTGGCCCTATTAGATTAATATTGTTTACACCTAAAATTTTTAAACTAGTTATAATAGATTTAGCTACTCTTGAATGTAGAATATCACCAACAATAGATATATTTAGGTTTTTGAAACCACCTTTATATTTTTTTATCGTATACATATCAAGCATTGCTTGTGTTGGATGTGAGTGCGTTCCATCGCCGGCATTTATAATTGAAATTGTATTACCAACTTCGCTAGCTATATAATGGGGTGTTCCTGATATAGAATGCCTAACTATAAACATATCGCAGCTCATAGCTTCCAATGTTTTTATCATATCAAGGACAGACTCACCTTTTAATGTTGATGAATTTGATATATCTATATTTATAAAATCAGCAGACAATCTCTTTGAGGCTAATTCAAATGTTGTTTTAGTTCTGGTACTTGGTTCAAAAAAAAGGCTAGCAATAGTTTTACCTTCCAGATCTTTGAATTTATTGCTTTCTTCAGTTGCAAAATGTTCTGCAAGAGCTAAAATCTCATTAATGTGGTTTTCAGTTAGCAACTCAACATTAAGAAAGTGTTTTAACTTATTATCTTCATCAAATTGAATTTTATAATCAAAGCTCATACTGTCAAGTTATCATATTTTCATTAAACCAGCTTTGCAAGATTATTGAAGCAGATAAATCATCTAAATTTTCTTTTTTACCTATATTATATTCACTTTTACGTATTTCACTATACAAAGACTTACTTTCTTCAGTGCTTAAAACTTCAGAAAATTTTATTATTTTTATTGAATTTATATATTTATTAGTTAGATTAAGTATAAAATCATCGAGTAATTTAGTAAAAGTATTTTTAGAATTTGAGTATGGATACCCAACTACAATTATACCGGGCTTCCATTCTTGAATAATTTTATCGATATCATTCCAATTAATCTTATTTTTATTATTAAAAATTATTTTTAAAGGTGATGCTTGTTTAGTAATTAACTGCCCAACTGAGACCCCTATCTTCTTTGTACCGAAGTCTATTCCTAAAAAAATTTTATTCTCATCAATTATATTTTTAGTAGTCATGATTATAAAAAGATTGAGCAATATTAATAAACTGGTTTGCAATATCTTTACTTAAGTTGTTTTTACATTCCCGTTCAATTTCTTGTATACCTGTTGGAGAGGTTATATTTATCTCAGTTATGAAATCACCAATCATATCAACGCCAGCTAGATAAATTCTATTCATTTTTAAGAATTCAGCTATTTCAGATAGATATTTTTTGTGTTTAGCCGGAAGGTTTCTAATCACATATTTACCACCAAAAGATAAGTTAGCCCTAAAGTCATTTTTTGGAGGAAATCTTACCAGAACTTTTTCATGCACAATACCATTAAAAATTATAATCCTGGAGTCGCCGTTTCTAATTTGAGTAAGATACTTTTGAGATATTATAAGTTTTTTTTCACCTTGGGTTAAATCATTTAATAATATGTCTATATCAATATTTTTATTAGGTATTAAGTATATATCTTTACCGCCCATAAAATTTAATGGTTTAATTACTATTTTTTTATTTTTTTTAATAAATTCTTTTATAATTTTAATATTAGAAGTTACTATAGTTGGAACTTTTTTAAACGATAAATTTATACCAAGTATTTTCTCATTAAAATCTCTCAAAGATTGTGGTGAGTTTATAACGAGTGTGCCATTTTTTTCAACTTGATCTAATAAATATGTTAATTGTATATAATTAATATCAACAGGAGGGTCAACTCTAAAAAGGATTGCATTAAAACTATTTAAATTAACTAACTTTTTTTCTGATAGTTGATAATAATTAGTCTTATTTTTGAAAACTTTTATTTTAGAAGTTTTTGCTTTTACTTTATCGTCAACTAAACACATTGTTCTTGGGAATATGTATTCAACTTGACATTTTTTTTGTAACGCAGATATTAGAGAAAATGTAGTATCTTTTTTTGGATTTATAGACTCTATTGGATCCATAATAACACCAAATTTCAACATATTTTATACCTCAATATTATATAATTCTTTAGCAGCTGCTAAGATAGCTAATCTTGAAATGACCCCATAAATATAGAATTTATTTGTATCTGAAAAAATAGTCTCAGAAACATTTGGGCTAATGCATGCATCATGAAATGGTATTGGATGGAAAGTCATGCCCGGTGAATTTAAATTTTCTGAATTATTCTTTGAATCATGTAGTCTATAAAATCCACCAACTAAACTACTTCCAAAAGAATATATTACTGGTTCAGCAACATAATTAGCAGGTTGCAATCTTTCGTTAGAATATATTCCTTCTTGTAGAATTACCTTATCAAGTTTATTGCCACCCTTTGTTACAGACATTTTACCCCTTTGTTTTCTATTTAAATTTTTTAAATCATCAATATTATTAATTAACATTATACCCATTCCATATGTTCCTGAATCTGCTTTAATCATAATATATGGCTTTTCATCTATACCATATTTATTATATTTTTCTTCTATTAATGAAAAAAGTTTTGTTGCATGATGAACAAGGCAATTTTCACCTTGTTTTGTTTTAAAATCTATTTCACCGCAATTTCTAAATTGTGGTTCTAACAACCATGGATCAATTTGTAATAGTCGTGAAAAATTACTTACCACATGACTATAATGCTCTGAGTGCGTAGTCTTGGATCTGTTTGTCCATCCTATATTTTTATCTGGAAGTATTGGTTGAATAATTTCATTAAGAATGTCTGGAACACCATCTGATAAGTCATTATTTAATAAAATTGCATCCGGAGTGAAGTTATCAAAACTTAACATATTATCCTTTTTCACAAATTTAGGATTAATTTTTTTAGGATTATTTTCATCAATTAGTCTACCAATTTTCACATCATAACCTGCTTTTGTAATAAGATTAGATAATGAATGAGTACTTGAAATATAGAATTTATTTCTTGTATGATTTTCTGGAATTATAAGTACTTTTGTAATCTTAGGAGAAACTCTTTCAAAAGAGTGTTGTATAGCAGAAATATATAAAAACTCTAACCCATCATCAAGATTATTAAATCCTGCCGGGAAAAGATTGGTATCTACAGGCGCAATCTTGAACCCAGAATTCCTTATATCAATTGAGGCATAAAAAGGAGGGGGATATTTTATCCATTGGTTTCTAAACCATGCCTCTATTCTCATATGATTGTTGATTATGACGGAATGCAACTCTTTATTCGTAAAAGATTTAGTATATTGGGCAATACTTGTAAAATTTTTCATATTAATCAAAAATCTCTTAATAATGTTTGAGCAATAATTGATGCCGTTTCTGTCCTAAATATCCTATCTCCTAGTTTCACTATATTCCAGCTTTTTTTTATTGCCAGGGAAACTTCGTCATTTGTGAAGCCACCCTCAGGGCCAATAAGCATAATGTGATTTGAGTGTTTTTTATCTTTTGTTTCTAATTTTCTACCAGTAGTATGAAAACAAATCTTGCAAGCTTTGCTATTAGTATATTTATCAAGAAAATCATCAAATAATATAACATTATGTAGTTTAGGTATTATTAGACCATTAGACTGCTCAGTTGCATGTATAATGATTTTTTTCCAATGATCTAATTTTTTAATATGATTTCCTGGATGACTTCTTTTGGATATAATTGGAATTATTTCATTAATTCCTAACTCAACTGATTTTTGAATTGCCATGTCCATATATTTGGAACTTGGAATACATTGAGCAAGAGAAATTTTGTGTGAGTTTACATTAATAGCACGAAGAAAACTAGATACGGAAATTTTTGTAGAACCATTATGAAATACTTTCCCTGCATATTCTTTTCCGTCTCCATTAAATAAAATTATATCTTCAGTATTTTTGATTCGAAGAACATTTTTAATATGATGAGAACTACTTACATCGCATTTTATAGTTTGATTAACTACAATATCATATGGAGTGTAAATTCTATGATTTTTGTTTTGTTGCTTCATTAATTGCACCTTCTATCACATTTATAGTCTTATTTATTTCATTTTTTTTAATAATATATGGCGGCATCAAATAAATTACATCTCCAAGAGGTCTGATTAATACATTATGTTTCAGGCCAAAAAGATAAGCTCTGAGCCCCCTTCTTTCTCTCCAGTCATAACTAATTCTTTTGGATTTATTTTTAATCATTTCTACTGCTGTTATCATTCCATGTTGTCTGACTTCAGCTACATTTGGATGTTCAGATAATTTTTCCATTCTCTTTTTAATATATTCTGAAATTTTAATATTTTTTTCCAATGTGTTATTTTTTTTAAATAAGTCCAAAGATGCGTTTGCTGCAGTACATGCAATTGGGTTTGCTGTATAACTATGTGAATGTAAAAAAGCATTCAGTTTA
>Ga0114993_10002042_pt1 | contig 22663 bp, 22 predicted proteins | sample ArcticOcean_MG_C_FD_87042 | JGI IMG/M metagenome (GOLD analysis project Ga0114993, IMG submission 87042) | Marine microbial communities from western Arctic Ocean - ArcticOcean_MG_CB2_150 | ecosystem: Environmental > Aquatic > Marine > Oceanic | place: Arctic Ocean: Canada Basin | collected...
ACGACATCCGAGCGTGAAGAGATTGGCCGACTACGACGAGAGAATCGGATCCTTCGTGAGGAGCGGGAGATCCTGAAAAAAGCCGCAGCCTTCTTTGCCAGAGAGACCGAAAGGACCCGGTAGTGGAGTTGACCCGGTTTGGGGTACACCTTGAAACTTAGGGACATCACCGAGAATGGAAAGTTCGTATATCAAGGACATGGACACGATATCCAGCGGAGTTCAGGGATGGGGTGCCATTGGCCGTCAAGCTGCTCCCGAGATACGACCTGACCAGTCGTCGAATCCCCTTACCTCCTTTTTCACTTATCAACCCGTTTTCAAGCCTCTGCTGGCCACCAACCACAAGCCGCTCATCAAGGGAACGGACGAAGGTATCTGGCGCAGAGTACACCTCGTCCCATTTAATGTGACGCTTCCAAAAAGCGAGTGGGATCTGACGTTGCATGAAAAGCTGATCCAGGAGCTGCCCGGCATCCTCAACTGGACACTTACAGGTTTAGCCGAGTTCCTAGATGGAGGGCTCAACCCACCTTCTCAGGTGATGGCAGCCACCAAGGCCTATCGGGACGAGCAGGACGCGCTATCAGGGTGGCTAGAAGAAAATTGCGTCCTCCGCGAAGACGTCACCGATGTGTATGCGGATCTTTACGAGGATTACGTCGCTTGGTGTTCAAGAAATGGTGACGACGCCATGTCGAAAACCGAATTCTCGACTTCCCTCGACCAGCGAGGCTGTGAATCCTACCGAGGCTCCAAAGGTAAAAGAATGAGACTCCGAGTAGCTCGGAAACATGTCGGGGGTGACGGGTGACGCCATGTGACGGAGCTCTCAGGACTTTTTCTTAATCCTTCTTCACGAGAGTACTTTTTAGAAAACGAGTCACCCATAGTCACCCGTCACCCATCGACGGCAAGAGAATTGGACAGGAGATGACGATGCCCACCGATGTCGCGATAGTGCAGATAGCAATTGATGACCTCATCCCTGACCCGGCCAACCCTCGGCGCATCAGCGACGAGGAGCTGGAATCATTGACCCGCTCAATCCGAGAGTTCGGCTTGGTGGACCCCATCATCGCGAGAGCGGAAGACAAGACGGTCATCGGCGGGCATCAGCGACTCCTTGCAGCGCGGAGATTGGGTATGAAGACGGTGCCGGTGGTACTGACGGACCTGAGCCAGGAGCAAGCTCGTTTGTTGAACCTCGCGTTGAATAAGGTCTCGGGCACTTGGGACCAAGAACTGCTGGCACATTTGAAATAGGAACAGCACGTCCCTCACCCCCTGCCTAACGGCTCAGTCTACAACTTCGGCCGGTTCGTCTTTCATTGCGGTCTTTAGCGCCTCACCTGAGTCGATAGTCGGTACAGAGGCCGAGTACTCTTCGGCTGAGATTTCAGATGACTGACGTAGTCCCCTGTATGTGCACCCTCATCCACCAGGTCGTTAATCGCTGTAACAGTCACGGTCTGGGCGGAACTCCAATTACCGGTGGTGAACGTTAGCGTGACCGGATCGGTGCTGATCTCGGCGTCTGTGCTAGTGTCCATCGTGATGGTGACCGTCGCCGACGGTTTGCGCCAGCGGCGGCGGCTACGACGGTGTCTCGATTGCTAGCGTTGTGGCAAACGTGACTGACAACGATACTCCAACGGTGACAATCACCGAATCCAGCGGATCAACTGACATTTCGGAGGCAGGGGTCACGGACACTTATACCGTTGTACGTAAATGGCGCACTCTTTTGGACGGGAGCGAGTTGCACCGGGTCGATGAAGTTCGCGCCGCTCTCGCAAACGGGGCCCGGCGATCTGGTTGCAGACCACACGGCCATCGCGACTGGCGCGACTGGCGCGATAAGCTCGGAACAGTACGACATCCTTCTTCGTGCCACGACGACTCTCAAGCAGGACGCGTCCGTTTACTCAACCAACGTCGTATTCGTAGTGATTCCGATCTATTTGCCAATCGGCAAAGCTTCACCTTCCCGACTGACTTCTGAAACAGCAAAGAACGAGCGGCTCCGATTAAGCCGTCTTCGTCGCCCGAGTCAATATCACGAAAGGTAGGTTGGTTGTGGGAGCCCCCTGCAATCTTATAGAGACTTGAGCGTACTGGAATCTTAGCGAAATCTGTCTCAGTGACGGATTCCAAATTTCAAGCTGCTCAGCGATCCGAGATCGGGACCTCCGAATGGATTCCCTATCTACTCCACCTGCAGAATGGATACCAGACCGTGGCCGTAGCCTTGCCCGCGCTGCATGGTGTACTCAAGACGTCTGAAGGCGTACGCGAGCTGCGGTTCCAATATGTTGGCTCGGACATCCCCTTGATCGATCCAGGCGACGCTGTCGATGACCCTGTCCATTGTCATCAACACGGTTTGGAGCTGGGGCGGAAAATACCGCCAGCCGTCAAGGGCAACGAGATCGATGCGATTTCCTTGGACACGTTCTAGAGTGAAGTCGACGACTTCGGTCCAGCACATGGCCAGCTCTCCAAAATACCGATCGAGTTCATCGTTTCCATTGGGACGGTAGTCCACTCGAAGTCGGTCCAGCTTGGTTCGGACGTTCAACTCGAGGAGATGATTGACCATGTTTCGAAGCCGCGGCAAATCTGACCCGTACTCCCGGGTGTCGATATGCCGACCGACGAACATGGACCGGTCGAGCGAAGCGACAACGTTCAATGAGACTCCGTTCTGTCCACCGATCTCGCGACAAAGCTCGTGCACCTCGTCCCCGGTCCACGTTCGCATGGGAAACTGCTCAACTTCGCCGTTCTGACGGTCCTCACCCTCGTGCAGATAGCTCATGGAGTAGAGGAGCATGGGGTCATCATTCGTCGATTCCCAATGGACCGGCCACTCGGGCGAATACCGTCCAAGCAGGTCCATCACGATCAGTGCACCCGACCTCGCATGCCGGACAATGTCGCCCAGGCAGCGAGTCATTGATGGTGTATCTAAATGGGATAGAGGACCGTAGGATGAGAAGTAGATATCGAAGGCCGGCTCCGATTTCAAGACGCTTATCTCCCTGGAAAGGTCGGCCTGCTCGAAATCGACGTTTGCCGTGCCCCCGAAATTCTGCCTGCCCTGTTCGACCATGTCGTAGCTGATGTCGAGCCCCAGATAGCGCTCGATCTCACTTGCGGGCAAGACAAACCGAGGCTCTTCGTCGAGGTTCAAGTCCTTCTGCTCGATTCGCGTCAGCAACTCGTAACCCTGCCCCGCGCCACATCCCAGGTCCAGAATGCGCACGCCTCGATTCGCTTTGCGGCACTGCGAAGAGATCCGGTCTATGTGCGGTCGCAGGAAGATCCGTGTTAGCGGGTCTTCCCAGTAGGTCCGCACGTTATCGTGTTTCCCTGACAACCCGCCCAAGTGTCGATTGTAGAAACCGCTGGCAACAGATTCGGTGTACGTCTTGAGACCGGGTGCGTCGTTCGCCGGGGGGTCGTCCGCGTTAGGCATTGGTCACTCCTCCGATTCGTTTTCGGGAGCGACACTACCTCGCCACCGGCCAACGGTCCGACGGGGCGCATCTCCCGGGAAGATCTCTTCGAAGACCCTGCGGTAGTGGTAGGCTTCCTTGGTCTGCGGCGGGTCTTCTGAGAAGCGCAGGTCGGCACCCGCTAATTCCTCGTCGCTGACTACCTGACCGCAGTGCTCCCGGAAGATCAACTCGGAACCGGCTCCTTGAGCGAACTCCTGTTTCTCCCGCCAAAGAATCGACTCCGGCAGCAGGTCTTCGACGGCTTTCCGCAAAAACCACTTCTCCGGATGACCGCCCCGATGGAGCTTCTCGACTGGATCGATGGCCATGGCCGTGTCCAGGAAGTCGATGTCGAGGAACGGCACCCGGCATTCGATCGAGTGGGCCATGGTCATGCGGTCCACTCGCTGAAGGTTCATGTTGTGCAGGCCGCTGAGCAGGCGGACACACTCCTCGTGAAGGAGAGCCGGATCATCGACGTCTCGGAAATAGCCGTATCCCGCGAACGCTTCGTCAGCGCCCTCTCCCGATAGCACAACCTTGACATGGTCCGAAGCTAGCCTTGAGACGAAGTAACTAGGCACAGCGCTGCGGAGGAGAGCCGGATCGTAGGATTCCAGGTGACCGATGACATCTTCGAGCGTCGAGATGGCTTCATCCGGAGTGTATTCATACTCGTGGTGGCGGGTTCCGAGATGTTCGGCCACCACCCGGGCCGCGAGGATGTCAGGCGAGCCCTCCAGTCCGACCGAGAAGCTGTGCAACTCATCAACATGCCGGCGCATCATTGCCGCAATGATGCTCGAGTCGAGTCCTCCCGAGAGGAAAACTCCCACGGGAACGTCGCTCATCAGGCGTTTGTGGACGGCCGACTCAAGAGTGTCTCGAATCATCTCCGGACTCGCCGTCGAATCCGTGTCTCGTGCGTCCCACGAGGGGTTGAACCACCGCTTCACCGCCCCTTTGGCAAAGAATGACCCCGCCGGGAACTCGCTGATCTCCGAGCAGGTACCGACCAGTGCCTTGAGCTCAGAGGCGAACCAAGTTCCTCCCTCGTCGTCTTGTCCTATATAGAGCGGTTTGATGCCTAGGGGATCGCGCGCGGCGAACACCTCTTCGCCATCGCTGAGCACGAACGCAAACATGCCGTCCAGCTTGGTCACGCAGTCCGGGCCCATCTCCTCATATAGATGAAGGATCACCTCTGAGTCGGAGTTGGTCCGGAAGTCGTGTCTTTCCTCGAGCTGTCTGCGCAGGCGATCATGATTGTAGATCATTCCGTTGCACACCAGCGAAAGGTCACCATTTTCATTGGCAAGCGGCTGCCTGCCTCCGTCCACGTCGATGATCGATAGCCGCCGATGAGCGAGGACCGTCGACCTAGTTTGGACGAAACCAGAATCGTCTGGGCCTCGATGGTCGAGTCGGTCCGCGATCCCGCCGATGATGCCGGCCGCCAAGTCCGGCCGGGGACCAGAATACGTTGCTATGCCACACATGAATTTGACACCTCTTTCACCTCTTCTTTCTCAAATGACTCAGTGGACTCCGTGGCCCGTGGGGATCCGAACGCGCGAGGTCTTCGTGACCAGCGATCTGTCGGACTATTGGATAGGCTCGCCCCAAGCACAAAGGCGACAGTCTTCGATTTATATGGTTCGTACTGATCCAGCTTGAGCACGGCGGTGAACGGGACCATCTCGGCGGCAATGTTCTCGTCTGGAAAGAAGGAAGGGCATACGGGGTTCGCCTCATCGAACGCACAAGCCACTCGAATGACGGACGTGGCAGAACATATGAATCCGCATCGCACACACGGCTAGAGACTTTCATTCGGATTACGGCCTCTTTCTGAAGACCGTATAGGACTGAGGTGTGAATAGACCAAAACCGCTCCTTACATATTCAAGCTTGGTACTCTGACCAAAGCCTTTCATATCGGAAGGGTAGACAAGACGCAGGTGAATCTCTCGTGCCCTGAAGGGATTCCCGAAAACTACCCAAACAGATACGATGGCGAACAGCCCCAGGACGACTTTGGCAGCGTAGGCAAAGAGTTCACGCCGCAGCCCTCCAACATCGTCGACCCTAGACAGTACGTGGAATCCGAAGCTCTGCAGCAACTGTACCAGCGCCTCGCCCGTGAGTTTGTGGCGATGCGCAACTATCAGAGTTCCTTCCAACTCCCGATCGGCCTGCGACACCGGTCGCCTCCCGGGGATCAATGCGATCTACACTTTCTACTGGAAGCCAAAAGAGCTCGGACGCGTCGTCAATCCGGCCCCGCATCGATTGGCAAGTGGCCGCACAGACTTCCATCCGGCCACATTTAGTACTCCTAGGAAAAGGGAGCTGGAACCAAGTCCTTTCGGTGCGGGTGATTTTAGTCGATTCAGTGGCTTCGGAGCAAGCGCGAGTGGAGCGTATACGGAGCGTCTATACCCCTCGGTTTCGATCCGCCGACGATTACATCATGGGGCTTTCAAATCATCCGGGCACGCCAAGCAGGAAGAGTTCATGAGGGCTTTTCTGACAAAGGCAGGGGCAAGGTTTTGTTGCAACCGCTCCACTGATCCGCTCAAAGAGCGATAGCTAGCGATAATATAGGCCACCTGCGGATCATGAGCCCAATATTCGATCAACTCTTGGTGGCGTTCGGGAGGTGACCAGTCATACTTCCGGCCAAACCGTTGCCCTTCCAGCCAAACGATAGGTTCGTCATAGAACCTGACCAAGAAATTGTACCTGATGGACAGGGGGGTCGGCGAAGGAGCATAGGCCGACTGTTTACGGTCGTACGCGTACTTGGTTGCATTAAATTGCTCCTGTCCGCTGGCGGCCTGAATTGCGGCGCGTTCAAACACCGTAATATAAAACAACTGTGTTATCGATCCACCATTTACCCGACCGTCGTTTTGCACCGGTTTCCCGGTGACCCGCTCAGACATATCGCGAATCGCGTCGGCGACGTCGTATCGAGCGCCGAGAAATTCTTTCAAGTCGAATCGAATGTCGTCGAGCGAGTCCAGCAGCGGTAGCCCCGTGAGATGCTTTATCACTTGCGGGAAGCTTTCGTCCATCTCCACGGCGAGGATTGGGCTCGTTGCTTCCCAACCCCAATACCATTGATTCCCTGGTCCCGTTGGCAAAGAGGCCAGAAACTCCCTCTTTGACACGGACTTCTCGCCAAACCTGAGTTGCGGCAATGGCACAGGTAATTGCTCTCTCAGGGATCCAGCCAGGCTGCTCATCTCCTCGATGTGTTGAGCCTGGAGCAACGATCGCTTCGACCCGTCGGCAATCGGGGGATCCGGGTCCTTCACGCGATCTGCTGAAGTCGATTGCTTATCGCTAGAGGATTCGGGCTCTAGTAGCCATGCGAGATGTCCGTCTAGAACCAGCTTCCTCACCTTCCGGACGAATCCTGCGGACGCGTTCACAGGATTACCAAGATGTGTCACCTGAAAATTCGATCCGCCTGCCACTATGTGAGAGACCAGTTTGGTCAGTTTGTCTCTGGAGTGTCTAGCCGGATCAACCCCGTGCCGTTTCAGGCACGCCCGCTCATCATCAGACCAGAGTGCACTTGAAATTCCGTTTGACCCGGATTCAAGGAGGTTTGTCATGGTTTGCACCTCTTTGTCGCCCCGAAACAGCACGGAATCACATGGTTTGCCTATATAGGTTCGTCTCGTGTTGAAGGGGTATACCTAAATCATACACCTGGATAAGAGACGAACAAGCTCCGTAGCAGAGTGATATCAGGAAGCACATTGAACAAACTCTCGGCAACGAACGCAGAGGCTCCAATCCCAGCGGCAGCGTTGCTGCTCATCGAGAACATGTGCAGTCTGGTCGTGATCGAGCACGGCCTGAAGATACCGCGTACGAATGGTACCGGCGGGATGATCACTCTCAAGGAATATGACCCTTCCACTGAGCAAGTCTTCGAAGGTATCCATCCCCCGAATCTCGGCATTGAACTCCATCCCAAGGGTGGGAGTCAGATCATCACTCTCGACCAGGACCAACCTGAGCCGCTCCCGCAGTTGCGTGAACTTGGAGTCTCGCGCTCAGAGGCGACATGGCGGTGGCGGACTGGAAGAGATGGCCTATGGGTCGCTTACAGATGGCTAGGGGATCCCCTTCCCAGGGTGATCCGCGCAGGTGGCTTCGCCCTAGATTTGCTCGCAAACGGCTATGTGATCGTACCGCCGTCAAACACATACCTGTTTGCAGACGATAGGGGCCGCGGCGGTCCGTATCGCTGGATTGAAGGCCATAGTCCCATCGATATACCGATCACGGAACTCGAAGAGCCCACGGCTGCGTTGATCGAATGGTGGAAGGCTCAGTCAAAACGACCAACCAACAATGTACCGAATGCCGATAGGCAATCAGGCCAGCCGTCGCGAGCATGGCGTCTTATCACGGGGGCTATCCCGGACGGCCAACGCAACGACTCCCTCGCAAGGATCGCAGGCTGGCTCCGACAGTATCACCCGGAGCCCGTCGTGTCTGCTCTCCTGGCCGTAGTTAACGAAGCTCGATGCGATCCGCCCCTGTCGGTCGAAGAGGTAGCTGGGATTGCCGCCAGCATTTGCCGATACCCGCAGTCAGGGGTGAACGGGCACCCGAAAGCCGTCGTAAACCCCTGGCGAGAGGATGAAGCATGATCCAACGCAGTTACACATTCGAGGACTGCCTCGTCAAGATCGCCGTCCAGGGTGCGGATCGATCCGGTCACCTGTGGGGCGTCGTCGATGTGGTGACTCCCGACGGAATGGGCCACCTCGTATCTCCTCGTCGGATTAGCCTGTTCGACCCCCGCGATTGGACTTCTTTTGCAGCCGAGGCCGCCAGCCGGAACAGCGGAAACACTGCCATCTGGCACGCCCGATCAGAGGAAATTCGCGCGGCACTCGTCGAAGACCGGGACGTGTTGAAATCACTCGATTTCTCCAACTTCACAACTTCACAACCCCTTAAGGGAAGTGAAGTTGTGAAGTTGCGCATCGTCAGGCTCTCGGACAGTCAACGACCGGGCCCACGGCGTTTTCGGGTAGAGGGACTTCTTCCAGAGGGTTGGCCGACGCTAGCGTGGGGTGATTCTGGGCAAGGAAAGTCCTACATGGGCATGGCATTGGGGCAGTGTGTTGCCATCGGAGTTCCTTTCCTTGGTCTCGAAACCGTGAAGGGTCGCGTCTTGTACGCAGACTGGGAATTGGACGAGACCGAGCAGACCCGCAGAGCGTTCGAAGTCGCCCAGGGAATGTATCTCGACGTGCCACCAGTCGGATTCGATTACGTGCAAATGACCATGCCATTCGCCGACGCTGTCGAATGGATCCAGGAGCGGATCGACGTTGACGGTTATGACCTGATCATTCTGGACAGCTTCGGCCTTGCGGTTGGCGGTGACCCCGAATCGGCCCGCTTCGTCATCCCGTTCTTTGGTGCTCTCCGTAGGCTGAACGCCACGACCCTGGTCGTTGACCATCAGAGTCGCCTACAGACCGGCCAGAAGTACCGTGACAAGGATGCCTTCGGGTCCATCTATAAGAAGCATCTGTCACGGTCCGGGTTTCAGGTGCAGGCGATATCCGAACAACCGGGGAAGAATGGCCTAGTTCTTCGGCACGCGAAGACCAACTTCGCCGATAAACAGCCTGACACATACGCCTGGCTGGAATTCTCAGAGGGTCGGGTGTTCCTGAACAAGGCGACGGAGGAGGAGATGTCAGTAACGGCCGTCATTGAGGAGATGAATGTCGCGGCCCAGATACGAATAGCCATCCAGGAACTGGGCCCAAGCACGGTCTCCGCTATCGCTGAGTTTGCAGACCTGAACGTAAGGTCAGTCAGGAACGAGGTGACACGGATGAAACAGTCGGGAGATGTCACCGAGAGTGGGAAGGAAGGCCATGCCTCCGTCTACGATCTTGCTTGAGTCTCCGAGTCGGACCACGAGCGCCGGTGGTGTAGCAGCAGCACGCTCCGAATACCATCGGGGAGGCGGCGGTGCGAGTCCGACCCCGGCGCTCCATGCTATCGAGGTCACTGCCATCTCACACCGTGTCGCCAAGACCTTGCTGAAACGAGAGCACTACCTGCACAGCCTACCCGGAGGGACGATGCTGTCCTTCGGCGTCTTCCTCGATCGCAGAATGCTCGGCGCTCTCACTATAGGCGTCGGACCAAAGAATGTGTATCAACTTGTCAGAGGGATCCAGGCTAGGGAGGCTGCGACACTCACTCGTCTTTGGTTGTCTGACGACTTACCGTCCAACTCCGAGAGCAGAGTTATAGGCGTTGTCCTTCGCGCACTCCGCAAGCACACCTCCTTGAAGTTCCTCGTCGCCTACGCCGATCCCGTCCAGGGCCATGTCGGCACGGTCTACCAGGCGACCGGTTGGATATACACCGGCGAGAGCCAGCCGACACCTTTGGTTGATATCGGCGACGGTGTTCTTCGGCACAGCCGAAGTCTTGCTTACTCATTTGGGACGCACTCCATCGAGTACCTGCGGAGCAAAGGAGTCTCGGCGAAGCTCGTAGCACAGACCGGAAAGCACCGCTACGTCTATCTGCTCGACCCTTCGTTGATCGATCGTTTGACCGTGCCGGTAATGCAATACCCGAAGAGAGGAGACACAAGTGAAAGTATCTGAATTGCCCATCACCCAACTGCACGAAGCTCCCTGGAACGCCAACGTTATGGATGACGATATGCGAGATCGACTGCGGGAGAGTATTTTCCGCTTCGGCCTGGTCGAGGTACTGGTGGTCCGACCGATAGACGACGGGTACGAGGTACTTGGCGGCAACCAGCGGCTCCAGGTGCTGCGCGAGAACGGAGTTGCCGACGTGCCCTGCACGGTAGTCGTCGTGGACGATGCGGATGCTCGGTTACTTGCTCAGGCCCTGAACCGCATTGAAGGTGTAGACGACATCGGGATCAAGGCCCAACTCATCCGCGACGTTCTCGAATCCCTACCCGAAGCCGAGGTATTGAAACTTCTTCCGGAGTCCGCCGAGAGTCTGGCTTCGCTGGTCGAGCTACGCCAGACGGACATAGCCGAGCAATTGCAGGCATGGGAGCACGCCCAATCGGCCCGCCTGAAACACTTCACGTTCCAACTGGTCCCATCTCAGGTCCAGGTGGTTGAGGCGGCAATGGAAAAGGTGCTCGCCGACCCGACTTACGAGCAAGAAATCAGTCCCAGTCGCAGGGGTAACGCCCTTTTTACTCTCTGTCAGCTGTATCTCGAAACGCAAGGAGGCTCCTCATGAAATCAGTAGGTTGTCCAGTGTGTGCGGCCCCGCTCAGGTTCTCCCCCGCCCAGAGCAGGAAGGCGAAAAAGCCGAAGCTGTTCTTGATGCTGGCCTGTCCGACCGACGGACGGCATTTCCGCGGCTTCATCAACGACATGACCTTCGTCGAGCAGTTCATTAGCGCATCGAGACTGTCGGCCTCAAATGGCGCTGCAGGCTCAACGGGTACGGGTACGGGTACGAGTAGGTGACCCAGGTCATGCAGGTTAATAAACAACAAACAACAACAACAAGAGGGCAGGGCGGGTCCGGACCGTCTTTCGATACTTCCATTGCGATGGAGCGGAGCGAACCCATCCTTCGGTCCTTGTCAGGACTGAGCGGGAGAATGATGGTAGCGAGAACGGCACTGCTCATGTCCCTCGAAGGTACTCAGCGAGCAAAAGCAACCCAGTTGGCCGAGCGGATCGAAGCCGATCATGGCGTCTCCATCACCCCATCTCGAGTCGGCATCATGATGTCGGGGTTCAAGGTTAGGTCGGTCACGAGTTCAGGGCGAAGTCGACTGGTCCTTGAGCCCGAACAACTACGAGACGTTTTCCAGCGGCTAGAACTGGAAGCCGATGCGATTGGTCCAGAAGTGGAAGAGGCTGTCAAGCGGTTCGGAGACATCGTCAACGTAGTCGAGTCGTTAGACGTGCGACTTGGCCAGGTCCGGTATCTAGCACAGCGACACACGGAGATGCAGGGACACCTCGATAAAAACCGCATGGCCATCAATGGTCTCTATCAGCTTGAACGGCAATACGAGCAGGCGAAGAAGCAGGTGCAGCGGGCCACTCAACTGCAGCAGGCAATCGAGTCTCTCGATGAGAGGGTGAAGGGACTGCCGGCCATCGAGGCCAGATGGAAGGCCCTTGAACGATCCATCGCCGACCATACTGCCAGGGTGAAAGACCTCCGCCAGCGGGAAGAGGGGTTGGCTGCTCGGCAGCGTCAGCTTGAATCTCGCACTCAAGAACTGGGTGGTCGGGAGCGGCGGCAGGCCCAGGAGAACGCGGCTGTCGATCTGGTGGAGCTCGAAGCTACCATCGCTGGTAAGCAGAAAGAACTCGACGAAGAGGTCAAGACCCGCGAACGAGAAATAAGAGATCTCGATAAGCAGATCAACTCGAAGCGCTCCTTGCTCAATCGGGTTCTTGGGAGGGATGGTGAGAGCCCATGACCCGCGTCGCCCTGTATGCAAGAGTCTCCACAGTCGACAAAGACCAGAACCCGGAGACGCAGCTTATCTACCTTCGAGAGTTCGTCGAGTCACAAGGCTGGGACACTCACCGCGAGTATGTCGATTACGCCTCGGCGGTTGATATGAACCGGCGGACAGCATGGAAGGACTTGCTGGACGACGCGAGCAAGCGGCGCTTCGACCTGCTGATCGTCTGGCGTATGGACCGGGCCTTCCGGTCGGTGCTGGATGCCGCGACGACGCTGGAACGCCTTCGGGCATGGCGTGTCGGTCTCCGATCCTACTCCGAACCATGGCTCGATACGACGTCACCCTTCGGCGAGGCACTGTATTACATCACCGTCGCATACGCCCAACTCGAGCGAGGGATCATGAGCGAGCGGATCCGGGCAGGTATGGAGCGTGCCCGTCGTCAGGGAAAGAGGATAGGTCGTCCAAGGGTGATTGACAGACGCGGCTTCAAAACCCGCTGTATGGCTGTCGTGGGGCGGGTCGAGGCTGGTGAACTCTCGAAGCGCAAGGCTGCCAAGGAGCTTGGAATTGGCTTTGCAACATTGAAACGGATTATGGACGGGCAGGTGCAATGACCGAGCGGGCTAACAGAAGCGACGGAAAGGTCGAGGGCAACGACCTCAACGGGTTGACAGTATACCCGTCGCCTATACAATGTGCCGCCACACGAATCGACCAGGAAGGCGTTCACAATGATGCGGACAGCATTATCATCGATAACTTCAACCGCGCCCTCGCGGAGATCGCAGTCAACGTCGCCCAACGACGGCAGATCGGGAAATCGGAAGACCATTTTGAAGACTGAAGGCAAACGGGCAGTACTCTATTCGCGGGTGTCGTCGGTCTCGCAGATTGATGGATACTCCCTCGATGCTCAGGAGCGACTCTTTCGCGAACTATGCAAGAACCGCGGCTGGACGGTAGTGAATATCTACCGCGAGGAAGGTAAGTCCGCCCACACCGACTCGATCAGAAAACGTCCGGTCTTCAAGCGGCTTCTCGACGATTCTTCGAATGATCTGTTCGACGTGGTGGTTGTCCACACGATGGACCGCTGGGCAAGGAACCTACGGGTGCAACTCGAAGCCATGAAGGTACTAGCGGACAACAGTGTCGCCTTCGTCTCCATATCCGAGGCCATCGACTACTCGACCCCTCACGGGAAGCTTCAGATGTCGATGCTCGGATCATTCTCCGAATACTCGTCCGACGCCCTGTCGGCCCACACGAAGAAAGGTGTCGGTCAGAGGGCGATGCAAGGGAAGCATTTGGGCCCACTTCCCTTCGGCTACGATTCATGCTGGAAAGAAGAGCATGGTGAGAAGAAGCGAATATGCGAACCTGAGCACCCTGGTTCCGTCCATCTGGTCAAAATCGAGGCTAATGCCGTTCAAGAAATGTTCAAGCGCTACGCATCGGGAACGACGAGCCTTGCAGAGTTGGCGGGATGGTTGAACGACTCGGGCTTTCGCACAAGGAATACAAAGAAGCTGCCGGACGGCAACGGTAATCTTGTCGCCGGGCCGCGATTGTTCACGACGGCTTCGGTCAGAAACATCCTGCACAATGCCTTCTACACTGGCCTCGTGAAGCACAAGGACGAAACCTACCCGGGTCTTCACGAAGCTCTCGTCTCGACCGAGGTGTTCGAGATGGTCGAAGGGACCTTGAAGAAGAATTCTGGCAGGTCGTCCACGATGCAAAAGAACCCGGAGCGCGAGTACCTTTTGAAGGGGATTGTCCGATGCGCCCACTGCCTCATGCCGATGTGGGCGCAAACCTACAAGTCAGGACAGCCCTACTACCGTGAGCATCGTGAGTCTCGGAGTCTTGCTCAATGCCCATCGGCTGGCGGTTCGATCACCTGTGACACGGTGGACGAACAGATGACGGCCATTGTCGAGGCCATCGAACTGGGGCCGAGGTGGGTCGAGGAAGTATTGACCATCATATCCGTCACGGACGATGTCGCGGTAGTCAAAGAGAAGCGCAAGAAAGTTCAACAGCGGCTCCAACGGCTGGGCAAGACCTACGTTGATGGCCTGCTCGACGACGACGCATACCGGAATCAGAAGCGGCAGTCTGAGTTGGAGTTGGAGTCGCTGGTTGTACCACATGCCGAGGAAGCCGAGGACGCCGGACGGCTAATAGAGCAGTTACCAGAGCTCTGGGCTGGTTCAACGATGGGAGAGCGGCGGAGGTTGCTCACTCTGATGATGGACGCGGTCTTTGTAGATGCGAAGGGTGAGAAGAGGATCGTTGCTATCAAGCCGAAGGCCCCGTTCAGGCCGATCTTCCAGGTTGCAACCATGCGAGAGGGGTCGGGAATCAGCCTCGTGATCGACAAAAGAGAGATAACACCGGCCTCTTTGGAGGCCATGAAGAATGACCGACCTCCGCATGATACAGGGGCGGAGGCCGGTCAGCCGTGTTCTTGGTGGAGACGGGGGAGGGTCGAACTCCCCGTCCAGAAGACCCCCTGATCGAAACACCTACAGGCTTAGCCGGTATTTAGTATCTCGCCTCCGACCGCCCTAACCGGCGCCGGTCGCTGCCAGAGGCCAGCCGATGAGTCTTTTGTCCTTAGGTATCGGCGTCATTCGGACAGCACCTCGAGTGTCGTCGCTCAACCGGCCCCGTCGAGGAGCGGAACCGGAGAACGTAGCCGCTATTAAGCGGCTAGGGCTAGCTGTTGCTTGCCTGTTATTGTGTTGCCACCGGATTAACGAGGGTGGGTGGCACCTCGACCTGCAGTCCCGCAGAAGCTTCCCCTGTCGAAGCCACGCGTCCCCACAATTAGGTTCACTATCAAGTATAGCAGACCGGCTTAGCGCACAATTAGACCCAGAACAATATATTGTCCTGGGTCTAATTAAGTCGACTTGGTATCCATGAATTTCTGAAGACAAGCGCCGTACGAGCCCTACTGCAATCCTACTTCTCGATCGGTGCGCCGACGATGCTTCCGTACTCTGTCCAGGAACCGTCGTAGTTCTTGACGTTGTCGTAACCGAGAATCTGGCTGAGCACGAACCAGGTGTGGGACGAGCGTTCGCCGATGCGGCAGTATGCCACCGTCTGGCCGTCGCCTGAGATTCCCTTGCCCGTGTATGCCGCTTGCAGTTCCTCGACCGACTTGAACGTGCCGTCCTCTACATTCACCGCGGTCAACCACGGGATGTTCGCTGCGCCGGGAATGTGGCCGCCTCGCTGGGCACCTTCCTGCGGGAGGTTGGCCGGAGCGAGAAGCTCGCCACTGAACTCCGCTGGGGCTCGGACGTCCACCAGTGCAGATGCCGTCTCGCCACCTGCGATCTTGAGCATCTCGTTGCGGGTTGCGCGCGTACTGTAGTCAGGGTCGCCAGCGGTGTATGACGTAGACGCGACGCTAGGAACGTCGGTCGACAAATCACGGTCTTCCTTGACCCACTTTACTCGTCCGCCGTTCATGACCCGCACGTCCTTGTGGCCGTACATCTTTAGCTGCCAGAACGCGTAGGTGGCGAACCAGTTGTTGTTGTCGCCGTAGACCACAATTGTGCTATCCGAGGTGACGCCCGAGGAGCCGAGCAGGCTCCCGATCTGATCCTTACTAAGGATGTCACGGGTCACCGTGTCGTTTAGCTGCGTCGTCCAGTTCCAACCGATCGCGCCGGGGACGTGCCCCTGATCGTACGCTGCCGTGTCAACGTCGACCTCGACCAAAACAACGTTGTTGTCACCTGCATGTTCCGCGACCCAGTCCGTCTCTACTATCGATTCCGGATGTGCTACCTGTGCTGCCATTGTTCCCCTCCCCTTGGGTGTTTTGTATACACGCTAGTTAAAATCCTCGCGTGTATTTAGGTTGGATGCGCCGCTAATGAAACGCGATTCGTGCTTCGACCGCGATTCACGAATCGCTAAACCCGTGAATCGCAGCTTTACATTGTTGAATCAGGTGTGACGGTCTGCGTCTCTAGCCCTGGCCGGTGACCGAAACGCCGCAGAAGATCTCGTAGTCGATAAGCTCGGTTACTGTCGGGTTGTCGCCACACAACGGGCATTCGGGATTCCGGCGAATCTTGACTTCGCGGAACTCCATGTTGAGCCCGTCGATAAGCAGCATGCGACCCGTGAGCGACTCGCCGATGCCCATGATGAGCTTGACCGTCTCCGTCGCCTGAATCGTACCCACGAGCCCCGGCATCATGCCGAGCACACCCGCCTCGGCGCAGTTCGGGACCTCGCCAGGTGGTGGCGGCTCGGGGAACAGGCAGCGATAGCAGCCTTGGCCAGGCTGGTACACCGTTGCGCGACCGTCGAAGATCAGCACACTACCATCTACCAAGGGCTTGTTGCTCAAGTAAGCGGCGTCGTTGATGAGGTATCGCACGGCGAAATTATCCGCACCGCTGACGATGATGTCGTAGTCGGCGAATATCCCCATCGCGTTGTCGGACATAAGCGGCGTGTTGTGGGTGATCACGTTCACGTCCGGGTTGTACGCATTGAGCGTGTCCCGCGCCGAATCGACCTTGGGGCGGCCAATATCGTCGTTGTGGTGAAGAACTTGCCGCTGCAAATTTGTGATGTCCACGTCGTCGAAGTCGATAATGCCGATTGTTCCCACGCCTGCGAGAGCAAGGTAGAGAGAGATCGGCGAGCCTAGTCCGCCCGCTCCGACCACGAGCACCTTGGCGTTGAGGAGTGCGCGCTGGCCCCCACTGCCGACTTGCGGCATGATGATGTGCCGGCTATATCGCTGCACCTGATACGGGGTGAGCGTCTTGACCTGTGGTTCTGCTGTTGCGACCATGATGTATGTGCCTCCGAATTCTGTCTCAATCTGGGGCTCGATTCGACGGCCCCAATTTCTTAGATGTCCCTAATCAACAAAACGCTCCACTAGAGTACGCAGGGTAATCACAGTGGAGCAGTATTTCAAGGGGTTCCGTCGACTGTGGGCCGCGTGACTAAATGGAGCGCTTCGTACAGTCCTTGAGCGCCCAGCGGGAAACCACCAACCGACTATCGATATTCATGTCCATACTCATTGTGGAGTCAACTAACCAAGTATATCACGGTCGGCAAGTGTCGAAGGTCTTACCGGCTGAGCCACAGGGTGTTTCGGTTATCTGGACTGACAGCCCGCTAGGATGAGGTTGGCCAAAACGGAAAGACTCCGCAGGTCCAGGACTAGAGTTTGGACATGCGGCATGTCACACGGCTAGGACAATCCAAGCGAGATCGATGGGCCCGTCGGCGGTTCGATATGCGAACGCTTGGAGTTGCTTATTTGTCAAGTTGGGGCGGTTTTGTGTCTCATTCTGTCTCATTTTGTCTCATTCCTTAAGTAAGCTGACGTGCTGGAATGATAGACTCATTATACGAGCGTATGTTCTTATTGATCAACTTGAGTTGCAATCACGACATGGTCTTTCGGTTATCGGCCAGACTCCTAAAGAGCATTGTCATTGGTATGAAATAAAGTTCCCGCAGAGTTCGATTGTCTCTTGCAACCAGGGCGACCATCCTTCCTGGAAAGGACCCCTATACAGGAAGCGGCGTAGGGGTCGCGCCCCCGTGCCGACCCTCGGACGCGCTTAAGACGACCATTTGGATGCCTCGTTTCCTTCCTCTGGAAGGACTCTGGGCTGAGCCAGACCCTTCGTGCTGTTCAGGGTGGCAAGAGACTTGGGCACGTTCCGTTCTGAATACACATCGGATTGACAGATTAACGATTTTTTTGGTATTCTGGCTGCATGAGTACAGAAAAGAACCCTGCGGAACGAATTATTGAACGGTTTGGCGGTCAGTCGGCCCTGGCGAACCTTGTTGGGAAACGACAAAGCACCGTACAGCACTGGGCCAAAACGGGAAGAATCCCTTCACAGTGGCACGAACGGCTTCTTGAGCTAGCTCGTAGCAAAGGAATCAACCTCGAACCAAAGGACTTCGTTATGCTAGATTCTCCATCGATTCAGCCTGCCGAGGGTAAGCTAGGAATCCTGATCGTCGGCCTCGGCGCGGTCGCATCGACCTTTATCGCCGGCGTCGAGCAGATCAGACGCGGCACTGGCGACCCAGTCGGATCAATTACGCAGATGGCGACGATCCGTCTCGGAAAGCGTAGCGAGGACAATTCGCCCTTGATACGCGACTTCGTTCCTCTGGCTGGCCTCGATCAACTCGTTTTCGGCGCGTGGGACCCTATCCCAGACAACGCCTACGACGCCGCCGTGAAGAGCGGTGTGCTCAATGAGCATGAAGACCTTGAGCCAATCGCTGACTTCCTAAAGTCCATCGAGCCTATGCCGGCTGTCTTCGACTCCGAATACGTAAAGCGGATCAAAGGCACCAACACCAGGACTGAGGCAACCAAGGCAGAACTTGCAGATGCCATACGGGAGGACATTCGCCAGTTCAAGGCGGCAAACGACTGTGATCGGCTCGTAATGATTTGGTGCGCATCTACCGAAAAATATATTGAAGAAGACGAGATACACCAGGACACTGAAACATTCCTCGGTGGGCTTCACGAGAATCACGAATTAATCGCGCCCTCTATGGTCTATGCCTATGCGGCATTGATGGCGGGGGTGCCTTTCATCAACGGCGCGCCGAACTTGACGGCAGACGTACCCGCCCTCGAACAGCTTGCACGGAGCCAGGGTGTTCCTATCGCCGGCAAGGACTTCAAGACCGGCCAGACGCTCGTAAAGACGGTGCTAGCGCCGATGTTGAAGGCAAAGATGCTTGGCCTTGATGGCTGGTTCTCGACCAACATTCTTGGGAACCGCGATGGCGAGGTGCTCGACGAGCCGGAGAATTTCAAGACGAAAGAGGAGTCCAAGCTGGGCGTCCTCGAACATATACTTCAGCCGGACCTGCACCCAGAACTGTACGGCGACGCGTACCACAAAATCCGTATCAACTACTACCCGCCGCGCGGAGACAACAAAGAGAGTTGGGACAACATCGACATCTTTGGCTGGCTTGGCCGTCGCATGCAAATCAAGCTCAACTTCCTGTGCTCTGACTCCATCCTCGCCGCGCCCGTCGTGCTCGACCTCGTCCTGTTCATGGACCTGGCCCACCGTGCCGGAATGGGTGGGATACAAGAGTGGCTGTCCTTTTACTTCAAGAGCCCGCAGCACGCCGCGTCCGTTTACCCGGAGCACGACCTGTTCATTCAGCAGACCAAGCTGAAGAACACTTTGAGGTGGATGATGGGCACCGATCAGATCACGCATCTGGGCCTCGAGTACTACAACGAGGACTAACGCCTTCACCCCGGCCCTCTCCTTCGGGGAGAGGCTGACTGTGGTAGGTATTTAGGCGGGGCCCTTATACAACTTTTGCTTTCGGTACGAAGACGACTCCCCTCAGTCGGGGCGTTGTTATCTACAACCGGGGCGGGCATCCTTCCAGGGAAGGACCTCTACAGGAAGCCGCGTAGGGGTCGCGCGCCCGTGCCGACCCCAGCGTATGCGGTCAATATTATCTCGAATGGCAGACTTACCTACCCCGGTCAGTTCAGGGAGAGAGGGTAGGAAGTTATCCCCAGGGAATTTCCGTCATCTCCTCGGCCCAGATGGTCGGGCCGGTGTAGACGCTGCGAACCTCGCCGATGGCCTCGGTATGCGCCTCCGGGTGCTCCATTTGGAGGGCTTGATGGACGAGCAGCATCTTCTTGACGCCGGCGTCCTTGGCCGTCTGGCCCGCGCCAATAGTGCTCGTCTCGTACTTACCTGGGTCCTCGTCCGCCATCTCCCTGTCCAGGCGAATGCACTCCATGACTAGCAGGTCGGCACCCGTCGCCAAGTCGGTGAGAGCCTGGCAGGGGCGCGTGTCGCCTGAGAAGACGATGGAGCCTTCGTCGCTGTCGATGCGATACGCCAGCGAATCGAGGTAGGGCTGGACGTGCTCGACCCTCGCAGCAGTGATCTCCCAGTTATTACCGGTGGCGACAGTGCCCGGGCCAACGTCCCTCGCATGAATCTTCGGTGGCCGCCGAGGCAGGACTCCACCACGATCCTGATAGGCCCACAGGCTGAGCGGGTGGTTCGTCCGCGCCACGATGTCGTGCCAGTATGCACCGACGCCCTCGCCCATGACACGCTCCGTGAGTTGCTCCGTCAGCGTCGGGCCGTAGACGCGCAGTTCGTTCTCCTTACCGATGGACATGTCGAAGCGCGTGAGCAGGAAGGCCGGGTAGTCGGCGTCGTGGTCGGAGTGGTGGTGCGTGAAGAAGAGGTGGTCGACGTCGGTGGCCTTGAAGCCCGCGCGGTACATCTTGTAGGTCGCCGCGAAGCCGCAGTCGAACATCATCCACTCACCACCAATCTCCACCAAAAACGACGACCCCCAGCGCACGGGACTCGGCGCAGGCGTACCGGAACCAAGAACAATTACACGTGGCACTTTTTGTGTAGGTCTCCTGTTTGAGGTTGGAAGGCGGGATCATTATAACGGATGGTGCACCGCCGCACTCTAGGATGAGGCTCAAATGCGGCGGTGCGTTGCAATGCGGCTATTCTGCTACGAAGGCGTAAGTTGGCAAGGACGCGTTCTCCTTTATGAAAGACCTCGCACGATCATCTGACCCGAGCCCTGACAGATCGGCGAGAAGCTCGACCTCAGAGGAAATGACCTCGAAGGGGTAGCTTGAATCGTCCGTCTTTCGAGAGGTTCCCCACCAATCGATCATCGCCATGGCGGTCGTCATCTCCCAACTCTTACCGTCGTCCAACCGCGATGACACTTCCGCCTCAACCTTCTCCTCTCGTATTCTCCACCCGCCGCTTTCGGCCATAGATCGGGCCATTTTGGGGAGTATGAGAGACGAGATAGTATCTCGTGGGGTCTTGGGCCAAACGGTGCGGAAATGGAGATGCACTAAGACCGCGACCAAATGGGGCACTTGATTGATCTGTTGAATCCGAGGGTCCCACTCGGCGTACCCGAGTCGCCGCGCCCAGGGCCGTACCTTTGCAAGCAACTCTGCGAAGAGTGAAGGCGATGACATATTCCATGACGCCATCGAAAACACAACCATGTCGAACTGTTCAGACGGGAAATCGACATCTCCGTTCAACAGGTCCGTCTGCAAACGGTATTCGATCCGTCCGCCGAGTCTCGATGATTTTGTGAAAGCGTGGGCGTCCCCGATGGTTGTCGGTGCCCCATATCCGCCGCTAGCGGTGTCGATTCCTACAACATGACCGTCATCGCCGACCGCCTCGGCCAAAACGACCGTTGTATCGCCTTGGCCGCATCCGACTTCGAGAACGTGATCGCCAGGGCGAATGCCCCAAAAGTCGGCGAGCATCATTCTGTGCGCCAGTTGGGCCTTCGTGGTATGTATCTGACATTCCGATATCTGTTCAAGTTGTGAGTCGTAGTCATTCCAAATGCTCAACTTTGTTCTCCTGAGAATTCGTTACAATTCTGCACTCCAAACGAAAAAGCCATGCGTACGACTAAATCGCCGACACATGGCTCTCTGAGCACAGGATGTATTGAAGTCGCTAGGAAGTGACTGCGGTACTACTCCAAAGTTTCGTCGGGTTAGCTAAAGTCGTTCACACGGGCAACGTGTATGTTCGTGTCTTTGTTGATTCCATAGAACACCTCCCATGCCATAATGGCGTTATTATTCTATATCTATGGGGTATTCATGTCAAACGGTGTCAGAAGGAAGCGTTTACTGCCGGTGGACACCTATCCCTCAAACTTCTCGAACACCATCCCACGATTGTCGATGCATACGACTGAGCGTGCTCTTATACTTTGCCAAATCTATCTGGAACTGGTACTAGTTGCGTGACAGTTGAGGTGTGAAGCTTGTGGGACCGACTATCGAGTCCACCATATCAATGGCCTCGACTGCACCAAACGGTTTATACATTACCGCGTGGACTCCGTCCCGAACGGCCTCTTCGAGAAGATTCCCAACGGCGAACCCCGTCATCATGACCGTGACCGAATCGGGGCTGACCTTTTTGATCTCTCGAAACGCTTCGACTCCATTGATCCCAGGCATCTGAACGTCCATCATGACGAGTTCTACGGTGTTTTTATCGACTAGATCAATCGCCTGATATCCGCTCTCGGCTTCGAGAACGTCGTAGCCCTCGTGTTCGAGGATCAGACGTAGGAACATCCGAAGACTATCCTGGTCATCGACGACTAGTACTGTCGGTTTCAGGTCCATTTCGCTGCCTCTACACAGCTACCGCAACTGCGGCGTCACTGAAGATTTCAACGTATTGATCGTTCATGGCTTCGCTAGCGAGTGCAACAGGGAGTTTGATCGTGAATGTAGCTCCCTTCCTTTCTTCACTAATCACGACGACTGATCCGCCATTCCGTGTGATCGCTTCACGGACGATCGGAAGCCCCAGCCCAATACCCTTCGTCTTAGTCGATACGAGGGGCTCAAAGATGCTCTCGATAAGGTCCGCTGGGATGCCCGTTCCGGTATCCGAGATCTCGATGTGGGCCATGTCCGATCGATTGTTGGCGCGTATAGTTATCGTGCCACCGTTTGGCATAGCGTCCGATGCGTTCTGAATGACGTTCATTGTTGCTCGGACTATGGGGTCTACCTGTACGTAGACGGGCCGCATGCCCTTCTGTATCT
>Ga0114993_10002043_pt1 | contig 22657 bp, 20 predicted proteins | sample ArcticOcean_MG_C_FD_87042 | JGI IMG/M metagenome (GOLD analysis project Ga0114993, IMG submission 87042) | Marine microbial communities from western Arctic Ocean - ArcticOcean_MG_CB2_150 | ecosystem: Environmental > Aquatic > Marine > Oceanic | place: Arctic Ocean: Canada Basin | collected...
TACAGATCGACTCTATAGAACTTTGAAACAGACATATTCTGTCAGGGAGAACGTCCGCATAGTCATTAAATCCAGTTACAGGCACTCCTTCATACAGCCCAATTAAACAATCTTGATCTTCGAAATAACTACCTACAATCTGGTCTTTTGACGGGACATCCTCTACAAGTACATCTACATTTTCCAATCGTTCTTGGAATTGTTTGGGAATGTCAGTCAAGGCATCAGTGACCAACAACTCAAATTCTGATCTTTTCATTTAAATACTCTACCTATAGAACATCATTTGTGATAAATTGCACACATAGGGCGCTACATGTCTTTGATAATTAAACAACACTCAAAACTTACGTCCCAGTTAGTAAACTGGACACTTTTCATCTTAAGTTTAGCATTAATTATTATTACTCTATACTTAATTTTTATAAATGTTCCAACAGATGCGAATCTTGGAATTTCACAACGTATATTTTACATACATGTACCTATTGCTTGGCTCGGTATGATATCAATTGTTGTTGTCGCAATAGCCTCAGCATTATATCTTTGGACCAAAAATAATAAATGGGATGACCTCGCGTACTCGACTGCTGAATATGGCATGATGTTTGCAACTTTAATTATTGTTACAGGCGCTGTATGGGCAAAGCCAGTTTGGGGGGTTTGGTGGACATGGGACTCAAAACTCACAACAACATTAATCTTATGGTTTATTTATGCAAGCTATTTGATACTAAGGGCATACGGGCCTAAAGGAATACAACAAGCCAGATACGCTGCAATAATTGCCCTTATAGGCGCTATAGACGCTCCTATAATATATTTAGCGACTCAGTGGTGGAGAACTGCACATCCCAGCTATGTTGTAGGGCCTCTAGAATCTTCCGGTGGCCTTGACCCACAAATGCGGACTGCATTTTTAGTATCTATGATTACGTTTACAGTACTGTATGTCTTCTTATTGTCCAATAGATATAAAATAAGAAGATCGGAAACTGAGCTAGATGAACTATATCAAGAGGTTTTAATAATTGAATAAACTTAGTTTAATATCAATATTCATGATTTTGTGCACTATGCCATTCTTTTTGGACACTCAACCTGTACATGCGCACAACTCTATGATCAATAATATCGAAAATGAATCTTTCGCAGACCCTCAGCAAAATGTCGAAAATGAATCCACCGACAATGAGTCTGGAAATAATTTAGGGTATGTGTTTGCTGTATTTGCAATTGTATGGGGTTTATTTTTTGCTTTTATGATACTTTTAATACGAAAACAAACCCACATAAGTTCAGAGATAGCATCTCTCAAGCAATTGTTAAAAAAAAGAGAAAACCCTTAATAGTGTAAATAATAATCAAAATGCCTGAAGATAAAACACTCGAATCACAAATGTCTGAAACTAATTTCGTGTCCACAAACCGGATTAAATTACTTATATCTGCTTTAGTATTACTCGGAGCATTATGCTATTTTGCTTTTATGGCATTTCAGGGAGCTACCGTATATTACTATACTGTCGGTGAAGCTAAAGACATCAATACTTCTAACTCTGAACAAATGTTGCGAGTAAGCGGCAAACTAGTACCTACTTCTTTTACAAGAAAGGTTAAATCAACCAAAGCATATTTCGAACTAACTGATGGTACTTATACTATGGAAGCTATCCATGACGGATTGCTTCCGGACTTGTTTTTCAATGAACACTCAGAAATTATTCTCGAGGGCTCATTTTCAGATGATCACATATTCCATAGTCAAAATGTAATAGTTAAATGTCCGTCCAAGTATGTCGCTATAGAAGAAAATCAAAGTTAACATTCATTCGGTTTGCTTACATTAGTTTTATGTTATATAGCGAACGAAGCTAACAACTCTTCTGTAGACTTAGAATCAGAAATCTTGGTCACTGCGTCAATTCTAGATTGAAAATCAGGCCTAGTTGTATCTTTATAAAGCACACCCAATGGGATTCCTCCACGATTCAATAACTCTGTTGCAGCTTTTATATCAGCAGAATCATGGCCTTCTGGTATAGGCCATGCTAGCGGTTCAATTCCTTTTTTGACACTTCCTTTTAGTAATTCATAAGTGTCATTATAAGTAGTACATGGCGATTGAACATGGACAATTGAAAATCCTGGGTGCTCCATTGCCTCAACGATGGTGTTAGCGAGGCTCTTCACCTTAGATGACATTGCTGATGCGACATATGAAACCCCCAATGTCAAATATAGTGACAATGGATTAGTTTTCTCTTCTATCTTTCCATATGGTGTAGAACTTGTGATCATTCCAGTCTCAGATGTTGGCGAACTTTGGCCTTTAGTAAGTCCATACACTCCATTATCCATAACTACAGCGCATACATTTAAATTACGTCCTGCTTGAGGGCCAATGTGCTCGAATCCAATACTTAAGAAGTCTCCATCACCAGCCACAACAACAACATTTAGTTCTGGGTTAGCCATTTTTACCCCCATAGCAATTGGAAGTGTTCTTCCATGTACTCCATGAATTCCAAACGGTTGGTCTCCTTCAAGTAGATGAACCATATTGCCTGAACAACCTATTCCTGCGACCACAACATTATTTGCCACAGCTATTCCAGTTGCGGCATGCCTTTTCTGAATTGCTGATTCGAGAGCTCTCCTAACCCCAAAATCTCCACAGCCAGGGCACCACTTAAAATCATATTCGGGATTATTTACGCTCATATTTTTAAATGTCCTTGCTTGTAACTTTCGATCTGTTGGTTTACACGTCCTATTAAATCTTTAACCGTGAATGGCAATCCCGTATATTGAGTTATCGATATTGCATTAACTCCTAAAGATCTCAGAATCATAGAGAATTGTCCTTGGTAGTTAAGTTCAGGCACTAAAACAAGTTCTTTTTGCCTTAAGTTTTCGATCATTTGAGGCGGAAGAGGGTTTAAAAACATAGTATATAACCAGGCAATATCAGCTCCCGATTCAATTAACTTGTTATAAGCTTCACGGGTCGGCCCTTTTGTTCCTCCCCATGGAACAAGCGCGATAGGTGAATCAATAGAATCAACCTCAAAATCTCCATCTTCTAAAACTTTTATTTTGTTCCATCGACGATGCGTCATCTGTACATGTCTCTCAGCAAGGTGTGTGGTATCTCCAATTCCATCATGCTCACTACCATTTGCTACATAGCTACCTGGGCCACCTGGTATTGGCATAGGAGATACATCTAACTGAGCATATCTTTGATATTCGTTGGTGTTTTGATTAACAATTCTGTTTTCTACCGGAACTTTGGAAAGATCTGGCTTAGGCATATTTTGATTACGCTCTGACAAAGCCATTTCGCTGAGCAGTATAACTGGACCTTGATATCGTTCAGCCCAATTTACTGCAGTTACTGCAGCATGAAAGCATTCTTCGACTGAACCAGGAGCTATAACTGGTAACCTAATATCGCCATGAGCTGGAAACATTGTAGAAATTAAATCAGATTGCTCTGTTTTTGTTGGTAGTCCAGTAGCTGGTCCACCACGCTGAACATCAACTACAACCAGTGGAATTTCCGCCATCCAAGCTAAACCTAACCCCTCACTCATAAGTGAAAAACCTGGACCAGCAGTAGCAGTCATAGCTTTCTTGCCTGCAAAGCCAGCTCCCACCAATGCAGTTATTGCTTCTATTTCAGAGCTTACTTGATGAACAAATTTATTTGGTGCGGGCAGATTTTTTTCCATCCATACCAATATGGATGTGGCAGGGGATATCGGGTAACCTGCATAAAAATCCACTCCAGCATGCATAGCCCCAAGGCATATAGCAACATTTCCATTCATTAATACTTGGTCATAATCTGGTTTTTGAGGGGGTTTCAACTGACCAATACTAATCCCCCTATCCTTGACCTCATTTCTACCCAGGTTCATAGCTTTTATATTAGATTTAATAATCTCTTCGTCGTTAGGTCTGCCACGAGTAAATTTCTTTGTCACAAATTCGTCAAGAATATCTTGTTTCATCGTTACAAGTTCAGCTAAAGCTCCAATCACCACCATATTGGCAGCTCTTGTATTACCAGTAGATTTAGCAAGTGCATCAAAATCAATACCTATGGCGTCATCATGGCCTGAAAGTTCAAATTCAGCACTGTTATAAACGATTACACCCTGGTCGGCTAGGGATCCAGAGTGATTCGAGTATGCTTGTTCATTGAAACAAACCAAAACATCGAGTTCGTCTCCAGAACTGAGTACCGGATTAATGGAAATTCTGGTTTGTGTCCAAGTAGGGCCACCTAGAATTTGTGAGGGGAACGTTGCAAATGTCTGTGCGTGATAGCCGGTCTGTGTAGCAGCCTGAGCTAAACCTTCAGCAGAGGTAACAACTCCTTGCCCACCTTCTCCAGCAAAACGAACAATTAAATCGTTTTTGTCCAACAATAAATCCTATTAGAGGGACTATTAAATAAACACAAAAGGTTTACCAAATAGATATATTTAAAATGTGTCATTCCAAAGTATCAGTTCAAAATCTCATATGTCAATGACCAAATCAAAACGTTTTCAACCCCTATTACTTACCCTATACAGGTGTTAAACGGTGTAATTCCTTCATGTATTCTTATTTCGAATTTTATTTGAATTTATATTCTAATTCCGAATAACTAATCCTGAATAATATAGCTAAATCCTATGGAGCATACAATTAAAAATACTACGTCAAATACTGCAATAATAGGCAGCCACATAGATACATCTGACCAAGGTCCACCAATTAAAGCTGGCGTCGATGCCTCAATTGATGCCACAAGTACAGGAACAATAACAGGCAAGAATAACAGTGGCAGCATAACTTCCCTAGCTTTTGTTTTCATAGCCATGGCGGAGAATAGAGTGCCAGCGGCTGAAATTCCCAAAGTGGAAAGCAACGCAACTGGAATAAACCCAGGAGATAATATTGGTAAATTATAAATAACTGCAAAAATTGGGAACGTTATTATTTCTACGACTAACATAAAAGTAAAAGTTGATAGAACTTTGCCTAAATAAATTGCATCTCTGCTTACTGGGGTTAATAAAAGTCCATCTAATGCGTTGTTCTCTTTTTCGATAGCAAACGTGCGCGTAAATCCTAAAACACCACCAAAAATAAATGCGATCCATAAAATACCTGGAGCAAACATCCCTACATTTTTAGGGTTTGGGCTAATCCCAAAATTAAAGACAACAATTACTAATAACGAGAAAACTAAAACTGAGACTAACGTGTCTCTTGATCTTATTTCATACATGACATCTTTCCAAAAGATAGCTAAACATGGATTAAATTTTATCCAACTAATTATTGGATTCATGTCTCAACCTATTTAAATTTGCCTGAGTATTTAAAATATTTTTCTCTAATCTCTGCAATTTCAACTGATTTAGTAACTTCTTCATATGCAATTTTCCCTTTGGACAAGATTGCGACTCTATCTCCTAGTTTTACAGCTTGATCAAAACTGTGCGTGACAAGCAGTACTGCACAGTTTGAATCCTTCAAATCGTTAATGAGTTCTCTTAATAAAGCAACTGCTGATTGGTCCAATCCGCTTTCCGGCTCATCCATTAACAATAGTTCAGGCTCATGCAAAAGGGCTCTGGCAATAGCAAATCGCTTTTGCATGCCGTGTGACATATCTCCTATTTTCCGGTCTAAAATGTCAGTGACACCTAATTTATAAGTCGTTTCTGATATACGATCGCCTAAGTTATCTACATGAAACATTCGACCAAAAAATGTTAGGTTATCTAAAGCACTCATGCCTGAATAAAGCATAGGGGTGTGGCCAACCACGCCAATAGAATTTCTTGCTTGATTGGGATTTTTATCTACAGATTTTCTCAATACATGCACAGTTCCTCGATCAGGCTTGGTAAGCATAGATATGATATTAATCAATGTTGTTTTTCCAGAACCATTAGATCCCAGAACAGATAAAACTTCTCCCGAATCAATACTAAGATTTAACCCATTGAGGACTCGAGAGCGACCAAAAGACTTAGTTAAGTCAGCCACTTCGAGAGCGGTTGTGTTGTGTTGTTCAATTTGCACTAAATGGGTCTTTAACTTATCACTCATTAAAACTAATACTGTAGTATAAGGCGCAAGTATAAACAACGTGTTACACAAGAATAAGTGCTGTTGATTGTTCAAATCAGGGAGTTGATCTGTGGCTAGTATAGAAGAATTGAAATTACAATATTTAAATATAAATCAAGAATTTGAAAATTTAGAACCAGTCACTAATGTTGATGGCATAAAAAAATCACTCCTATTATGTTTTGACAATACAGTAAGTGAACTGCAATCAGAGGTTGAGATTGAATCTGATGAATTTACCGCAGTTTGCCCTTGGACAAACTTGCCTGATTATGGCAATTTAAAAATAATTTATTTACCTGGTAAACATCTAATCGAACTTAAATCACTTAAGTACTATTTGACCCAATATCGCAATGTTGGAATTGTTCAAGAATATGCCGCAGACCGAATACTGAATGACCTTGTTGATGCATCTAAGCCTATACAAATGACTATAATTCTAAAATACAAGATCCGCGGAGGGCTTCTCACTACCGTAAAGTCAAGTTACGCACAACAGTGACTGATTTTGGGGTAAGTTTATTGTCAGGCGGCCTTGACTCGACCATTGTAACTTCTTACGCAGCTAGAGAAGTTGAATGTTTAAATGCTATAACGTTCAAATACGGACAAACTCATGTAAAAGAAATTGACTGTGCAAAAAATATCACATCGACTTTAAAAATTAACCATAAGGTTATCGATATTTCATTTGTTCAACACTTATCTTGGTATTCTTCACTAACCAACCCTGATGATTTTAAAACCCCAACCAAAAGACCCAAAAATGAAATTAGTAAAAAAATACCTATTACTTATGTTCCACTACGAAACACAATATTTCTATCTTTAGGCGCAGCTGCATTGGAAAGCGAAGTTTTAAATGCTATTGAAAACGAAAATATAAATCCATCAAACATATCTGCCAAGTTATTTATGGCGCCTAATGCCATAGACTACAGTGGTTATCCCGACTGTCGACCTGAATTTTTCGCATCTGCCCTAAATACTATAAATCTTGGAAGTAAACTATCCACTGAATACGATGTAACCATTGAAATTGTGACGCCCATAATTCATAAAACTAAAGCCGAGATAATACAGATGGGCATGGAGCTAAACTCCCCTATTGAATTAACTTGGAGCTGTTACGATGGGGGACAAGATCCATGCAACGATTGTGACTCATGCATTTTACGAGCTCGTGGTTTTCATGAATTGGGAATTAACGATCCTTCTTTAAGTGATAGTAAAAATAATGTTAGAAAAAACTAAATCGAAACACCTAATAGATTCTGGATTAGTTAAATTAAGCAAAATGAGCTCAGGGCAACCTGAAATCTTTATATCGGTCCAAGGGGAAGGGGTTTTTGCAGGCACTCCATGTATTTTCATAAGATTAGCCTTATGTAACTTAAGCTGTTCTTGGTGCGACACGAAATACACATGGGACTGGAAGAATTACCAATATGCTAATCACGTAACAGCGTTACATGGCGATGATATTTACTCAATAGTTAAGAAGTATAACCATAAACATGTAGTAATAACTGGCGGAGAGCCATTATTGCAACAACATGCTCTTCAGCCATTGATTACTTCATTATCTCAAAATGACTATACTGTAGAAATTGAAACTAATGGCACAATAGCTCCGATAACTCCTATTTTTAAACTAGTTAATCAATGGAATATATCGCCAAAATTAAAGAATGCCGGAAATTCGCAAAACAAACAAACAGCACTAGAAATATTGGCTACCTATAAATCACACCCTAATGCTTATTTAAAATTTGTGATTGTTGAGCAAGACGATATTTCAGAGGCTATTAGATTAGCAAACTCATTAAGTTTCCCAACTGATCGATTAATATTTATGCCAGAAGGGGCTAGTGGTCCAAAATTAATAAATAAAAGTGAATGGCTTAGGGATTACTGTATAAAAAGTGGATTGCGATACTCATCACGATTACATGTTTTACTTTGGCAGGGCGTTAGAGGGAAATAAATAGTATCATTAGAAAACGATAATTCGTATCCGATTATTCATCCGGGAGATTGTAAATTTGAAATTCACACGATATGAAACTAATGGAAATGTGGAGTATGGAATCGTATCAGGCGATATGGTCAATAAGATTACAACAGAACCATGGAATAACTATGAGGTTTCTTCAGACACACAACCTCTTTCCTCAGTTAAAATACTGGCCCCTACACTGCCGTCCAAAATAATTGCAATCGGGCTCAACTATAAGAGTCACCTTGGTGATCGAACTCCTCCATCAGTCCCTGAACCATTTATTAAAACTCCATCTTGTGTTGTTGGGCCAAACGATTGTATTGTCTTGCCTCCAGACTCAAATATCGTTCAAGAGGAAGCTGAATTAGCTATAGTGTTTGGGAAAACCTGCCGAAATGCCACAAAAGAAAATGCTCTTGATTATGTATTTGGATACACATGTGCTAATGACGTTAGCGAAAGGGATTGGCAAAAGAATGACCTTCAATGGACTAGAGCTAAATCATCTGACACATTCGGTCCAATTGGACCATTTATAGTAACTGGACTAGACCCATCTAATTTGGCTATAAGTGCGAAATTAAATGGTGAAACAGTACAGTCAAGTAATACTTCAGACTTATTGTTTGATGTGCCATCAATAATAGAATGGGTTAGTAAATTTATCACAATGGAACCTGGCGATTTAATTTTGACAGGAACGCCTGGCACTACCGCAACATTAAACGACGGAGACACTGTAGAGATTGAGGTAGAGGGAATCGGCGTGCTGTCTAATTGCGTGACAAACAATAGGAACGGATTGTGTTAAAAAATTTGGTCTAATCTCAACAATAATAAACTTCTACCATCACCAAGAGACCAATAGTAAATAAGATAAACTCCTGCTCCCACCATGGCTAAATTTCCTATCGGTTCAACAAATGGGAATACTTTAAGTAAAATTTTGCGCACCAGCTCCTTGAAGAAAACGGCTCCAAGCGCAACTGCAATCATTACTACACCCATTCCGATACCATAGCTGAGAGAACTAATTATTGTCTCTAATACACCATATGTTGTAACTGACTTCCCTGTAACGATTCCTACTGCTGCCAAAAATATTGGTAATGCACAACTAACCGAAGCAACTGCATAACCTATTCCAAATAAAAAAACATTTCTAATACCTTTTCCTTGGCCTATGTTAATCCTGCTTGCAGCTATAATTCCTGCTTTTTTCTTGAATATGATCAGAGAAACTCCAAACAAAGTAATTATTATGCCTACAAACAAACCAGCCAAAGGTAAATATTGACCCACTATAGACCCCCCAGCAGCTACAACCAAACCCACAATACCAAAAACTACAACAAACCCAATGGTCGTAACCAATCCAATTAAAATCGCCCTAAAGCTATTAACTAACAAATTATCTCTATTTGCATCTTCAGATAGTTGGTACCCTACATAAGCAGGAAACATCGCCGCTCCACATGGATTAAAAGCTGCGACCATTCCAGCAGAGAATGCGAATAATAATGGGACATCAAACATTAAAACACTCCAAAATAACTCATTAGCTTAATTTCATTAAAACCTAATCATATGATTCATATACTAAAGCAGCTTTATTAATATTTTATTAATTTTACTAGTTGTTTGCATGTAGTAGCATCTTTTAATTTTTTATTAGGAAATCGATTTTTTGAAGCTCAACTTAGAATTGCAACTTAAATAACTAAGGTTTAGTATTACATTAACTATGAAATAGATCTCATGGCAGTTGATGAAAGTACTGAATTGTTCTCAAATATATAAAACTTAAGCGTACTCATTAAAAATAAAATATTATGACTCAAATTCAAGATAAAACAGGAAATGGCAGAGTTATTCAAATACTTCCAGAGGAACTGGAAGAATTTGAAAACGAGGTAAAAAGATTCCAAGCTGGCGAGTGGAATACAGAACATGAATTCATGGCTTTTAGACTTCGTCAAGGAGTCTATGGGCAACGCCAATCTGACGTCCAAATGGTTAGAGTCAAAGCGCCATTTGGGGGGCTAACAGCCGACCAGTTAGAAGCATTATCTATATTTGCAGAGAAATATACTCCCCTTAGAAAAGGTCATATAACTACTAGGGAAAATATTCAATTTCATCATGTCAAACTTGAAGATGCTGCAGCTGGATTACATATATTAGCCGAAGCCGGATTAAGCACAAGAGAAGCTTGTGGTAACACCGTTAGAAACGTAACCGGCTGCCCGATGGCTGGCGTATGTGGAGATGAACCATTCGATGTGACACCATATGCCGCAGCTTATGCTCGTTATTTTGTTAGACATCCCTTTAGTCAATCAATGCCACGAAAAATTAAGTCAGCTTTTTCCGGATGCAAAAGTGACTGTGCGATAACTCCAATTCATGATGTAGGATTTATACCTAAAATTAAAGATGGGGTAAAAGGATTTGAGATGTTTATGGGTGGGGGCACATCTATTATGCCTCGCATGGCGCCTACGCTTTATGATTTTGTTAGCGAAAACGAATACTTAAAAGTCACAGAAGCCGCTATAAGAGTCTTTCACAAATCCAACGAATTAAGACGAAACCGTATGAAGGCTCGTGTGAAATTTTTAATCGATCGGATTGGGATTGATGAGTTTAGATCATTAGTTGAAAAGGAGATGGAGGGCGATTGGGCTAAAAAGTCATTTGATCCCAAAAATCTACTTTTTATCGAAGATGAACTTATAGATGCTCCTAATCTAGATGCGAATTTCAAGCAACCAAATTCACCTGAACCAAGGTTCGAGCAATGGCGCGAATCTAATGTAGAACTTCAAAAGCAAGCTGGATATCAAGCTGTTGGAGTTAAAGTAAAGCTGGGTGATCTAAGTGTCAACCAATTCCAAAGCTTGGCAACTTTATCTCGCAAATTTGCTGGGGGACGATGTCGAATTACTCACCAGCAAAATTTAACCTTCAGGTGGGTCCCACAAAATGCTTTATATGAATTATGGACTGAACTAGAAAAAATTGGGTTAGGCGATAGTGGTGTGCATCAAATTAGTGATGTAGTTTCTTGTCCTGGAACGGACAGTTGTAAACTAGGTATCACGTCCTCTATGGGTCTAGCAAGAGCTCTTGAAAGCGTGATCGAAGAACTAAACATCGATGATCCTTTGGTTAAAAAGATGCATGTCAAAATGAGTGGCTGTCCAAATGGGTGTGGACAGCACCATATAGCTGATATCGGGTTTCATGGAGCTGCAGCCAAGGCTCCTGGAGGACAAGTTCCAGCGTACGAGCTATTTCTTGGTGGAAGCTATGCTGCGAAGGATCCGCGTTTTGGAATTAGGGTTAAATCCAAAATACCTGCCAAAAATGCTCCTGACGCGCTAAAAACGATAATCCACATGTATGTGTCTGAGCGAAACGAAAATGAAGAGTTCAAAGATTTTGCTGTTCGTGTTGGCTCAGAAAAGTTTGAAGAAGCACTTGAAATGTATAAAGATGTGGGGGAATTAAACCGCGACACCTTACCTAAATATATGGATTGGGACAAAACCATTAAGTACGTCTTAGAAAGAGGCGAGGGCGAGTGTATGGTATAGGCCTCTACTTAAATTATATTATTACTTCATTTTAATGATCTCGAATAATATTATTGAATTTGGTATGGCCGAAAGTTAATTGAATCAACTATAAGATTTAATTTTTATTCAAAATATAAAAGTGAGGATGTTGATATGAACGTTGATACAACAATTTGCAGGATATTAAAAGCTGAGGGGATCGATTGGATAGCAGCTTTCCCTCATCAGTCTATTATAGACGTGGCTGCTAAAGAAGGAATCAAACCTGTAATCGTAAGGCAGGAACGAGCAGGCGTAAACATGGCGGATGCATTAAGTCGAGTCACTAATGGCAAAACTATTGGGGTATTCACAATGCAATATGGCCCTGGTGCCGAAAATGCTTTTAGTGGTGTTGCCCAGGCATACGCAGACTCAGTCCCGATACTGTTATTACCTGGAGGAAATCCTCAAGACCGTGTGGGCGTTCATCCTAACTTCGACTCCTTGGACCATTATAAGGGAATAACTAAATGGGCTTCTTCCATTAATTCAGCAGACCGAACCGTTGATGTAATGAGGTCAGCTTTTAGTAATTTAAGAAATGGCCGCCCTGGTCCCGTTTTAGTAGAAATTCCTATTGATGTTGCCACACAGGAAGTCACGAATTATAACTACACACCAGTTAAACAAAATCGCTCCGCTGCAGACCCTCAAGATGTATCTGATTTAGTAGATGCTATTGTCAGATCAACTCAACCGGTAATTACTGCTGGCCAGGGAGTTATGTATTCAGATGCTACATCAGAGCTAATTGAACTGTCAGAATTAACAGGAATCCCGGTAGTCACAACCCTTGCTGGCAAAAGTGGATTCCCTGAAAATCATCCTCTTTCATTAGGATGTGCGGCTCGCACTGCTACTGGAATGTCAGCACACTTTTTAAATGAAACTGACTTGATAATTGGAATAGGCACAAGTTTTACTAAATCGGTTTTCGGGTTTCCTGTTCCAGACCAAGCGCAAATTATTCAAATAACTAACCATGCCGAAGATATTCATAAAGACTATTCCATAAATTACGGAGCTGTCGGCGACGCAAAGCTCGTTATTAAACAAATGATTGAGGAACTTAAAAATAGAAAATTTCAACCTAGGGAAGGCGTTTCAAATCTAATTGATCAACAAAGAACGTTGTGGATGAATCAATGGGAACCAAAGCTGTCCTCATCTGAAATTCCTATAAACCCATATCGAGTATTCCGAGAGATTGAAAAAACTGTTGATGTGTCAAACACCATTGTTACTCATGACTCAGGATATCCTAGAGATCAACTTGTTCCTTTCTGGAAACCTGTTACACAACATGGTTATATCGGATGGGGTAAATCTACTCAATTAGGTTATGGGCTGGGCCTTGCAATAGGGGCCAAACTTGCACAACCAGAAAAAACGGTAATCAATTTTATGGGAGATGCGGCTTTCGGAATGTCTGGACTAGATATAGAGACTGCAACTCGTAACAAGATCGGTATAACTACCGTTGTTTTACGTAATGGAGTTATGACAGGCTATGCGGCTAACTACATGCCAGTTGCAGCAGACACATATGGCAGTAACCAGCTAGAAGGCGATTATGCTGCTGTGGCAAAAGGCTTGGGAGCACATGGCGAAAGAATCGATAAAATCGAGGACATTTCCTCAGGGATGAATCGCGCTTTAGCAGCGAATAAAAAAGGTCAACCTGCTCTGTTAGAAATTATAACCAAAGAAGAGCCAGAAGTATCTAAGTATTGGTAAATTATAAGTTCTAAGGAATATTAATGAAGATAAAGATTATTAGCTTTGCTTTTGCGACAATGTTGTCTCTCCTTTTCATAGGATGTGGAAGTAGCGCAGAGTCAAATGTGGAATCTAGCGTAGGAATCGCAGGTTCTAATCAAGTTGAAGAATCTACTGCTACTGAATCTGTTGATACTAATTCAATTAGCCCAGATAATACACCTACACCTACACCTACACCTATACCGCCTACGGTTATTCCTGCGACTCCGACCACCGAACCTATACCGGTCTCAACAGCAGTGTCAACCCAATCTCCAACAGCTGTTCCTACTAAAACTGTTGACCCGACCTCTTCTTCTCCAATGGAAATAGATGAATGTTCTGACATTCCTGACTTAACTCAAAGAAGCATGTGTGAAATGGCCGAAAAGATGGGAATGAGCATGGAAGATATGATGGAAATGGCCGAAGAGATGGGCATGTTAGATGACATGGATACGGATACGGATGATGTAATGACTATGGATATTGCAGATATGGAGGGAATGGGAGGAATTAACCCTTGTCTTGAAGTAGAGGAGGAATACAGATCAAGATGTGAAGAATCCATTAGGAGAGAAGTCAAACAAACAGAACTACATGAAAACCAGGAATCAGACGGCTATTACATCGATGGGGAATTTGATCCTGACAATTTGCCTAAAGTAGCTAAAGCTAATTTTGCGGAACTAGACAAACTAGGGAGAACTTCAAAACTAAGATCAGGCGTCGGGCATGACTATTCATTTAACACGTCTGAATATGACCCAACTGGAGCAAGCTGCAGAAGTATGAAGCATTATATGATTCCAGTTGGAGTTCCACGAGATAACAACTCATATTCAATTACTCCACATACTATCGAGTGGATGTCGATAAAATTCTTTGCTCCTGTCGATGGAGTTATCCAAGATGTGATATATAGCGCAAACTCATATGGCTCAGAAGCTCAGTTCACGATAAGTTCGGACGAACATGCTGGGTACTACTTTAACTTCTACCATGTCAATCTTGACCCAAGCCTTGTGCTTGGATCTAAGGTTACGGCTGGCCAATATATTGGCCACCTTGGGAATGAAGAGTCTTGGGCAGAAATAGCAGTTGAAGTTAGGGTAAATTCAAGAGAGTCTCAATTAGTATCTTTTCTGCAAGTTGCTACAGATGAAGTGCTAGAAGAGTACAAAGCCAGGGGACTAAACTCTGCGTCAGATGTGGTCTTAACAAAAGAAGAAAGAGATGCTAATCCACTGCCATGTGACAGAGATTCTGAAGCTGGTTGGTTTGAAGGAAGCAGTAGATATAAAGAAGATACGGCATACAGCATATGGGCATTTGAGAGTGATGAGAACTGGTTCTTTTTCGATTAAAAAACTAAATTATTGCACCGATTTCTTTTAAATCATCTATTTTCTTAGATGAATAGCCGAGCTCAATTAAAACTTCTTTGGAATGCTCTCCCAAGTCTGGTGCGGAACGAATATCCGTTGCCCTGTGGGAATCAAATATAAACGGGGTTCCCATCTGCTTTACGGGACCAACAAAAGTATCTGATTCAACAGTTAATCCCGTAGTGATCGCATGGCTATCCGAATGGAAATTAATAGTATGAGAAGACGCTGAACAACCAACTCCAACAGATCTTAAAGCATTTAAAACTTGATCAGTTTTAAGTTCACCAATAACATTTTCGAACTCTCTCCCAATTAGCTTGTCATTTGTCTCTCTAAGTTTAAAATCACAATATTTTCGCCACAGTATATCCAACCCTAAAGCCGCACATGCACGTTTGAAACTTTTGTTATCCTGACAAGATAGAAAAACATACCCATCTACTGTTTTGTACAAACGATATGTGGCAAATGGGCCTTCTATTCCGCGGTTTCTATTCTTGAGGGTTTGATCAAAAAACATCTGGAACTCCCCAGCCTGAACAGCTACAGCTGCATGCAAGAGAGATGTTTCTATTCGTTGACCAAGTCCATTTTTTTTCTTTTCAACTAAGGCTGAAATAACTCCGAAACTAGCCAGCATTGAAGACGCATAATCCGCCATCGCCAGTTTCAAGAACACAGGGTCTCTCAAGCTTCCAGACTGCTCTATCATGGCACCAGACATTGCCTGGATTAAAGGATCAAATGCTGCTTTCTCCCTCATCGGGCCTGCTGAACCAAAACCGGTCAATGACAAATATATTAAATTAGGATTTATTCTTTTTAGGTTTTTATAATCAACATTCAGGCTCTTAGAAACTCCAGGACGGTAGTTTTCCATAACTACATCAGCTTGTTCTACTAATTCATATAAAACCTCTTTACCCTGTTCAACTTTTAAATCAATTACCACCCCACGTTTACCATGATTCCAGGCTTGAAAAGAACCTCCTAAAGCTCTGAAGCCGTCGCCTGTGGGTGACTCAACTTTTATTACATCTGCTCCAAGTCGTGCCAAAATACTTGCAGCATAAGACCCAGAAATATAACCAGTCAAATCGATTATTTTGACACCTTTCAGAGGGCCGTGTTGTTTAAAATCAATCTTATATTCTGATCCGCTTTTGGGGTTGATAAACCATTCATCAATTTTTGTAACAGTATCTTTAAAACTGGCTTTTACTGGCGCCTCGCCAATCTTTCCTGGACTACGTTGAAATTTTAAGGGTAACCCGATTGTTCTTTTGTTCTTTAAGTTCGAATCAAACAAATGGTTAGATTGAATTTGGGGGTGACTTACAAATGACTTTTTTGTTGAGGCTATCGTGCTAGGAACATCGTATTGCTGAAAATGTTGCACCCAATACGCAGAGTCTCTGGTTATAATCAAATCTTGTATCAGTTTTATTAAAGCATCTCGATTATCAAGTTGTAGATTCCATGGAGCACCGTCAAATTTAGGGTCAGTTATCCAATCTAATCTATCTAAAGCGATACAAAGTTTGTTCCAAAATGTTTCGTTACCACAGGCAATAAAAATCCATTCACCATCAGAGCTCTGGTAAAGTCGATAAACAGGATTTGCCCCTTTTTGATCTTTTGCATATCTAATCCAAGGCGTTACATTCGGAGACAAAACTGCAGAACCACTAAACATAGCTATAGCGGAGTCATATAAAGATATATTTAATTTCAATCCTGATTTACGTTTATCTGCCGATAAAAGGGCTGCTCCGATCCCATTTATCGCAAGAAATGCCGCTCCATAACTTGCTACCGGCAGATGGATGAAAACTGGATGTTGTTCCCAGCCTCCTTGATCTCCATATAAACCAACGTGATTGGAAACAACACCTTCATCACCAGTGTAATTGGCCAGCGGCCCAGTTTCACCAAATGGAGATATTAGGCAATAAATCACATTATTTTGTTTTAGTGCCACTAAATCGAGTTCGATGTATTGATTAGTTTTTAAATTTGGCCTGTGTGTGTTAATAACAACATCCGAGAAACAAGCCAACTGCTGTATGTTTTCCATATCCTTATGGCAGGTCGGATCAGCAGTAATATAAGATTTACCTCTATTCCAAAGATTAAACATTGAGTCGTTAAGACCAATCTCTGAAAAACCTAAGTTTATTCTCGTCACATCCGCCCCCAAGTCTGCCAACATCATACTGGCATATGATCCGGCTATATCAGAGTCCATGTCTAACACTTTTAAACCTGAATATGGCCCTAAATTTGACATAAGCTTTTACCTTTATAATCGTATAAAACTCGCCAATCTATAGTATGCAGCGTTATAAACAGATTTTGGCGTTATACTTTAGAAAAATATACAATTCCATAAAGAGAGTGAGGTTACTATAATAATTTTATGGATTCATCTTACGTATTAATTGCATTTTTATCAATTTGGATTAGTATCGAATTTCTGTTTTATACTTCTTTACGCTTAGCTGTATCTAATACGTCTCAAACTAATTACAACATGTTTATTTGGTCCATTAGAAGCTTTGCCATTATATTACTCGCTACCTCGTTCATCACTATAAGATTATCAGATAAATTTGAGTTTAAAGACCTCGTTTTTATCTGCACTTTTTAAGAGGTTTCTATTGAGTGTAAACATAGAAAAAACTAAGCCAGCAGTTATTTTGGTTTTAATTTCTGCAGGAGCTTTAATTCTAATAGAACGAGGAGGTAATTTTAGTCTTGGACTTTTTCTTATCCCTATCAGTGATCATTTAAATCTTGGAAGGGAAGTATTTAGCTTCGGCATAGCATTACAAGTATTACTTAGCGGCTTAGGCGCTCCTATTTTTGGGGGGTTAGCTGACAAATATGGTCCTGCTAAAGCTCTGGGAGCCGGAATTACGCTTCAGCTTATCAGCCAATATTGGCTGACTAATGTTTCAAGTTCTGTTGATTTAATAGGATCATTATCGTTGAGCGGTTTTGGAGCAGCTGGATTTGTTGGTATCACAATGGCAGTAGTCGGTAGATCTGTAAGTCCTCAAAATCGATCACTATTTCTAGGAATAGTCATGGCTGCTGGCGGGCTGGGACAATTTATTATAGTCCCTTCTATTAACGCACTTATTATAAATTATGGATGGTTAACTGCTTTATATGGGTTACTGATCCTTAGCGCGTTTTTGTTTATATTTTCGTATTTAATAAGTTTCTCAAAAAATAATGACCAAAGTTCTAATGAAGTTAAACAAACCATCAAGGAAGCACTTCAGCAGGCGTTTAAAAATAAGAATTTTAATCTATTAACACTTGGATTTTTTGTTTGTGGTTTTCAAGTAACGTTTATTGCAACGCACTTTCCAGCTTACCTTGAAGATGAAGGTTTAAAATCTCTGGCAGGATGGTCTTTAGCCCTAATTGGTCTTTTTAATATTGTCGGCACATTAATGTATGGTTTTTTGGGTGATCGTATATCTAAGAAAAATCTACTAGTCAGTATTTATTTTTTTAGGTCACTTATATTTTTGGTGTTTATCTTTGTTCCAAAGAATGAATTTACAGTCTTGTTATTTGCTGGTGCTCTTGGGGTTTTATGGCTGTCAACTGTGCCGTTAACCACTGGAGTTATCTCCGATATTTTTGGCCAGTCATACAGCTCCATGTTATTCGGACTCACTTTGCTTTCGCATAATATAGGTTCTTTTTTAGGGTCTTGGCTGGGAGGAAGAATTTTTGATCAATATCAATCATATGACACAATGTGGGTAGCTTGTGTTGTTCTGGGTTTAATTTCTGCCTTAATACATTTTCCAATTAAAGGAACAGCTCTCGAAAGGCCATACACAACACCTGTAAAAACTTAGTGTTATAGTGAGCATCTAACCATTTATCTCAATAAACCTAATTTTCTAAAAAAGTAAATTTTTGAATGATTAGGTTTCTGTTTTAGGCCACAACCTACCATTAGAAATACTTATCAAGATATATAAATGATAAATATTATTTATATATCTTGATAGCCAAAATGCCCTTAATCATCAATTTCACCCTTCTATAAGGCAGAATTTAGCAGTAAAACGAATAAAAAATGGTTAACTGTCCTTAACATTCCAGGAATTTCTCTGGTAAAATTAGAATAGACGTTAAATTTAATAAAACGTTTTCACGTATGTCCGCTCGAGTAGTAGATTAGCATTCACTTGTCTCCCTTCTTTCTTGAATCCGGTATATGTAGAAATTTTAAGGAGATAATTTTGAGAATTTATGTAGGAAACTTATCATGGACCACTGATGAGAACGAGTTGCGAGAAACATTTGCACCTCATGGCGAAGTGGTATCAGCACAAGTAATTACTGATAGAGAAACTGGCAGATCACGTGGATTTGCGTTCGTTGAGATGGCAAACGATGCAGAAGGTAAAGCTGCTATAGAAGCAGTAAATGAAAAAGAGGTTGGTGGACGTCAGCTTAAAGTTAATGAGGCTAAGCCTCGTAACGAAAAGCCTCGTTACTAATCACAAATAGAACGCATAATAAAATAGCTCTCACATTCTCTGATTTGTATGTAAATTCAAATGGTTTATGTGAGAGCTATTTTATTATGCGTAAAAGTTAGTAAAAATATCTTAATTAAGCAATTGAGATTGCAACCATGCTTTGCGCATATATACGCTCCCTGTGACCAAAATATTGATAGAGAGTTATCTTTGTTAAAACTTTAAAACTTGTTAATTAAGCTAGATGGCATTAATTTCCTTTAGTTGTAGACAAAGTTGTGCCTAGTGTATTAATTTAGATGTGTGGCTGTCGCCGAAGCCAGGATGTGAACTCCCTGGTAAATCGGGTCAGCCATTTTATTTTAAGCGTTTTAAATTGGTCGACTAAATGAAGTTAGCTTTACTAACAACTATCGTGATTGGCGACATTTGTGTTTTTATGTTGTTTATAGTGTTTGGAAAATCTGAACACGGAGTTACTTTATGGCAATCATTTATCCAGACGTTATTACCTTTTGCAATAGCCTGGTTTAGTATATCGCCGTGGCTCGGGTCTTATAGGACTTCCACTCTTTATAGCTTTAGAAAAATTGCGTTTAAAATACCCTTCACTTGGATTTTGTGTGGCGTTTTTGCAGTTATAGCCCGAGCTTTAATTACTGATAGCTCATTTCTAATTACTTTTGCTATCGTAGCCATACTTTTTCAAGGTTTATTTTTGATTATGTGGAGGTGTATATTTATGCTTATAACTTTGCGATATAGAGGGCATCTTACCCTCAATACAGATAAACTTTCAGAGATTTAATTTCATTTATTGTTTATATATTCATTGTTATATGGTTTATAAGAAAATAGAATCAATATAGATATGCCCCAATAGTAATAGTGATAATTGGTGCCATGTAAATATTGTAAGGTTATATTTCCTAATTGATATCTAGTACCAAAATTAAGTCATTTTCATTTTTTGAAAATTATAATTTAACCAAAAATCCTAAAGCCGATATTTTGTCTGGCCTGACTGTGGCTCTTGCTCTTGTCCCTGAGGCGATTGCATTTGCTTTTGTGGCTCACATAGAACCCCTCGCAGGTCTTTACGCTGCATTTTTCATGGGATTTATAACATCAACCATTGGCGGCAGAAGTGGAATGATATCGGGTGCGACAGGAGCAACCGCAGTAGCAATGGTGGGATTAGTTGTGATTCATGGTACAGAATACTTGTTTGCAACTTTGATATTAACTGGATTAATTCAAATTGCAGTAGGATTATTTAAATTAGGTAAATTTATAAAATTGGTACCTTATCCAGTAATGCTGGGATTCGTTAATGGACTCGCTATCGTCATATTTTTAGCGCAACTGGGTCAGTTTAAAATATTTGGAAATTCGAATTCGTCTGAGTCGATCGACCTAGACGCAGGACATAGTGCTATTGATGTCGTATTTAATGGTGGATGGATGCATGGCTCAGCTTTATTGACAATGATTGGATTGACGGCGTTAACAATACTCATAATATGGTTATTACCAAAAGTGCCTAAAATCGGAAAAATTATACCAGCTCCACTAGCGTCAATAATATTAATATCTGGAGTAGCTTTACTTTTGAATTTAGACACAAGAAACGTGGGTGACTTGGCAAGCGTATCTGGAGGATTTCCTGGGTTTCATGTCCCAGCGGTGCCCTTAAGCTTTTCAACGTTATTTATTATACTTCCATTTTCATTAACTATTGCCGGGATTGGAATTATTGAAAGTCTATTAACTTTAACTTTAGTTGACGAAATAACCGAAACTCAAGGAAGTCCAAACCAAGAATGTGTGGGACAGGGAGTTGCAAATTTTGTTTGCGGGGTTTTTAAAGCTATGGGTGGATGTGCAATGATTGGGCAAACAATGATAAATATGGAATCGGGTGGGCGGGGACGACTATCTGGTATATCAGCGTCTATTTTTCTGCTTGGATTTATTTTATTTTTATCTACTTTGATAGAAATGATACCTTTAGCTGCACTTACAGGTATTATGATGATGGTTGTCATCGGAACTTTTGCGTGGCCCTCCATTAAACTACTGGCTAAAATACCTAGATTAGACGCTTTAGTGATAATACTAGTTACTGGGGTAACTGTAGCTCAGGACTTAGCGATAGCAGTTGTGATTGGAGTAATAGTGTCATGTGTTGCCTATGCTTGGAAATCTAATCAACAAATAGAAATAAAAACAATAAACATTGGGAATGGAGTGAAAGCACATTTTCTTTATGGGATTTTATTTTTTGGTTCTGTATGGAAATTTAAAAATATCATACAGCCGGGCAGATTTGACGAGGAAAACGTAATTATTGATTGTAGTAATGCGAAAATAGTTGATTCTTCAGCCCTAGAAGCAATAGACTCTCAAACACTTAAATACGGGAAGGTGGGTAAAACGCTTCAGCTTACAAATTTGGGGGATGAGTCTTTAAGTTTAATTGATAAATCGAAACCTGTAATGAATATAAAAATTACATCCGAGGAAAAATACAAACTCACATAGTAATTAAGGTTTAAAAACTCACAGACTTAATATTTTTGATCAATTCATTTTTCATTCCAAATAACAATTGGAATACTATCTTTTTTCGAAGTGCTTTATAATCTAACTCATGTCACTTAACCATCGATACTTCATAACGTTATTTTCATTAGGATTGATAGCTTTTATTGTTTCGTGTGCATCAGAACCCCCGATGGAATCTGGGGGCAATTCTTTTGAGTCAGAGGTTGTTGAGGTTATAGATAATGTAACTCCAAAACCTAAATCCACAGTGATAGTAAGTAATACGCCTACACCCAATCCAACTCCTATACCTGACTCGAACATGCCTTCTGAACCTGAGATACTCAAGCTAATAAAACATGTGGAAGTGACTCCAGATGAAAACTTAGACATTATAGGTGCTTTTTGCCGGATAAATTATGTTCCTGTAGCTGATAAGTTTCTAGTCACATTCGGAGGATTATCTCAGAAATACGGAACTAATGGGTATGGTTACAAATGGTACACAACTGACTTGGAATTCACTGGGGAAGTTGGCCTTTTTGAAGAGCGTGGTAACGATACTGCTTCACTGATGATTGATAACACGTATTATTTTCTCACTGAAGGCGGAAAAGATATATGGGCTCTTAAGAAGTATGACCCGATCACATGGACTCTCCTTGGCGAAACCAA
>Ga0114993_10002048_pt1 | contig 22625 bp, 23 predicted proteins | sample ArcticOcean_MG_C_FD_87042 | JGI IMG/M metagenome (GOLD analysis project Ga0114993, IMG submission 87042) | Marine microbial communities from western Arctic Ocean - ArcticOcean_MG_CB2_150 | ecosystem: Environmental > Aquatic > Marine > Oceanic | place: Arctic Ocean: Canada Basin | collected...
ATGAGTTCTGATCAGTTCCCATTGTTGATCTGATAACCAAAATAAACGCCTCATAATCTGAAACTCCCATTATTAAGTTCCAGACCATTGAATCAATTAATGGTTAATGAGTTCTGACCCTAGCGCCTGTCTCTTCCCAATCGTCGTATTCGTGGATAGAGTCGTGATCTTTATCAGCATGCTTCAAGAAATTTTGGGTGGCATTTAGCAACCGAAAACTTTCTATAAGGTATTCAGGTTTAAAGCGCATTTCCCATTCTTCATTCCAAGAATATTGGATTTCTGTGGGTTCGCTGTGGCGGTCGAGTTGTTTGGCAATTATTATTTCTCGTTCATTCTCGTAAATTCCTTCTAATATTCCATTCGCCGCCGAGCACAGGGTGTAAGCAGATATCAAATCTCGATTTTCGAAATACAATTTAATCGCTGTCTCAAGTTGAGACCTGGCCGCCTCCTGCTTGGTAATGGTGGTTTTTTTTGAAGTCATCGAGCATTCGCCATTCGCATCGCAGTACTGCTTGGAAGTTTAATACGCCAGCCTACAATATGTTGGTAAACATCAGTTATGAAATTCGCCGCGAAAACAGGCCGGACATACGACTGCACGCAATCAAGGCCGGAGCCCGAAATCATCCTTGCACAAAGGGGCCGTCCACATATGTCCCGAAATTCTCCCCTTGCGGTGGTCCCCGCTGTCTTTGTAATTTATGCCGACTGTCTATATTCCTTTTATTGGATTTAAAGTTATCGAAGCGTCACCTGTGTCGCGAACACGTAGGCTCTGACCTACCATTTCGACGTAGCTACGACAGTCCGACATGGGGTGGTTTGGGGGCAAAGAAAAAAGACGTTTACCCCTTGCGCCGAGCCCGTAGCAGGCTACATAGGTATTAGCGCATGCGGGCGCTCGTGCTCTTGGAAATTGTGAATAGGAAATTTTGATGCCACGCTGGGCGAAGACCGGGTTACGTGGAAGATCTGTGTGTGCGGATATGTGTCGCGAGAACAAGAAGAATCACCACAGAGGCGGTGAGACAGCGAGAATAATAGAAAGAAGAATTAACACAGAGGCCACAGAGAACACTGAGAAAGAAGGCAAGAGAAAGGCGCTGCACGCGGCAACTTCTCCCTCTCTCGGTCCTCTGCGAGCTCTGTGTTTCAAACCCTTTTTTTCCCCATTGTGCGGAAATATCGGCGGGAAGCGAAGGACGGGTGCCTGACAGCACGGGCGGGCCGACCATGCCATCCCCCGCCCTCGGCCGGTGCTTATCGTCTCGCCAGTTGCACGCATTTTCTCACCGTCTCACTGTCTTTGTGGTGAAAAAAACCGGTATGTTCCGTAAGGAACCGTAAGGAATGCTCATGAACCGGTATGGTCGATATTTGCAAAACATGTCGCACTGGTGTGTTGAATTGGCGGGCGGCATACCAGGGGTGGGGTGGCCGGGCTGGCGGTGCTTCGATCACAGAGCGGTGCCTGGTACGACGCGGGACAGGTGGTGCTCCGATCACAGGCCGGTGCCTGGTACGACGCGGGTCTGGCCAACCATGCCATCCCCAGACCCGCTGCGCCGATGGGCCATCCCCAGCCGGGCTGGGCACGTGTGCCATTGCACCAAACCACCGATAGGATTACCAATTACCCCTCAAGGGGGCGACACTTTCGGGAGCGAGCGCAGATGGAATTTCGGGCGGCCGATTTGATCACGGGCTATCATGTCCATATCTACTACGATGGCGCCACCAAACAGTGGGCCGGGCATTTGCGGCGCGAAATCGCCAAGCTGTTTCCGGACGCCGAGATCGGGCGCTGGCGCGATAAGGCGCCGCAAGGGCCGCATCCCCAATCCCACTTTCAGATCGCCTTCGAGACCGATCTGTTCGCCCACATCGTGCCCTGGCTGACCATGAACCGGGGCGATCTCGATATGCTGGTGCACCCAAACACCGGCGACGGCTACGAAGACCACGCCAGCAACCGTATGTGGCTCGGCTCAAGCCTCGATCTCAGGCTCGATTATCTGAAGCAGTTGGCTGAAAAACGCAAAACCGAGAAGGCGCAAAAGGCGGCGTGATATATATTTTAATATTGTTTTATCAAACGGTAGTTCCGTTAACCTAATAATTTAGATTAATTATCGCGGCGCACGCTGCCGGGCATGGGGCCGGTGGTTTTCGGGCGGCTGGCGACGGTGTTGGGGAGGATCGATTTGGCGTGGCGGCGTTCGTCCGCGTCGGCCATTTCCACCAGTTGCGCACCGTCCGGTTTGAAGGGTCCGATGCCGTCGAACAAGGGAACGCCCTTGCGTTTGAAAGCCAAGATCAAGATCATGCCGGCGCCAAATCCGCCGATATGGGCCCACCAGGCGGTGTTGCTGGCGGCGCCCGAGGTGAGGCTGAAAAACTGCATGCCGATCCAGCTGAGCAGCACAACGAAGGCCGGCAGGCGCAACGGGATGATGTTCATGAACAGGACCAGCAATCTGGCCTTCGGATGCAGCACCAGATAGGCGCCGAGGATCGCCGAAATGGCCCCCGACGCGCCGATCACCGGTGCCGACGAGCCGGCCTCGAAGGCGGCGTGGGCGAAGGCGGCGATGGCGCCGGTGATCAGGAAGAACACCAGATAGCGCCCATGGCCCATGGAATCTTCCACATTGTCGCCGAACACCCACAGGAACAGCATGTTGAAAAGCAAATGCATCCAGCCGCCATGCAGGAATACGCTGGTGAATAATGTGAGGTACGAGGGGATCACGTAAAGCTCGGGCGCGAGGTTGCGGGCGCCAAACAGGACGCTGGGAATGGCGCCAAACTGCAAGGCGGCGCGGCCTTGGTTTTCGCCCAGGGATAATTGCCAAAGGAACACGGCGACGCAGGTGGCGATCAGCCCGACGGTGACATACTGAAAGCTGATGCGCTTCAGATCGTTGTCGTCTTTGAGCGGCAGGATGGCCATGGCGGTTCCTAAGTGCAGGGGCCGCGCGCGTCTTTTGGCGCCGGTTCCCTGTCAGGCTACAGGGTATAAATCGGCGGAGCAATAGAGCGCATGGTCAAAAATCCGTTGATTCTCGGCGGTTTTCCCAACAGAGCCCTTGCCAGACAAGGGAAAATGATTAAGGTTTCCGGCGAACATCTCGGCTGAGGCGCATGATCCAAAAGTTTCCACCCAAGTGGCTGAAAATTCTTAGCCCGGCGATCTATTTGGCGGTCGCGGCGCTATTTCTGAGCCTTGCCGGCAGCGCCTCGGCGGGCAACAGCCTGTACGATATGCGCTCCTTGCTGAGCCAGCCGCACCCGTTTGCGCGCACCGGCGATACCAGACGAACAATATTGCCGCCGCGGCCCGCCGGCGCCGCTAACCCATCGCGGCCAGCGGCAGGCAATCCGGGCGGCACGGCTCCGACCGCCAGCCTGGCGGCCAAGAAGAAGGATGACGACGACGAAGACGACGAGCCCCTGGATCTGGATGATCTTTCCGACGGCAAGGACGGCGACGACGATGAGGACGAGCCCGATATCAACGATCCGCTGGAGCCCCTCAACCGGGCCATCTTCGCCTTCAACGAAGTCTTCAACCTCGCGATCCTGGAGCCGGTGGCCAAGACCTATAATTTCGTGACGCCGGAATTCATCCGCGAACGGATCCGCAATTTTCTTGCCAATATCAAAACGCCGGTGGTTCTGGTGAACGATCTGTTGCAGGGGGAGTTTGAGCGCGGCATGGATACCGGCGCGCGCATGGTCATCAACTCGACCATCGGTGTCGCCGGCTTTTTCGATGTGGCCGATGAAATGGGCTTCAAACCGCATAAAGAAGACTTCGGCCAAACCCTGGCGGTTTGGGGCGTCGGCGAGGGGTTCTATATGATTCTGCCTTTGCTGGGGCCATCTAACCCACGGGATGCATTGGGAAAATTCGTGATCGACAGCTTCTTCGATCCGTTGGGCATCTATCTGGACAATACCGGGCGGGACGAGATCGCGCTCTCCCTGGCCGGCGTCCGGGGCGTCACCACCTATGCCAATATCGTCGAGGAACTGGGCGATTTGCGCGAAACCTCCATCGATTTTTACGGCGCGCTGCGCAGCCTGTTCCGCCAGCGCCGCAAGGCTGAGATTAGAAATTCCGACGACGGCGTCTTGCCGAGCATCGATTTCTACAGCAAATAAATTCGCCCCTGACCGGCTGACCGGCGTGATAGGATGCCGCCCATGATCAGGCAATCCATAACTTGGCAATCCAAAATTTGGAAATTTCCGCGCCCGCGCTGGTTCCGGCGGCTGCTCCTCGCCGCCGCGGCACTTTTCCCGGTGTTCGGCCCAATTTCCGCGGCGGCGTTGACGCCGGTGGATCTGGAACTGGTGCTCGCCGTCGATGTTTCCGGCAGCGTTGATTTTGAAGAGGCCGCCTTGCAGCGCGACGGCTATGTCAATGCCATCAACAGCCCCGCCTTTGCCAAGGCCGTTGCCGGCGGCGTCTTGGGACGGATAGCGGTCACCTATGTGGAATGGGCCGGCGAAGCGGTGCAGGCGACGGTGCTGGATTGGCGCCTGATCGACGGCGCCGCCAGCGCCCGCGCCTTTGCCAAAGCGCTGGCGGCGGCACCCATATCCACCGGCCCCTGGACCTCGATCAGTGACGCCATCTCCTATGCGGTGCCGCTTTTGGAGGGCAACCGGTTTCAAGGCACGCGCCGGGTTATCGACATCGCCGGCGACGGGCCCAACAACTTGGGCGCACCTGTAACCGAGGCCCGCGCCGCTGCCATCGCCAAGCGCATCACCATCAACGGTCTGCCCATCATCAACGACCGGCTGCAGCCATCGGGGCGGCCCCAATTGAAGGACCTGGACCGCTATTACGCCGCCTGCGTAATCGGCGGTCCCGGCGCTTTTCTGGTGGCGGCCAAGGATTTTCAGGATTTTGGACGTGCCATCCGGCGCAAATTATTGTTCGAGATTGCCGGTATCGGCCCACATTTCGATGTTCCCGGGGGCGCCAAACGTCTATTGATGCAACCGGTGTCGTTGCGCTATCCGCTCGGCTGCGAAATCGGCGAACGGCGCTTGCGGCAACGCCGGTATCTGTTTGACGACGATTTGTAAAAGATTGCGACCATTTTGCTAGCAAATAATTAGCAAAGAGATTTGCAGGTGTTTGTGTATAGATATTCCTTGTTTATCAATGATTTATAGTAACAATAAAATGCAAATTGCGCCGTGAACGGAAATATTCTGTATGTTTGATTCCATTCTAATTGCCAATCGCGGCGAAATTGCGTGCCGCATTATCCGCACCGCGCGGGCCATGGGCATTCGCACCATCGCCGTGTATTCGGAGGCTGACCGGGGCGCGCTGCATGTGGATATGGCCAGCGATGCCGTCGAGATTGGCCCGGCGCCAAGCGCCGAAAGCTATTTGAACCAGGAAGCCATATTGGCGGCCATCGAGGAAACCGGCGCCGAGGCGGTGCATCCCGGTTACGGCTTTCTGTCGGAAAATGCCGGTTTTGCCCAAACCCTGTTGGATGCGGGCGTTGCCTTTATCGGCCCGCCCATCAATGCGATCAATCTGATGGGCGACAAAATCCGCTCCAAAAAGGCGGCGCTGGAGGCTGGCGTGCCGGTGGTTCCCGGTTTCGCCGATCCGGTGAGCAGCGCCGCCGAAGCGCAAAAAATCGCCGCCGATATCGGCTATCCGGTGATCCTGAAGGCCTCCGCCGGCGGCGGCGGCAAAGGCATGCGGCTGGTCGAAGACGGCGCCAATATTGGCGAGGCGCTGGCCTCCTGCATTTCCGAAGCCGAGGCCAGCTTTGGCGACGGCCGCGTGTTTATCGAGAAATACATCACCAATCCACGCCATATCGAAATTCAGGTGCTGGCCGATGCCCACGGCAACACCATCCATCTGGGCGAGCGCGAATGTTCCATCCAGCGGCGCCACCAAAAGGTGGTCGAGGAAGCGCCGAGCCCGTTCGTGACCGAGGAATTGCGCGCCGAAATGGGCGCCCGCGCCGTGGCCCTGGCCGAGGCGGTGGATTATGTGTCGACCGGCACGGTTGAATTCATCGCCGACGCGGACCGCAATTTTTATTTTCTCGAGATGAACACGCGCCTGCAAGTGGAGCATCCGGTAACCGAATTTGTTACCGGTCTTGATCTGGTCGAACAGATGATCCGCATCGCCGCCGGCGAGGAATTGCAAATTGCCCAAAGCGACGTGACCATGACCGGCTGGGCGATGGAATCCCGGGTCTACGCCGAAGACCCGGCGCGTGGATTTTTGCCCGCCATCGGGCGCCTGACCCGTTACAAAGAACCCATGAGCGGCGTCTTCGGAACCGACAAGTCGGTGCGTATCGACAGCGGCGCCTCCGAAGGCGACACCATTTCGCGCTATTACGATCCGATGATCGCCAAGCTGATCACCTATGGCGAAAGCCGGGATGCCGCCATCGCCAAAATGCGCCGCGCCCTTGATGAGTTCATCATCGCCGGCGTCACCCACAACGCCGATTTCCTGGCGGCGCTGATGGGCCATCCTCGCTTTCAGTCCGGCGAGCTGACCACCAATTTCATCGCCGAAGAGTTTGGCGACCGTTTTATCCCCGGCGACACCACGCACCCGCAGCCGAAAATCCTGGCCGCAGTCGCCGGCGTCCTCAATGGCATCATCGCGGCGCGGCGGGCCGAGATCACGCCCCGCCACCGGGATGGATTGGCGGCCGCGCGGGCGCCATTGGTGCAGGACGATCAATGGGTGGTGATCCTCAACCACAGCCATTACCCGGTGCGTCTGGCCGAGACCAATGGCGATGCGATCGTGCTGGTGGATGGCGAGCGGTTTACCATTTCCGGCTCCTGGTCGCCGGAGCAGGATTTGTTTTCCGGCGCCGTCAATGGCGAAGACATCTGCATCCAGGTGGATCGTACGGCAACCGGCTTTCAGTTCCGCCATTACGGATTTCTCGCCGACATTCGCATCTTGCGCCCGCTGGCCGCCGAAATGCTGGGCCGCATGCCGGAAAAGACCGAAGCCGATACCTCCAACCTGGTGTTGTCGCCGATGCCGGGGCTGGTGGTTTCCATCGACGTGTCGGAAGGCCAGGAGGTTCGCCTGGGCGACAAGGTCGCGGTTATCGAGGCCATGAAAATGGAAAACCAGCTGTTCGCCGAATGCGACGGCGCCGTCGCCAAAATTCATTGCCAGCCGGGCGACAGCGTCGATGTGGATCAGGTCATCGTGGAGTTCGAATGAGCAGCGAAGATATCTGCCGGCTGGCGCGCATATCGGGGCGCGTGCAAATGGTCTGGTATCGGGCCTGGACGGTGGGCGAGGCGGAAAAGCGGGGGCTTTCGGGCTGGGTCCGCAACCGCAAAGACGGCTCCGTCGAGGCATTGTTTTCAGGGCCCGCCGGCGCGGTGGAGGCGATGATTGGCGCCTGCCGGGAGGGCCCGCCCCAGGCCGAAGTCACCGATATCGCCGTGCAGCCGGCAAAAGCGCCCGATACGCCCGGCTTTCATCAATTGGCGAGCGAATAAAAATTCAAGCAACGTACCAGGCAACCACGTCCAAAAGCGCGTTGGCGCGCGCCAGCTCCAACGCTTCGCGGGCGTGCGCCAGGACATCTTCGACCTCGTCATCGGGCCCGATGGGGGCGATGCCGAAGCGCAATCCGATCATGACCTTGGTGCCGTCTTCCATTTCGAGTCCGCCGCCCACCACGGAAGCGTGCAGGCGGCTGATCACCAGATTGGCCACGTCGGTATCCGTATAAGGCAAGCACAGCACAAAATTATCGTTGTCGACCCGGTAGATCTGATCGTAAGGCCGCAGCGTCCCCATGCAGGCCAGGGCGAACTGGGCGATGACCTCGGAGCGCCCGACCATGATGTCGGCGTCCAGCTCCAGCCCTTCTTCATCGGGCACCGAATATTCGCCCAGCTCGGCCAGCGCGATAGAGGCCTGCTGGTTGGTCCGGCGTACCCGTTCGCGCTCCGCCAGCACATGGGCGTGCATGCCGGTTTCATTGCCGACGCCGGTCAGATTATCGACCTGGGCGACCTGGTTGAGGGCTTCGCGCATCATCTTGAACACGAGATCGTTGAAGCTGATCACCGCATCCATGAAGGCGGCGTAGTCGGCGCCCTGAAATTCTTCGGTTTCGCCGAGCTGGTCCAGCAATTGGTTGCCAAGGGTCTGCATGGATTCGAGGCTGAACCCGAGGGCAACGAATATGGCGCTTTCGGCAAACAGATCCTGGGGCAGGCCTTTGTACCAGGCGCGGAACGGCGAGTTGGCGAGGTCGGAAAGATCGATCTCTTCGTCGTCTTTCCTGGCAAAGATAGCCAGATGCCAGTTTTGCAGCCAGCGGAATTGATCGCGCATGGCCGCTTCCATGCGGTTCAGCTCTCGTTGGTAGACTGCCGGCGTTTTAAATTCGTCCATATTTCCGCCGCTGTTTTCCGAGCTACCGTTAACGCGAAGTCCGTTAATATTCAATCGCCGAATTGGGCCGCAAAAGTTTCGCGCAATACAGCATCGACTTCGTCGAGGCTCGCCTGCACCCCCAATCGGCTGAGGGATGTAACGCCATAACCGGCGATGCCGCAAGGAATGATACCACTAAAATGTTCCAGGTTCGGATTTACGTTGATGGCAAACCCGTGGAATGTCACCCAATGGCGGATACGGACGCCGATGGCGGCGATCTTTTCTTCGGTGCCGTCCGGCCCGGCAACCCAGATGCCGACGCGGCCGTCGCGGCGCTCGCCGGTAATGCCGAATTGGCCTAACGCATTGATCACCCAGCCTTCCAGATTGCGCACGAATTGGCGCACATCGGGCCCGCGCCGTTTGAGATCAAGCATCACATAGGCGATGCGCTGGCCGGGCCCGTGATAGGTATAGCGTCCCCCGCGCCCGGTTCGGTGCACTGGAAAACGTTTCGCATCCAACAACTCGTCTTCGGCGGCGCTGGTGCCGGCGGTATATAGCGGCGGGTGTTCGAGCAGCCAGATCAGCTCGGGCGCCGCGCCGGCGCGGATATCGGCTACGCGCCGCTGCATCGCCGCCAAGGCGTCCTGGTATTCCACCAGATCGTGCGCGCTGCGCCATTCGGCGGCCGCGCCTGCCTCCGCTCCATCCATCGGGCCGTAACTCCAACTAACTTGGCCTCCCATTTGCCCAGGGGGCTCAATATAGGGAACATTGTAACTTGCTTTACCTTGATAAGAGAGAGCCGATTTGCTATTTCCCGAATGGTTCACCGGCGTTATCGTGCCGGATCAGGGCGCATTCAGCGGTCGTGGCGGAACTGGTAGACGCGCAGCGTTGAGGTCGCTGTGGGAGTGATCCCGTGGAAGTTCGAGTCTTCTCGACCGCACCAATGCCCCTGATAGGAACCACAGCGCGTAACGATGCCACATATGGAAACAAGGGCGGACGGACCGCCAGCCCGAAAATTGGTCATAAACCGGATACCGGCTGGGGAGGCGACAGATGGCAGACAAGCTTGATGAAGAGGCCCTGGATTATCACCGCTATCCGACGCCGGGTAAGGTCGCCGTTGTCGCCACCAAGCCGCTTGCCAACCAGCATGATCTGGCGCTCGCCTATTCGCCGGGGGTCGCCGCCGCCTCAACCCTGATCGCCAACGATCCGGCGGAAGCGGCCAACCTGACCGCGCGCGCCAATCTGGTGGCGGTCATTTCCAACGGCACGGCGGTGCTCGGTCTCGGCAATATCGGCGCCCTGGCTTCGAAACCGGTGATGGAGGGCAAGGCCGGTCTGTTCAAAAAATTCGCCGGCATCAATGTCTTCGATATCGAGATCGACGAGACCGATCCCGACAAGCTGGTCGATATCATCGCCGCCCTGGAGCCAACCTTCGGCGGCATCAATCTGGAAGACATCAAGGCGCCGGAATGTTTCGAAATTGAGGCCAAGCTGAAAGAACGCATGGCCATCCCGGTGATGCATGACGATCAGCACGGCACCGCCATCATCGTCGGCGCCGGCATCCTCAATGCGCTTAAAGTGGTCGGCAAGGATATCGGCAAGGTGAAGCTGGTTTGCTCCGGCGCCGGCTCGGCGGCGCTGGCCTGCCTCGATCTTCTGGTCAAGCTGGGCATCGACAAAAACAATATCTTCGTTTCCGATATCGCCGGCGTCCTCTATGAGGGCCGCACCGAAGAAGTGAACCCCTATAACAAACGCTATATGCAGAAGACCGATGCCCGCAGCCTGGGCGATGTCATCGGCGGCGCCGATATATTCTTGGGCGTTTCCGCGCCGGGCGTGTTGAAGCCGGAGATGGTGGCCGCAATGGCGGACACGCCGATCATTTTCGCCCTCGCCAACCCGGAGCCGGAAATCCGCCCCGAACTGGCCAGAGAAGCCAAGCCCGACGCCATCCTGGCCACCGGGCGCACCGACTATCCCAATCAGGTCAACAACGTCCTTTGCTTCCCTTATATCTTCCGGGGCGCTCTCGACGTCGGCGCCACGGCTATCAACGATGAAATGAAAATGGCCTGCGTGCACGCGCTGGCGTCGTTGACCGAGGCCGAGTCTGACGAAACGGTTATCGAGGCTTATGGGCTGGAAGAATTGAGCTTCGGTCCCGATTACCTGATCCCGAAGCCCTTCGATCCCCGGTTGTTGGTGCTACTGGCGCCGGCGGTGGCCAAGGCGGCCATGGCGACCGGCGTCGCCACCCGCCCGATCGAGGATTTCGAAGCCTACCGGCTGAAACTGGTCGATTTTGTGTTCCGCTCCGGAACCGTCATGAAGCCGGTGTTCGAGCGGGCCCAGAAGGACCCCAGGCGGGTTGTGTTCGCCGAGGGCGAATCCTACCGGGTGCTGCGCGCCGTGCAAAGCTCGGTCGATGAGGGCATTGTCCTGCCGGTCCTTATCGGCCGCCGCCAGGTGATCAAAATGCGTATCGAACGCTTGGGCCTGCGTTTGCAAGCCGACAAGGATTTCGAGCTGTGCGACCCCGAACATGATGACCGCTACCGGGACTACTGGACCCTTTATCACCAGCTTATGAAGCACCGGGGCGTGTCCAAAAACGAAGCGCGCACGGTGGTCCGCACCAACAATACGGTGATCGCCGCGTTGATGGTGCGCCGCCGGGAAGCCGATGCCATGATCTGCGGCGCACGCGGGCGCTATGTGGAACACCTGGACCCGCTGTTCAATATTATCGGATTGAAAGCCGGCGTCGACCGGGCTGCCGCCATGAGCATGCTGATCATGCCCAAGGGCACGTTGTTTATTTGCGATCCGTTCGTCAACGCCGGCCCGAACGCCGAGCAGATTGCCCGCTATACGGTGCTCGCCGCTGAAACCATCCGGCGCTTCGGCATCCAGCCACGGGCCGCATTATTGTCCCATTCGAATTTCGGATCGTCCTTGGCGCCGACGGCGCGCAAGATGCGCGATGCCGTGGAAATGATCAGAAAGATGGACCCCGATCTTGTGGTCGATGGCGAAATGCACGCCGATGCGGCCCTGTCGGAAACCTTGCGTGAGCCGTTGATCGGCGACGGGGTTATCAAAGGCTCGGCCAATCTGTTGATCATGCCGTCCCTGGATGCGGCCAATATCTCGTTCAACATGGTGCGCATGCTGGCCGACGGGGTCGATGTGGGGCCGATGCTGCTGGGCATGGATTTGCCCTGCCACGTGCTGCACGAAACCATTAATGCCCGCGGCATCGTCGATATGACGGCGCTGGCGGTGGTCGAGGCGCAGGGCACGGCCGAGCAGGAACTGCCGCTTTGAGCGCGGCCCAGCCACTGCCGGATAAAATTGATCCGGACAATGTGGCTGGCCTTGATCCCGAGATTATCGAAGCTGTTGTCGCGGCCTTGGATGAGGCCGACACCGAAAAAGCCAAAACCCTGGCGGCGGCGCTGCACTGGTCGGACCTTGCCGATCTGTTGGAGGCCCTCAATCACGACCGGCGCGAAAATCTGGTTGAGGCCATAGCCGCCGAGTTCCCCGCCAACGTTCTGACCGAGCTGGACGAGAGCGTTCGCGAACGGGTGATCGAACAGCTCGGCCTCTCTCAACTTGCCAATGTGGTGTCCGATCTGGAAGCCGACGACGTGATTGAAATCGTCGAGGAGTTGGATTTCGCCGAACGTGAAGAAGTGCTCGATGCGCTTTCCGACGATGACCGCACGATGGTCGAGGAGGGGCTTTCCTACCCCGAGGACAGCGCCGGGCGGCTGATGCAGCGCAGTGTGGTGGTCATGCCATCCCATTGGAGCGTCGGCCAAGCCATTGATTTCCTGCGCGCGGCCGACGATTTGCCGCGCGATTTTTATGACATATTTCTGGCCGATCCGAACCAGCGTCCGCTCGGCGCCATTCCGCTCAGCCGCATATTAGCCACCCGCCGGCACGTGGCGCTCAACGCCTTGATGATTGCCGATTTGAAGCTGATCCCGGTGGATATGGACCAGGAAGAGGTGGCCTATCTGTTCCGCCAGCGCGATCTGATATCGGCGCCGGTCATCGATGCCACCCAGCGGCTGGTCGGCGTCATCACCGTCGATGATATTGTCGATGTGATCCACGAAGAGCACGAGGAAGATATCATGCGCCTCGGCGGCGTCGGCGAGGAAGACGATTTGTTCGCCGCCGTTCTGGATACCACCCGCTCCCGATTCGCCTGGTTGCTGGTGCATCTGGTCGCCGCCATCCTGGCTGCCGCGGTCATCGATCATTTCTCCGGCTCGATCGAGCAAATGGTGGCGCTGGCGGTTCTGATGCCCATCGTCGCCACCATGGGCGGCACCGCATCCGTGCAAACCCTCACCGTCGCCGTTCGCGCTATCGCCATGCGCGAGCTGACGCCGGCCAACGCGCTGCGCACAATTGGCAAGGAGATCGTGGTTGGCTTGTTGAACGGGCTGCTGTTTGCCTTGATTATCGGCGGCGTGGCCTGGGCGTGGTTTGGCAGCCCGGCCCTCGGCGGGGTTATTGGGCTGGCCATCATTATCAATTTCCTGGTCGCCGGTTTGTCCGGCAGCGCCTTGCCGGTTTATTTGCAACGGCTTGGTTTTGATCCGGCGGTGGCGTCCAGCGCCATCCTGACATCGATCACCGATGTGCTTGGCTTCTATGTGTTCCTGGCCCTGGCGGCATTGCTGCTGCTTTAATTTATATTCCACACATGCAGTTTGGTTCGGCGCCGGTCGCCGAGGACGATGGTCTCGTCCGGCGCATGGCCCGGCACGGTGAAGGAGTTCGAGATGAACTGCGTGCCCGGCTTCATCTCGCGGCGCACTTTTTCATAGAGCGCCGGCATCGGTTCGGGCGATAAAAATCCATAGATGATGTCGTAGTCGCCGAAATCCAGCTTCCAGAAATCGCCGTAGCGGAGGCTCAGGTTCGGACATTTTTGCAGCCGCGCCCGCAGCCATGAGAGCAGGAACGGCAGCGGCGCAGATTCGATGCCGGTCAGTTGAACCTCGGCGCGCCGGGCGGCGAGGTAAATCAGAATGCCGCCGATGCCGTGGCCCACATCCAGAAATCGGGCGCCGGGCGCGGCTGGTATCAAACGGCTGATGGCATCGAATGTGGTCCGGTTGGTCAGGTACAGGGGCACCCGGCCCCGGGCGCTGTTCCAATAGACCAGCCCGAGGAGAATAAAGGCGGCCAGGAACAGCCAGGGCGGCACCGCCGCCAACGACACCAGCGCCGCCGCCGGCGCCAGGTTCATCTGCACCGGTATCCACCAGCGCGCCAGCCGCATTTTGTTGCCCAGCCAGGCGGCGATGACGCCGCTGACCGCCAGAACCGCAAACAGCGGCACCGCTACGCCGGCCCCGGCGCTAGTTGCGAAAGCGGCGGCGAAGGCAATGGCGGCGCCGATGGCCTGGGCCAGCGCTACCCGGGCGAGCGGCGTTCCGGCCCAGCCCGGCGCCCCCCGGTTTTGTGTGATTGGCGATGCGTTCAAGGGAATGGTTCTCTCAGCGGTGAAAGGCCCATCATAGCGGCGCCCAACCATGCCGTCATCTCGCATGACCAAGCCCCAATTTCCGTGTATGCAAAGCCATGCAAGGCAATACCGAAATCAAGCCCCGATCATCCAATCTGGTCTTGCGCATCTGGCGCGGCGAGGAGCGTTTGTGGAAGGTCTATTGGCTGGTGGCCATGTTGGGCGGCTGGGCTTTGGCCACTCTGGTCGGCGCCATGGTGCGCACCGGGTTTCTGTATGATTTGCTAGGCCTCGCCCTGCTGGTTGTTTTCGCAAGTTTTTCCGGGGTCGGGGTCTGGCGCTGCGCCTTCAACGTCCGAAAGGTGATCTGGGGCTATGCGGCGCGCACCATTATCGCCGTCAGCCTGGTCTATTTTGTGGTGGCCATCGTTCAGGGCGCGTTCGCCGGATGACGGCTTAGTTTAAGGAGATAAGATGCCGACAGTATTTATAACCGGTGCAAACCGGGGCCTCGGTCTGGAGTTCGCGCGCCAATACAGCAACGAGGGCTGGCGCGTTATCGCCACCTGCCGAGACGCCGCCGCAGAAGACTTGCGCGGGCTGGTGGGGGCTGTGGAGATATTCCCCCTCGACGTTACCGATCGGGCCGCCGCCCAAGCTCTGGCGGCGGAGCTTTCCGGCACATCTATCGACGTGCTCCTCAACAATGCCGGTGTATTGTTGGATTACCATGCCCGGCTCGGCGAAATCGATCACGACGCCTTGGCCACAAGTTTCGCCATCAATGCCCTGGCGCCGCTGCATATTTGCGAAAGTTTTGCCGATCACGTGGCGGCGTCCGACATGAAGGTGATGGCGTCCATATCCAGCCATCTCGGCAGCATCGACGGCATCGGCGCCGGCAGCGGCTACAGCTATCCGGCCTCCAAGGCGGCGCTCAACGCGCTGATGAAAAATGTCGCCGGCGATGTGGCCGGGCGCGGCATCAAGGTGGTGCTGTTTCATCCCGGCTGGGTGCGCACAGCCATGGGGGGCCCGAGCGCCGCCGTCGATCCGGGCGATAGCGCCGCCGGAATGCGCCGCATCATCGCCGAATTGACGGCGGAGCAATCGGGCTGCTTCGTTACCTACCAGGGAGATGCCTTGCCGTGGTAGGGCCGGCCACTATAATTCAAGCCCGCCAAGGCAACGAAATTTTAAGGGGAAGCGCGTGTCCGAAGATGTGATCCTGGCCGAAATCGGCGCCGGCGGGGTGGCGACCATCACCCTCAACCGGCCCGAGGTGTTCAACGGATATAACGCCGAATTGCTGGCTATGTTACGCCAAACGGCGGAGCGGCTGGACGGCGATGACGCGGTGCGCGTGGTCCTGTTGCGCGGCGCCGGCAAGCATTTCTCCGCCGGCGCCGACGTCAATTGGTTCCGCGAATTGGCCGCCGGCACGGCCGCCGAACAATTGGAGGCGGCCAAGCTTTCCGCCCATGCCATGGCCGCGCTCTATAACCTGTCCAAGCCGAGCATTGCGCTGATCCATAATGCCTGCTTCGGCGGCGGCACCGGATTTGCGGCGGCCTGCGATATTGTGGTGGCTTCGGGCGATGCCCGTTTTTCCATTACCGAAGTGCGCCTCGGCATCACGGCGGCGCCGATCTTGCCGGAACTGGTGGCCGCCATCGGGCCCCGCCAGATGCGCCGCTATGCGCTCACCGGCGAAACCTTCGACGCCGCCGAGGCGCACCGCATCGGCTTGGTCCACGAGATTTGTCCGGTGGGCGCACTGGACGAGGCCGCCAAGCCGATCATCGACGGATTGCTGCGCAGCGCGCCGGGCGCGGTGCGCGAAACCAAGGCCCTGATTGCCGAGGTTGCGGGCACAGTGATCGATGCGGCCATCGCCGAAGACATGGCCGCGATCAGCGGGCGCGGGCGCGGCGCGGACGAAGCCATCGAAGGCTTCACCGCCTTTTTCGACAAGCGCCCGCCCAATTGGTACCCCGGCGATACATAGCGGAATTCAAATACCATGACTGTCCATCTCCTGCGCATGGCGGTGCGCGTCGAAAGCGTCGGCCATTTGCGCACTATCCAGGCCGAGCGCATGCAACAAAGCGCCAAGGGCCGGAAAAAGAAGCGTTTGTATACCCGCACACGCAACGTGCCGAGGCGCACCGCCGAACTGCTCGATGGCGGCTCGATCTATTGGGTGGTCAAGCGCTACGTCCGGGTCCGCCAAAAAATCCTGAATATCGAAAGCGCCACCAATGCCGAGGGGCGGCGCTACTGCGCCATCGAGCTTGATCCGGAATTGGTGCTGGTCGATCCCCGGCGCCACAAGGCGTTTCAGGGCTGGCGCTATTTCCGCAGCGAAGATGTGCCCGCCGACATTTTGCAACAATCGGCCGGCGACGACGAAGACCTGCCGCCGGAAATGGCCGATGAATTGCGCGAATTGGGATTGATTTGAAATCTTGGAATAAATTCTAAATTTACTTTTTTCCGAACCTAAGTTACCAGTGTCAGAGGAATTCGGTTTACCGTTATTGAATTCCGCTGCGCGATGTACTATTTGCAAACATTCGGGGCTGGCCCGGCGCGTGCTCCCACTTCAGACACAGGCAATTATTCGATGAGCGATCAAGCAGGTAAAGTCATCAAGCCCCCCAACACGCTGAGCCAGAAGGTGACCGTTGGCGGACCCGGCGCGGTCGATGCCGCCGCCCTTGAGCGCGCCGAAACGGTGATTTCGGATTTGGCCGGTGACTACGTGAATTGGGCCAAGGACGACATCAAGCGCCTCGAAGGCGTGTTCGCCGGAATGAAGGATGGCAGCGGCGACAACGACAAGCTGGCCCAGGATATATTCCAGATATCCCACGACATCAAAGGCCAGGGCGGCAGCTTCGATTATCCCTTGATGACCATCATCGGCGGCCAGCTTTGCGCCTTCATCGACAAGCGTGAAAAGGCCGTGGATGCGGGCGCCGTCGAGGTGATCGGGTTGCATATCAACGCCCTGCAATTGGTCATCGCCCAGGCCTTGACCGGCGATGGCGGCGCCATTGGCGATCAGCTTTTGACCGGCCTTGAAAAGGTTATCGAAAAGCGGAGCTGATAAACCGGCGCGTGCCACCGAAAAACCGCATTTTCACCGCAATCATTTGTTAATTTTCGCTCCTTAAGATTCAAGGCAGCGCATCATAGACGCTAGTGTTGAGCGGAGAAGCGATAATGCTGCAACATTCGAGTGACCATATCATAGCCTTCGAGGTGTTCCTCTATAACGCTGAGGTTCGTGCCGCAGTCAAAGACAACCGGTCCCATGCGTTGTTCGGCGATCACTGGGCGGATGTCCAGATCCAAGATGTCATGGCGGAAAGCGAAGATCAGGCAAGGCGCCTGATATCGGACCGCTATCCGCCGGAGCAGGGGTTCGTGGTACAGCAGCTAAGCGCGCTCGCACACTAAAATTTGACCCTATTGCGTGGTGCCTTCGAAGAACAGGTACGAATCGACGCCATCGATCACCACCCCGTCATAGCCCTGGGCGATAATGCCGTAAGCATAGGACTTGGTGTCGCCGGTGATGATCTTTTTCCAGGCCGGGTTCCAATATTGAACATAATGTTTGTCCGGCTCGCCGAGCACGGGTGAGCCGAGAAAGCTCGGCCGTCCTTCGCGCCAGCCCGGTTTCCAATAATAGCGGGATGTGTCTGCCCGGCCCACATTCATATAGGCCAGCGCGAGGCGTTTGGCGCCCAGCTTCTTGAATTTCATGCCGCGCACATGGGTGCGCTGAAACGCGGTACGGCCGCGATGATAGACATCGACGACGACCGCGTCGAAATTGGTATCGTTGAGGGCCAGCACGAAATTATCGCGGTCGTCATAGCGGGACGAATCGTTCAAAAACAGAATATTTTGAGCGAACTTCAGCCCGGTGATATTTTTCGAATTTTCGCGGAACGGGCGTTTCGGAAAGGCCGGGATGGTATCAAACCGGAATTCCGGGTTATCCGCGAAAAAAGGCAAATAGCCCTTGGCTTTGTTGAGATTGATCGATTCGGTGATCATGCTCGGCGTTTTGGCGTAATCGGCGACCATGATGCGAAGGCCGCGCCGTTTTGCCAAGTCCGCCATACGCACCATCTCATCGCGAACTTTTTTGTCGGTCCGCGTTTCCCGCTTGCCGCCCTCCGGCGGGTGCATATTCAACGAGCGCACGATGATGCCGTCGATGGACCCCATATAGGTGGTGGCCGGCGATTTGCGGGTGGCGTCCACCGCATCGGTCTTTTCGGTCAGCTCCAGCCCGCCCATGGTAATGACCACGAAGTTGCGATTGGCGCGCCTGGAAACAGAACTGATTTCGCGGATCAGCTTGCGCATTTCCTGGCGCGCATCGACCAGCGATGCCGAATTTGCTCGTCTCGGCTGGTTCTGCTGGCGGTCGCGGTTGACGTCCTTGCCCTGAGCGCGGATGCCGCCCGGCTGCTGGGCGAGGGCGCCGCTGACCAGCGATGTGGCGAACAGGGCGGTAAGGGCAATCAAGACTACGGATGCGTTGCGTCCCGGTTTCATCTTTTTAGGCCTCATGCAGATCAGATCATCCTCTATTGCAAACTATCGGCTACTCGCTCGGCGATTGCCAGCGATGCCGTCAATCCCGGAGATTCTATTCCAAATAGATTAATCAGACCTTGCACGCCGTGATCGCCCGGCCCTGAGATGACGAAATCCGATGCCGGCGTGCCGGGACCCCCCAATTTCGGCCGAATACCCGAATAGCCCGCCGCCAGCGCGCCGTCGGCCAGCCCCGGCCAATAGGTGCGGACGGCGCCGTAAAACTTGTCGCCGCGGCTGGGGTCCACTTGGTAGTCGATTTTATCGACCCACTCCACGTCCGGGCCGAACCGTGCCTGACCGGCCATATCCAGCGTCAGATGCACGCCAAGGCCGCCTTCTTCGGGCACCGGATAGATGAGATGGGTAAACGGCGCCCGCCCGCTTAAAGTAAAATAATTGCCCTTGGCGTAAAAACAATCGGGGACGTGCCCGGCATCCAGCCCGCGGATCAAGCGGGCTGTTTTTTGCGCGAACAGCCCGCCGCAATTGATCACCGCCGCGCAAAGAATGCTCATCGGGTTGGGTCCGCCGGTCTCGATCACGATGCCCGCATCGGTAACCTCGCCGCCGATAACTGGTGCGTGAAATGCCAGCATCATGCCCCCCGCCTCGGCATCGCCCTGGTAGGACAGCATCAATGCGTGGCTGTCGATCAGCCCCGATGACGGCGACAACAACGCCGCCGTCGTGTTAAGCGCCGGCTCCATGGCGCGGGCATCGGCGCCCTCGATCCAGGTGATATCATCGACGCCGTTATCGGCGGCCTTTTGTTTGAGCGCGGCCAAAGTTTCATGCTGGGCTTCGTCGGTGGCGACGATCAGCTTGCCGCAGGCTTTGTGGGGCACGCCGTGGGACGCGCAATATTGGTACAGCATCTTCTTGCCGGCCACGCACAATTGCGCCTTGAGGCTGCCCTTGGGATAATAGATGCCGGCGTGAATAACTTCTGAATTGCGGGACGAGGTGCCGGTGCCGATGGCATCTTCGGATTCCAGAACAATCACGTCGCGGCCCTGGGCGGCCATCGCCCGGGCCACCGCCAGACCGACAACGCCGGCGCCGATCACGGCGCAGTCTATCTTATCCAACGCGCTCAAAATGCTACTCCAAGATACGTATCGAATTTAAGCGGAACGCCAAGCCACTTATTAAAACGCCCGGCCATCATATTCCATGATTTTGTTTCACCAAGATGTGATGCAGCTTGAATTGCGCGCCTAGGGTCCGAGTGCCTACTTAAAGCGGATCGCAGCAAGAGGAATGAGCCATGATTTCGTTTTCACGCATTAAGCCATTGATCGCGCCGGTGTTGGCTGCCGGACTGATTTCCGCTTTTTTGATTTCTATTGGATTTAACAGCGCTTCGGCCAATCCGGCAATTTGGAAATTCGAATGGCCGAAAACCGATTTCTCCAAATCCTCCGTCAACTTTGACGATATTATGAGCGGCGGGCCGCCAAAAGACGGCATCCCATCCATCGACAAACCCCAGTTTGAAAAGGCCAGCGACGTCAAGGGCATCGCGGCCAAGGTGCCGGTCATCTCGTTCAGCCTGAACGGCGATGCGCGCGCTTATCCGCTGGGCATTTTGATGAACCATGAGATAGTCAATGACCGGGTCGGCGGCATTCCGGTGATCGTCACCTATTGCCCGCTTTGCAATTCGTCGATCGTGTTCGATGCGCGCCTCGACGGCAAGGTTTTGGAATTCGGCGTTTCCGGTAAATTGCGCAATTCCGATATGGTCATGTATGATCGCAACACCGATAGCTGGTGGCAGCAGTTCCTGGGCGAAGGCATCGTCGGTGAGATGACCGGCAAACAGTTGAAGATGCTCCCCTCCCGGCTCGAATCGTTCGAGCGGTTCGTGAAAAAGCACCCGGACGGCAAGGTCTTGAAACCGGTATTCGCGTCCCGGGGGCGCGCCGGAATGAACCCCTATGCCGGTTATGATTCTGCCCGCTCACCGTTCCTGTATCGGGGCAAAATGCCCGAAGGCATCGCGCCCATGGCGCGCGTCATCGCGGTCGGCAAGCAGGCCTGGAGCATGGCGCTCTTGCGCAAGAATAAGAAAATCGTAGCCGGCCCGCTGATCTTGACTTGGAAGGAAGGCCAGAACTCGGCCCTCGATTCCCGCAACATTGCGCGCGGCCGCGAGGTTGGCAACGTGATTGTTCAACGGAAAACCGACAAGGGTCTGGTTGACGAGGTTTATGACGTCACCTTCGCCTTTGTGTTCAATGCATTCCGGCCCGATGGAAAGCTTCATAAAATCAATTGATTGAGATGACATCGGTTGTTTTAAAACCAGGGCGGATATAGAATTTTCGCCCTGGTTTTTGATTGCCTGCTATAACCAGTTTTTAAGCTCGGAGCGCTTCCCGCCCAACGATGAAGCGCCCGCCAACCAGAGCCCGAGGAGCCGGCCGAGATGGGTAAAAGCGATCTGCCCGCCAAAGCGTCGAACGATCAGGTGCAGGATTTCCTGCGCAAGGTTGCGATGACGCCCGTGCTGAAAACCTCCGAGGAAAAGGGCCGCCTGATCTTTGCCCTCGATGCGACCGCCAGCCGCGAGCCCACATGGGACCGCGCCAGCCATCTCCAGGCCGAGATGTTCCAGGAAACCGCCAGCCTCGGCGGGCTGGAAATCCAGTTGGCGTTCTACCGGGGGTTTGGCGAGTTCAAGGCGACCAAATGGGCCGCCGATCAAGATACCTTGATGCGCCAGATGACCGGTGTTTATTGCCTTGCCGGTGAAACCCAGCTGCGTAAAGTCCTGCGCCACGCGGTTGCCGAAACCAAGAAACGCAAGGTGGATGCGCTGATCTTCATCGGCGATTGCGTCGAAGAAGACGTCGATAAGCTGGGCGCCGTCGCCGGCGAGCTTGGCATCCTCGGCACCCCGGCATTTCTGTTTCAAGAGGGCGGCGATCCGATTGCCGAATTTGCCTTCCGCCAGATCGCCAAGCTGACCAACGGCGCCTATTGCCCGTTCGATTCGGTCAGCGCCCAGACTTTACGCGAATTGTTGCGCGCCGTCGCCGTGTTCGCCGCCGGCGGGCGCAAGGCGCTGGAAAACCTCGCCAACAGCGAAGGCGGCGCGGTTCGCCAGATCGCCCACCAGGTCAAGCGTGGGTAATATCTGATGCCCTATCTTGTATTAGGCGTTGCGGTCTTGATCGGAATCCTGCTGGCGTCGCGCTGGTATGTCAGCGCCCAGCCATCGACCCTCTTAAAGACCTTGAAGTGGATTTTCATTAGCCTGGTGGTTCTGGTCGCCGGTGCGCTGATCTTTACTGGGCGCATCGGCTGGGGCTTGCTGGCGATCCCGGCCCTGCTGCCCTTGTTGATGCGCGCCCGCTCGGCGGCGCGGGCGGCCAAGAATTATTCGCGCATGGCCAGCTCCGGCGCGGCGGGTGCTGGCGCGGGCGCCGGTTCTGGTTCCGGCAAGGCATCGGAAATCGAAACCGACTATGTGCGCATGATCCTCGACCATGACAATGGCGAGATGAATGGCGATGTCATCGCCGGCCGATTTGCGGGCCGGACGCTGCGTTCCATGGAGCTTGGCGAGATTCTGCAATTGCTTGGCGAGGCGTCCGCGGACGAGCAAAGCGTGCAGGTCCTAAGCGCCTATCTGGACCGCTATCACGGCGACGAATGGCGCGAACAGGCGCGCGCCGGCGGCCACGCCGGAACCGGCGGCGGCAGCGGCCAAGGGGGTATGACGCGCGAAGAAGCCTATGATATCCTCGGCCTTGAAGCGGGGGCCAGCGACGAAGACATCAAAAGCGCGCATCACGAATTGATGGGCAAAAACCATCCCGATAAGGGTGGCTCCACCTATCTTGCGACCAAGATCAATCAAGCCAAGGATTTCCTGCTTGGAACTTGAAATTGGGGAGGGAAGGCAATTTTTGTACGCAGCTGGGTGATCCTGACCATATCTGTTGCCATCGCCGCCACGGGCCCCATGGGCGCCGGCCGGGCGCAAGCGGCGGCGTGTTCGTCGGCGGATATCACCGCCGCATATGGCCAGGC